>Ga0265295_1001648_pt1 | contig 38429 bp, 28 predicted proteins | sample Munlansysbiofilm_FD_192503 | JGI IMG/M metagenome (GOLD analysis project Ga0265295, IMG submission 192503) | Leachate microbial communities from a municipal landfill in Southern Ontario, Canada - Methane capture system biofilm | ecosystem: Engineered > Solid waste > Landfill > Unclassified ... | reverse complement strand
TGTTTCTAAGCTTTGTGCATCCTTTATAAGCACATTGTTTTCGGCACCTTTGCCCATACCCACCATTATGGCTGTTGGGGTTGCCAGCCCCATGGCGCAGGGGCATGCTATTGCCATAACGGTAACTAGGGCAACAATTCCGTGTATTACGCCTTGTTCGCCTCCCCATATTACCCAACCCGCAAAGCTAATTAGGGCAATACCCATAACTATTGGAACAAAAATGCTTGCCACCTTATCGGCTAGTTTTTGTACTGGAGCCTTTGACCCTTGCGCCTCTTCAACCATTTTAACAATTCGGCTTAAAATAGTTTCGGAGCCAACCTGCTCGGCGGCAACGGTAAGCGTTCCTTTCTGATTGGCTGTGCCAGCAAAAACCCTATGCCCACTCGATTTCTCTATAGGCATGGGTTCGCCAGTTATGGTGCTTTCGTCAACATACGATGTGCCCTGAATAACAGTGCCATCTACCGGAACTTTCCCGCCTGGTTTAACCAGCACGTGCTGTCCAATTTGGAGTTCAGCAATTCCAACCTCCCTGTAAATAAGGTTCTCAACAACGGTTACGGTGCTGGGCTGCAGGCCCATCAGTTTTCGTATTGAGGATGATGTTTTTCCCTTTGCACGCTCCTCGAGCCATTTGCCAAGTAGTATAAATGTAATGATTACCGAAGCCGACTCGAAGTAAACATGAGGCTCAATGCCTCGGCTAATCATAAAGCTGGGATATATAGTGTTAAATAGGCTGTAGGTATACGCAATTCCGGTACTTAGGGCAACAAGTGTATCCATATTTGCTTTTGCATGACGTGCCTGTTTCCATGCGTTAATAAAGAAGCTGCGGCCAAACCAAAATATGATGGGAGTGGCAAAAATAAGCGAAATTATGGGCGAGTATTTCCAGTTCATAAAGAACATCCCAAGTATAAAAACGGGCAGGGTAAGGATAGCCGCCCAAAATGTTCTCATTTTTAGCGTGTTGGCCTCTTTGAGCCTAATGTTATCGGTTCCATCTTTATTAACCTCGTTGTTTATAAGTAAGTTGTATCCTGCTGAACGTATTACCTGTTGCAAAATGGTAGGGGTAACCTTTTTGGGGTTAAAATTTACCCATGCAGTTTGGTTTGCAAGGTTAACGCCTGCATCTAGCACGCCATCAACGCTTTTAAGTATGCTTTCAACACTGGCAGAGCAGCCAGCGCACGACATTCCGGTAACGGGATAAATATGTTTTTCGGTCATAGTGTTGTTTTATTATGAAACAACTCGCCATATTAATTGTTCTCAGCATCTTGCAATAATTTTCCTTAATTAACCCCATTATTCATCAGATTTATTAAAGATGATTGGAACTTAGTATTTATTCGCCTTTAGGAGTGGCTCCTTTACTGCGTTAAACCTATAGCTTATCAAAAATAAGGTATAATATATTGCATATTTAGCTATATTTGTACTACTTGTAGCGTGATTTAATCCGCATTATTCATCAACTTTGTAAAAGATGAATGCAAATGCGGGTTACACCGACCTAGTCGAGACCAATTTTGGGTAACAAAATGGGTTGTGAGACTTAGTCGCGGTCGGAGACAGCAATTATTCGAATGAATAATTGAGGTTAAGGAATGGAAACAAAATACTCAATCCATATGCTAAGATTTTTACTTCTGATAGTTTTGGTACTGCAAAGTATATTTACATATTCTCAGAATTGGAATTTAATATACACCAAAGAGCTTGAGGCCGAAGATTATTTGTATGACAAGCAGTACGATAAGGCTATAAAGAAATATGGCGAGGCTCTTAAGATGGCACCAACAAGTGCTAACCTGAAATTTAAAATTGGAATGTGTTACCTATCCACTGCAGATAAGAGGCACCTTGCACTCGACTTTTTTAAGGAAGCCGCCGAAAACGCATCTATCGATTTTGACCCACGAGCCATTAAGGAGCTTCGTTCTCCCATTGAAGCGCATTACTATTTAGGAGTTGTATACCAGATTAATGAGCAGTTTCAGGAGGCTATAGCATCATTTAATAGGTTTAGGAGCTTTTTGGAATCGGATGACCCAAGAATAAAGGAGGTTGAAAATAGGATACAAACGTGCAGAATAGCACCCAGTTTAATTGCAGAGCGTATTGGAGTAAGTAGCGAAAACCTTGGCAATAAGATAAATGATAAAGACCAGAATTTTAATGCCGTAATCTCGGGTGATGGTAGTACCATGGCCTATACCACGCAAAAAGGAGGGCGTTACGATATTTACGTTTCGCGTAAGAAGGATGGGGAATGGCAAAAAGCGAGAAGAATTACCGATGATATAAGGGGAGGTTTTTTAAAAACATCATCCTTATCGTACGACGGTACATGGCTTTATTTGGTTGATGATTTTTCGCCTAAAAAGCAAATTTACGATACGTTTTACGATGAGATTTGGGTGAGGTCGAAAAAGTTAAAGAAACCCATTACCAGCAAAAAGTTTAATGAAACGCATGCGGCTGTGTCGCCCGACGGTAAAACGTTGTATTTTGCCAGTGATAGGGACGAGGGGCATGGTGGTTTAGATATTTATAAGGCAACCCTAGACGATAAGGAGCGATGGGGTGATGTGGTTAACTTGGGGCCAAGGGTTAATACCGAATTTGATGAGGATACGCCTTTTGTAACACCCGATGGTAGGTACTTGTTCTTTAGCTCTCAAGGTCATTCAAGCATTGGCGGGCACGATATTTTTTATATCGATTTAGAGGGTTCGGGTGAACCAGTTAATCTTGGATATCCAATCAATAATCCCGACGACAACCTGTTTTACTACCCGCTTAGCCTTACAAGCGGTTTAATGGCCTTATCAAACCCCGATGCATTGGGTCCGCAGGATATTTATGAAATGACCATAATTCCACTGGTAAATATAAACGGAAATATTGCCGTAGTTGGCGAGGAACCACAGGATGCATCCAGTGTTAAAATCTCGATATTTGATGCAGAGTCGATTGAACCCGTTGCAGAAATTAGTAAATCTGTTGCCGAAAAAACATTCTCGAAAAAGTTGCTACCTGGTAAGTATAGAGTTGAGGCAAAAGCAGATGGATTCGAAGATTTTGAAACAGTTTTGGCGGTAGCCAGCGATGCAACTAACCAAAGCTTGGATGTAAATCTGATATCTCTTTTCAAAGAACCCGAGGAGGAGCCTGCGCTTGCCTTGATTGAAGATGTTGTAGAGGAATTAGCAGAGGAGGTAAAAGAGGAGGTAAAAGAGGAAGTGGAAGAGGAAATAGTAGAGAAACCGGTTGAACCTCAACCTGAACCTCAACCTGAACCTGAACCTGAACCTGAACCTGAACCTGAACCTGAACCTGAACCTGAACCTAAACCTCAACCCCAACCAGTAGCTGTTGATAATACTCAGCCTAGCGAAGGTTTGTTTACTGTTCAAATTATGGCGCTAATTGTTCCAGTACCCGAAAGCCATTTTAAAAATATTGAGGGGCTAACCATTACCAAGGGCAGCGATGGATATAATCGTTATACGGTTGGAGCTGTTTCAACGCGCAGTGAGGCTGCCGAGATACAGCAAAAACTTAGAGCGTTAGGATATAAAGATTCTTTTGTGAAACGTTTTACCTTGTCCACAGCCAGTAGCGCAGAAGCAGCCAAACCCCAAACCGATGATTTATTTGGAATACAGGTACTTGCTCTTAAAAAACCGCTTGGTAGCAATCAGTATAAGGGTACCGATGTAACCGTTGTGCAAGGAGACGATGGTTTTTATAGGTATTTTGCAGGGCAGTATAGCACCTACCAACAAGCTTGTAATGATTTAAATAGGGTGATTAATCTAGGGCATAAAAATGCTTTTATTAAAAGACTATAATTTCAACATTCAATATTTCTTATTTTCCCACTAATTAAAAAAATATGCTAAAAAAAATCTTTTTTTTGGTTGCGCTCACAGCCATTTCATTTGGTGTCTTTTCACAATCGCTTTTATACAAGGTAACCAGTGAAAAAACAAAATATCCAGTTTATGTTTATGGAACGATACACGCTCTACCTCAGGGCGATTTTTTTATTGATACAGCAGTAGTTCAGAAGTTTGGCGAAGCCGAAAAGCTTGTTCTAGAGATTGATATGTCTAGCCCCACGATGGCTATGGAGGTGCAGACCGCGATGATGATGAAGGATAATAGCATTGACAAGATAGTTACATTGGAGGAATACCAACGGTTAGGTAAATTTTTTGCCGATTCGCTTCAAATGCCCATTGAGATGCTAAAACAGATAAAGCCCCTTATGTTGTCGTCTTTTTTAGTGCAAAAGATTGTTGGAGCCCAGTCAGCATCGTACGAATTATATTTTATGCAGCAAGCTATGGCTCAGCAAAAACCCGTTGGTGGGCTTGAAACTGTGGGCGAGCAAATAGGATATATTGACATGATTCCGTTGGAGCAGCAAGCCGAGATGCTTATGGAGAGCATAGATGATTTTAACCAATCGAAGGAAGAATTCCAGCAACTTGTTGTAATGTATAAGAGTAGAGATGTTGAGGCGGTGTATGAATTTATGATGGAGAGCGATGAGGAATTTAAGCAGTTTGGCGAGTTTTTAATTGATAGGCGTAACGAGAACTGGATACCTAAAATAGTTGAGCTGGGTAACGCTCAGGTAACCTTTGTTGCTGTTGGCTGCGGTCATTTAGGTGGTGATAAGGGGGTGCTAAACCTGATGCGGAAAGAGGGGTTTAGCGTCGAGATGGTGGAGTAGTGGAGCGGCAGGGTATGCCTGTAGCTGCAATGGCTGTAGTGGAATTATGCATGATGTTTGTACATAGGCACCGAAAGGTATCCTGGCATTAAAAATCTACTGCAAAGAGAGTGATAATATGCAGAAACCCAATGCACCGAGCAACCCATTGTTTTGCTACAAAAAGTTGAATACGAAATGACATTCACTTTGTTTTTACCCTGCAAATTTTTTGATATTCAGCACCTTAGCCCCAATTACTCATCAAATTTGTAAAAGATGAATGCAAATACGGGTTACCCAACCTAGTGGTGCTCGATTTTGGGCAACAAAATGGATTGTGAAACTTAGTCGCTGTCGGAGATAGCAATTATTCGGATGAATAATTGGGGTTAAAAAGCCTTTTCTACGGCATCGCTAAACCCCGATTCGTCGTTTGATTTTACCACTCGGAACTGTTTTTTTAGTTCCGCTGGAGCATTTGCCACCACAAAGCTGCGGGCAAAATGGGTGAGCATATCCAAATCGTTAAAATCATTGCCAACGGCAATAATCTCCTGTTCTTTAATGTTTAGCTTATCGTAAATAAATTTAGCGCCATTGGCCTTCGAAACATCCTTTCTAAAAATTTCCATCCAGATAGAATAGCCATCGATAGGGGAGGTTGCCCTAATAACCTTTAGGTCAGGGAACCTTTTTTTTAGCTCATCAAACCATTCAATATCGTTTGGAAGTATAACAACCAGCTGCGATGCGTTCGATTCGTATACAATACCAGGCATGTAGGGCTGGCAATACGATGAGTAGATTTGAACTCTGCGCGAAAAATCGGTGTTACCTCTGCTGTTGCTCTGGTGGTACAAAAACCGATGGTTTGAGGGGATGGGCTCGTGTACCATGAAATCAACGTTGTGGAGCAAAAGCTCCTGTACTATTTCTTGCACCTCAGCGGCAGGAATTTCGGTGGTAAAAAGCATTTCGCCCGAATCCCATTCTATAGCACCGGCACCAGACGAGAATACTAGGTAGTCAATGGGAAAATTTCGCGGTATAACCTTGCTAAACGAATATGGCGAACGACCTGTGGCAACGACCCTTATCACACCCTTGTTTCCAAGTTCAACAAGCGTGTTAAAATCTTTTTCGCTTACACATCCCTCGGAGTTTAGCAAGGTACCATCGAGGTCGGTTATAACCATTTTAGTTGAAAGTTTACTCATCGGTGGGGGAGTTGATTTATTTTAAACCTATTTAAGTCGTTAGCCAGAAAAATCTATGTTATTTGCGTTCTTTTCAAAAAAGGTTATTTAATTTAAAATTACTAGTATAATAAACTTTATTGTAAATTTTGCGTTACTAATAAAAGGGACAGATATTTTAACCCGCATCATTCATCAAATTTGTAAAAGATGAATGCAAATGTGGTTTACCCCGGTCTAGTTGAGCCCAATTTTGGGTAACAAAATTGGTTGTGAAACTTAGTCGCTGTCGCAGACAGTAATTATTCGAATGAATAATTGGGGTTAATTTGGCTTGCAAAATATCAAGCACAAAATTACGAAAAGTTTTACCTTGTCCAAAGTATACGAAGTATACGATTGGGCAAGCACTGTTTACGTACTCTTTAGCTATTGGATACAGTATTTTTTAAGCTAACTAGAGCTAATAGGTAGGTAATACCCTACTAATTTTTTTTAAATCGAATTGAATTCATTATTTTTATAGCACATTAATCCAACCATAAAACAGTTAAATTATGTCGAAAACAATCACATTTAACGAGCTCAGGAGGATAAAAGACCAGCTTCCTGATGGAGCCACGCAGGTAATTGCAGAGAAGTTGAATTTGAACGCCGAGACCGTTCGAAATTATTTTGGAGGTACTAACTGGAAAAATGGAGAATCTGTAGGATTTCATCATGAGCAAGGTCCCGATGGAGGAATTGTTACGCTTGACGACACTACCATACTAGATATAGCCCAGGAAATGATTGAGAAAGAGGTTAAAACTATGGCGTAGTCGGCAGAAAGCATAAATTTAAAGTAGCAAAGGCAGGGATTAAATTTCTGCCTTTGTTGCTTTTAACCCGTATTATTCATCAAATCTATTAAATGATGAATGCAAATTCGGGTAACCCCGGCATAGCTGAACCCAATTTTGGGTAATAAAATTGGTTGCAAGGCTTAGTCGCTGTCGTGGATAGTAATTATTCGGATGAGTAGTTGGGGTTAAAACCTAATCCAATTGTTAAATGGACGATCTTGTACCTGTAATTTCGGAAGCTGAACAGCGATGGCTAAAGCCAATAGCTAATCATTTGCTAAATGTATACGCCAGTATTCATTTGCCATCACACGATGCTAGCCATCACCTTAGGGTTTGGGCATACTGTCAGGAGTTGATGAAACAGCTTGTTGCACACCGCGTAGCTTTAAATTTTACCGTTGAGCAGGCGCTCATTGCAAGTTTATTTCACGATGTAGGTTTAACCCTTGATACAGGTGAATTTCATGGTTATCAAAGTAGGCTTCTATGCGAGAAGTTCTTCAATAATAATAAACATCTTACCGTTGAGGGGCTTACAGAAATACTATATGCCATAGAACATCATGACGACAAGCGTTTTAAAAATATGGGTTTAAAACCTAACCCTGTTAATCTGGTTACGCTAATTTCAACAGCCGACGATTTGGATGCATTTGGGTTGGTTGGTGTTTTTAGATATCTCGAAATTTATGCGATCAGAGGGATTCCAATCGAAGATATTCCTCAAAAAGTTTTATCTAATTTAGATAACAGATTTGCAAATTTCAAGCAAAACTTTGGCTACATGCCAATTCTGCTAGACAACCACAGTAGTAGGTACGATGTAACTAAAGGTTTTTTTAAAGAGATGCAGAACGATTTTATAAATGGGACTTCCAGCTTATCCGAGAGCATAAACATTGCACAAACGTTAATAATTTCTTTGGTTGAAAAACAGTACGATATAAAAACAGTAATAGCCCATGGCCTGGCAATGGATGCAAGCCCAAAGGGTGTTGACTTTTACCTTGGTTTAATACAAGGGCTTGAGCTGTAGGGTAACCTATTTTAGTTTTTATTTTGATGAAAATACTTCGTTCTATAATGCAACCTTTTACCTAATTACTAGTCATATTTTAAAACAATATATAAAGACATGAATAAATTCTTTCGTTATTTTTTAATTGCAACATTTAGTGCACTTATATTTATTTTCAGCGCAAAAATTATATACAAAAGAAATATTCGCACTCATGTACTGGTTGAGTTGCGTTACGAGCAGAATCAAAGCTTAACCTATAGCGAGGTGATTGCGGCGTACATAAACCTCGATTTTGAATACAGGGAGGCTAAATTAATCCCATACGGAGCAACCGATTTTGGGAAACCTCTTCATCTTTTCGTAATCTCTAGCACTAGAATTTTCGACCCGGTGTTGCTTCGCGAAATGGGTTTTAGGGTAGTTCTGGTTAATAATGGTATCCATCCTGGCGAACCATGCGGCATTGATGCTAGCGTTAAGCTTGCCACCGATATACTGTCAAAAAAGGATAGCTTATGGACCTATATGGATAGCACCGTGCTGTGTATTGTGCCAGTTTACAATGTTGGCGGAGCACACAATCGTTCTCCATATAATAGGGCAAACCAAAATGGGCCCCAAATGCAGGGTTTTAGAGCCAATGCTCGAAACTTAGACCTAAACAGAGACTATGCCCCTATGGATAGTAGAAATGCCCAAACATTTGCGCATATTTTTCATAGTTGGAAACCTAATTTACTAATCGATACGCATACCACCAATGGTGCCGATTATCAGTATGTTATGACATTGGTTGCCACTCATCCACAGGAGTTGCCCCCAATGCTGGGTGCTTACTATGGCGATGTGCTCGAACCATATTTATATAGGCAGATGGAAATGAGGGGGTACCCCATGATTCCCTATGTTTCGCCCATGGGCGAAACACCCGATAACGGCATACAGCAGTACCTAAACCCGCCGCGATTTACCTCGGGATACGGTCGGATGTTTAACACCATATCATTTATGACCGAGTCGCATATGTTTAAGGACTTTAAGGATAGGGTACTGGCTACCTACCAGTTTATTGAGGCGTCGTTGCGATTTACAGCCGAAAATGGTTGCAAACTCGCAACCTTGCGCGATGAGGCCAACTACTATGTGGCAAATCAGAAGGAGTTTGTGCTTAGTTGGGAAATCGATACAACCCGCGCCGAAACTATTCCCTTTATGGGCTACGAGGCTGAGCTTGTTGATAGTGAGTTAACTGGCGGTAAGAGACTTCGTTATAATAGGAGTAAGCCTTACACTAAAGAGATACCCTACCTGCGTCACTATAACCCTGGTTTAACCATTACTGCCCCCGATTACTACTATATTCCTCAGGCATGGCATGAGGTAATTCATAGGCTCAAGCTTAACAATGTCGATTTCTATCAGTTCGAAAGGGATACAACCCTTCGGGTTGAGGCGTACTATATTGAGCATTACGAAACCCGTAATCGTCCAGAGAATGGGCATTATCTTCACTACAACATTGAGTTGCGAACTGAAATTCAGGAGGTGCAATTTTACGCTGGCGATCATATTGTCCCCATGAATCAGCCTACCAATCAGTTTTTAATTGAGATGCTCGAGCCCCAATCGTCCGATTCGTATTTTGTTTGGAACTTTTTCGACCCCATTCTTCAGCGTAAGGAGTATTTTTCGCCTTACGTTTTCGAGGATTTTGCACTCGAAATGCTAGAATCTAATCCTAAGTTAAAAGAGGAGTTTGAGCAAAAGCGCCAAGAGGATAAAAAGTTTGCATCCAATTCGTATGCCCAGCTTAGCTTCCTTTACCAACGTTCACCTTTCTTCGAGAAAGGATTTATGCGATATCCCGTATTCCGTTCGGTAGGTAGTAATCGGTAAGTGGTTAGTAGTGTAATTAAACCCAGTTTATATGTTTCTCCCTAGTGTTGATGTTGTTGTAGTAGGAGCAGGCCCCGCAGGTTTGCTGGCTGCTGGGAAAGCCGCTGCCGATGGGGCAAAAGTTTTACTTCTCGAAAAAATGGAGAAACCAGCCCGTAAACTTCGTATTACAGGCAAGGGACGATGTAATATAACTAATGCTAAGCCGTACCTAGAGTTTCTGGATGAGATTCATCCCGAACCCCGCTTTGCTCGCGATGCATTCAACTCGTTTTTTAATAATGATATTGTTGAGCTGCTTAGCAGCGTTGGGGTTGAAACGGTTCAGGAGCGAGGGATGCGCATTTTTCCAGCAAGCGGTAAGGCTTGGGATGTGGCCGAGGGGCTGATTAAATGGGCAAAATCTAAAGGGGTAACAATTATTAATAGGGCGAGTGCCACAAGTATTTCTGTGAGTAACGGACGGGTAGTATGGGTAGATTATACTGTTAGTAGCAAGGATTTACATCGGGTTAATTGTAGTGCAGTTATCCTGGCCACAGGAGGTAAATCGTATCCAGCAACGGGTTCCACTGGCGATGGGTATACATTGGCTCGGGATTGTGGGCATACTATAACCCCATTAATCCCTAGCCTTGTAGGTATTGAAACCAATCCAGTATTTCACCTGCAAGATGAACTTAACCTTAAAAATGTTAGCTTAACTTTGCTTGTTGAGGGGAAGCAGAACGACGATGAGTTTGGTGAACTTGAACTAACAGCCTATGGGTTTAATGGCCCAATAATGCTTAGGCTTAGCCGGAAAATTGTTTTTGCTCTGGCAAAGGGGAGTAAAGTTGAACTTCTGCTAGATTTAAAACCCGCATTATCGCACCAAAAGGTAGGTAATCGTATTTTGCGTGAGATTGACAAAAATCCTCGTATTGCTGTTATCGACCTTGCTCGTAAGCTTCTTCCCAAAGATTTGGCCTTTGTTATGGTCGATCAGCTGGGTATAGCTGCGCAAAAGGTATTGTCTCGCCTATCAACTTCCGAATGCAATAGTATTGTTCAGTGGTTAAAGGAGCAACGTTTCGAGGTAACAGGGCATCGCTCATGGAACGAGGCTATTGTAACCGCTGGGGGCGTTTCGCTAAAGGAGGTAAACCCAAAATCGATGGAATCGAAATTGGTTGGCGGGCTGTTTTTTGTCGGCGAATTGCTCAACCTCGATGCCTCTACGGGTGGCTATAATTTACAAATTGCCTACTCAACAGGTTGGTTGGCAGGCACAAAAGCAGCGGAATCTTTGCGCTAACCCTATCTTATAAAAAAATCAAGCATAGGTTCGCCATTCATGTAGCCCTTAAGCCTATCGCCAATAGCTACCGGTTTTGCATCAACCGGAGTACCTGTATATATTAGGTCGCCTATTTTTAGCGTGGTATACCTTGAGATGTATGCAATTAGCTGGTTAAAGCTATAGCTCATTTCATCGGTATTCCCTTTTTGGGTAACTTTTCCATTATGTTCAACCCAAAAATCGATACCGTTGCTATTGTCAAGCGAATCTTTATTTACAAATTTACTAATAGGGGCTGAACCATCAAAGGCTTCCGATACTTCCCATGGCAAACCCTTTTGTTTGCATTGCTGCTGTAGGTCTTGGGCCGAAAGATTTATGCCTAAACCAATCTCGTTGTAGTACCTGTGGGCAAATCGTTCGGCTATATTTCGGCCTAGCCTACATATCTTTATTACTACCTCTAATTCGTATCGAATATCGTTTGAGAAATTCGGATAAAAAAATGGTTGGTTATTTCTGAGCAGGCAGGTATCTGGCTTAAAGTAAAATATGGGATATTCCGATACCCCTGTTTCAGCTATATGGGTATGCTCTGGATAGTTCTTATTAACACAAATAATCTTCATCTTAATCTAATGCTCAGTATGGTGTGAGGCTGTGTTGCTCTGTTAACCCCAACTACTCATTCGAATAATTGCTGTCTTCGACAGCGACTAAGTTTCACAACTATTCTAGTTACCCAAAATTGGGCTCGACTATGTCAGGATAACCCGCATTTGCATTCATCTTTTACAAATTTGATGAATAATGTGGGTTATTTAATTTTGTTCAAAAGTATCGTATCCCTGGATAAAATCCAATTTGCATATTAAATAGTTCTCACCTATTCCAATTTTCAATAAAATTAGTACATTTGATAAACAAAAATTGAAAAGTTATGAGGCATATAGCACGAATTATGGTAACCCTTACCCTGAGTTTACTTGTAATAAATTCCTTTTCACAAGATAAAAGCGAATCGCCATCAGACGAAAAAGTGAAAACTGGGTGGAATCTTGGCGGTTTACCAGTTGTGTCATTCGATTCCGATTTGGGTTTTCAGTATGGTGCGCTGCTTAACCTTTTTAACTATGGCGATGGTAGTAATTATCCCGATTTTAATCATAACCTGTATCTCGAATGGTCTAGATTTACCAAAGGAAGTGGTATAAACCGTCTTTTTTTCGATACAAAAAAATTAATACCAGGTATTCGTGTTACCACCGATTTAAGCTACCTAACCGATAGGATGTACGATTTTTTCGGGTATAATGGGTACGAGTCGGTGTATAATGCTCGTTGGATTGATAGCGATGATTCCAATTACCTATCGCGCGCCTTCTATAAATACGACCGCAAATTGTTCCGTTTTGCTCTGGATTTGCAGGGCAAGTTGCCTTTAGAAAATTTTGGATGGGCTGCCGGAGTTTGGCTCCTAAACTATAATGTTGGCCCTGTTGATATTGATAAGCTTAACGAGGGTAAAGAGGAAGATCTGCTGCCTGAAGTGAGAACCCTGTACGATCATTATGTGGGTGCAAATATTATCTCAGCCGAAGAGGCTGCGGGTAGCTTTGTATCCTATATAAAGGCGGGTATTGTTTACGACACGCGCGATAACGAGCCAAATCCCAATCGTGGAATGTGGACAGAGGCCGTATTTACCTATGCGCCCTCGTTTATGGGTATTGGCAGTAATTACGAGCATCTTAATTTTACCCTTACCCACCGTCAGTATTTTACACTATTCCCCAAGCGGCTTACACTTGCCTACCGCTTAGGGTATCAAGGAACCCTTTTTGGCGATGTGCCCTTTTACCTAAAGCCTAATATCACCACCCTAATTCTACGTGGCTCCACTTCCGAGGGGTTGGGTGGCGGCAAATCGCTCAGGGGTATTGTTCGTAATCGAGTAACTGGTAATAGCATAGCATGGGCAAACCTAGAGCTACGCTGGAAATTTGTAAAATTCCAATTTATAGGCCAAAACTTTTACCTCTCGCTCAACGGTTTTGTTGATGGTGGCAGGGTAATAAACCCAGTAGATTTTAACAAGAATAGTGAGTACTGGGATGGAATAGATTGGGGTGAAGAGACTCCTATTGGCCAAGCCGATGTTTTTGGCTCAGATAAAGAGGGATTACATATGTCCTACGGTGCTGGGTTAAGGGTAGTAATGAACCAAAATTTTATTATCGCCCTAGACCATGGACGCCCATTTGATAAACGCGATGGCACCAGCGGTACTTACATTGGGCTAAACTTTTTATTTTAGTTAGCCATTTATACTTTACTGAAAACCCATTGTGGAATGGAATGTTTTAACCCCAATAATTCAAATAAATAATTGGGGTTAGTTGATTTTATTTACTCCCTAAAGAAAAGTTCCTTGTCTATATTCTTAAGGTAAAATTTTGCTGTACTGATTTGACCTAAATTCACGCTATTTTCAGGCTCCTTGTTAAGCGTTGCTATAAGGTTTTCGAACACCTCTTTTGACGACTCGTACTTTTTTGCCCAGTAGTAGCTTTTGCCTAGCTCTACTAGGTAGTGGTTATTATCTGGTGTTAAATTGTATGCCTTTTCATAGTTTTTAATGGCAAGCTTACGTTTTTGCCCCTTTGTATACGCTTCGGCTCTTGTTGCGTAAAGCATTGAGACCTCTTTTGCATCTGGTGTAATTAGCTCTTCGGTTAGGTCAAGTAGTTTTACTGCCTTTTTCCATTGCCCCATATTTATTGCCGCCTTTGCATAAAAGAAGTTTGCTACATTGTCGGTAGTATCTTTCTTGAAAAAGGTTTTAAGCAGCTCGTGTGAATCCAGAAAATCGCCATTTTGAAACATTGAAATACCAAGATGCTTTACCGTGAATTGCGATGAGTCGCCTTTTGCGTAGCACCTATTTAGCCATATTGCCGAGTTTTTATAATCACCCAGTAAAAAATAGAGATAACCCTTACTCCTAATTAACGGAACATAGGTGCTATCCTGCTCGTATGCCTTGTTGGCAAAGGGCATTATAAGGTCTGGGGCAACAAGGCTTCGTATATACCCGTTTATTAATTTTACTGCCAGGGGCATGTTGGCTGGGTTTAGTTCAAATGAGTATAGGTAGGCTAGGTAACCAATCTCGTTGCTATCAATTTTAAGGGCGCAGTCCCCAATTTGTTCCCACAGGTAAAAGTTTGCAGTGTCGGTCTGAACCAAAGTATTGAATTGCTTGTATGCCTCGGTAAATCTTCTGTCTCGTTTAAGTAGAAGAGCGTATTGCGAGCGCGTTGTTGCATTGGTCGAATCGAGTGTAAGGGCTGCTTGGTACTCCTCCAGAGCCTTTGTTACCATCCCTTTTTTGGCGTAAACGCCAGCTAGCAGCTGCTTACATTTTGCATCGGTTGTATCGTAGCTATTTACCGAGCTATAGGCGTACAGCGCGCTATCGTACTGCATCATGTTTTCCCATAGCTTACCCAGCATCAACCAGTTTGTGGTATTGGTGCTATCGTTTTTGATAATCTTTTTTAGCTCTTGTATTAGCTCGTTTTCGCTTAGGGTAATTGATGCGGGTGGAGTGTCTATCTCATTATCAATGTAACCGATTTGGCTAAATGAATTAAGAGTTAGCAGCATAAAGCCCAGCATTAAAAGTGATGCTAGGTATCTTGTTTTAGCATGTTTTTTTAGTTGGTAATAAACTTTGTATTCTGTTGAGTAAAGCATATGTTTGAGACTATTGAAAAGGATTGAAATAAAACTTGATAGTAGTTTGCATGGTATGGGGTAATGCTTGGAATATGTTGTATGTTGGTGTACATCTGATTATTGCAGCAGTTTGTTAATCTTTTCATAAAGATCTTTTCTAGCACTTGGGCGTGGAGCGTTATATTCTGAGACATCCCCATTTTTATCGATTAAAATATACGTAGGAAATCCTTCAGCTCCATAAATTCCTGATAGTAAGTAATACTCCTCGTTGGTGAGCAGGTAATTTTCTCCTTTTAGCTCGTGCTGTTTTATTAAATTTTCCCAATCATCAGCTTTTGATTTAGCGCACAGGTTAAGAAATACAACATCTCTATTTTTAAACTCTTGGTACAATTGATTCGCATAAGGAATTTCTTCTCTGCAAGGACCACACCATGTTGCATAAAAATCCACATAAATTACTTTTCCTCTATATTTATCGATATACTTGAATTTTACCTCCTCCACACTTTCATCTATTGCTTGTTGGTTAGAGTCCTTATTTACTTTCAAAACATCCCTTTTGTTTGCCTTCTTGCTAATAAGATGATTATATATTGATTCGTTGGTTATATTATTTTCTATTTGCTCCCACTCCTGGGCTGTTGGCTCCATATTGTTTTCGAAATAAAGCTTAGAAACCCCTTGTGAAATTACGAGGTCTTTTGTTAGCGATGAGCCCAACAAATCGATGTTATTGAGCAGTGTATGAACACTATATCTTTTGTTGAGCTCTGATACTTTATCCTCGTTAGACTTAATGAACTCTTTAAACTCTTCTGTTTCAGCTATTGTTCTATCGCCGCTAAGTGCTTTTTGTAGCATTTCCATTTCGGGTTGGGAAAAGATGGAGAAAGACTGAAAAAAAATGATTTTCTCATCAACTTTGGCAACTTCGTGTGAGAGTACAGATACAATGTTTGCAATATAATCAATACAGGCTCTTGATTGAAAGTCTACAACACTCTGAACAGCATATTCATTAAATAGATTTATGTAGAATGTTTCTGGCAATGATTTTCTTGACATTGGGAAACCTTGTGAGTAGTCAAACCTATAATTGATTATTGCATGAGCGGTATTGAATTTAATTTCACTCTGTAAAACTGATTTCACTTTCTTTGAAATGGAATTTTGCTCACAATATGAATTTAGAAATGATGTTTTATCCAACTCCAGCTGTTTTTGAAAGGTAATATACTCATCTATCGAAAGCCCTTTTTCATGCAGCTTATTAGCTTCAGAAAGTTTTTCTTTTAATACGGAATTTATTGCGTTTTGAAACTCTATTATTGTTTTATTCTCTTTACCAGTTTTGGTATTAAACAAGAGTTCTATCCCTTTAAATGTTATGCTATAGTTTGTGTTTGGCTCAACTAAAAAACCTGAGTAGTAGTTTCCCCCAACATCAAATAAGATGCTGTTTAGCAATGGATGCAGTAGTTCAAAAGAAAGCTTGAAATTGCCAAGGCTATCAATTGCGAAAACCTTATTTTGAACATTACGTGTTACCGCATCAAAGTAGGTTAACTTTCCGGTTTTGTAAACACCCTGATAGCTCTCTATTTTTCCAGTAATTGTTACATCACCCTCTTCTATATCAATCGAATTAGTAGGTTGATTACATGCATAAAATCCTAATAATAAAGTTAGGATAAATTTAAATTTATTTTTCACTCGAATCGTTTTAACTATTTTGTTTAAAAACGTGTAACCAGTAAAGGGGATTGCCCCAGAACGTTTGCAATCCCCATTATGATTCTATTCTAGAGTAAATAAAATTGGCATGTTGAATGTTACTCGAACCTTTTTGCCCCGTTGTTTACCTGCCTCCCATTTTGGGCTCGACTCTATCGCTCTACAAGCTTCCTTGTCCAGTGATGGGTCAACCCCTTTTAGTACCTTTACGGTGCTAATAGAGCCATCGGTTTCTACAATAAATGAAATAAAAATTCGTCCCTGAATTCCATGTTGTGCTGCAATTTCTGGGTACGTTAGGTTTTGTTGAATGTACTCTCTAAATTTGTTTAGGTCGCCACCTTGAAACGTGGGCATGTCTTCAACAACGACAAAAACTTGTTCATCGCTACTTTTTTCGCCTGCCTTGTCATTTTCTTCAATAATAATGGCAATATCTTCTTCAATTGAAGTCTCGTCGTTACAGGAAATTGCAAACATAATGGGTAGTGCAACCAAAAGGGCTGCTGCAATGCGAAATGCTGTTCCTTTTGTTTTTTTCGTTGTGGTCATCATGGCTAATCGTTTTAGTGTTAGTGATTTGTTTAAATTATTGCCAATGGGCAGCGCTACCCCATTAAAGGCAACAGAAATGATGGTATCCAGATACGAATGCGGGTCGGATTGGGTACTAATTACATCCCTGTCCGCTTGGTACTCGTGAATTTCGACCACCGTTTTGCGTAGCATCCAGAAAAATGGGTTGAACCATTGCGTAATTCCAATCAGCTCAAATAGTATTAAGTCAATCGAGTGCCATTTTGAGATGTGTGCCTTTTCGTGTTTAAGTATTTCTTCCACTTTATCAACGGGAATGGTAGCTGAGTTAATAAAGCATAGGTTGAAAAATGAAAAGGGTGAAATATTGCTCGTATGTTCTGCAACTATGAGATTTCCCTTTTTGTAAACATTCGCCCTGCTAGCCAACTTCGCAATTTTAGCTAATTGGTATATAAATCGAAGCAGGAAAAATGCACATATTGAGATATAGGTTATTGCAAATACTTTTATCCACGGGAAAGAAAAATTTACCACATTACTAACTGATACCTCGGGTATTGTAAAGGTTAGCGAAGTGGCATTTGCGATGCCCGAAACGCCTAGTAAGGGCTGTATTATTGGTAGTAACCAGGGTGATATTATGGCAGCGGCAACCGATAGAACAATAAATGCCCTTACCGTGCTAAACCTGTTAATCGATCTGAGAAAAACGAACCAAATTACCCAGATGGTGGCTATTATTAGGGCAATTTTTAGCGTTAATGTGAGTAGGCTAGTGGTTGTCATCTTCTTTTTGTTTTTTTACTTCTTCCGAAAGTAGGTTGATGATTGATTCCATTTCCTTAACAGAAAGGTTATCCTCTTTGGCAAAAAACGATACCATCTGTTTGTACGAGTTCCCGAAGTAATTCTTAATAATACCCTTCAAAAAACTCCCCGTGTATTCCTTTTTGCCTACTAGTGGATAGTATTGGTGGGTTTTGCCATAAGCTGTATAGCTCACAAACCCTTTCCTTTCTAGTATTCTAACTATTGTAGAAACCGTGTTGTAGGCTGGCTTTGGGCCGGGCATGTTGCTTATAATATCTTTAACAAACCCTTTTTCAATGTCCCAAAGAATTTGCATCACTTGCTCTTCCGCTTTTGTAAGTTCTTTCATTAGAAATATTGTTTTTACAAAACTATAACTAATTATTTAGTTATGCAACTAAAAAGGTAGTTTATTTTTATTGGTATTTTTAAATATTACAGGATTCTGGTTATAAATGCAACTTTTGGAAAGAGCACCTTGAACAATTTTTTTCTGAATGGTAATAATGCCTAACTTGGGTGTCCCAGTAAGGAACTTAGGAGTGCTAAAACGAACGGATGCAGTTTGCATTGTTGGCTCTTATGGGATAACGAGACCATGAGCCATGTTCTTTGTTCCGCCATCCGTTGCGAAAAGTCGAATTTTAAAATAAGCTGCTGCTATGAAAAAATTTTTAGGCGTAATTGTTTCTGTATTCATGCTTTGGTCCTGCACCAATAGCGAGATTGAAGTATTAACCCGTGTCGATAAGCTATCCGATTTTAAACCCACAATGGTGCTAATGCACCCAACGGTAGCCAACATTAAAACCTTTATTGAGCTAACCGACAATAGTATTTTTCCGCTATCTGATAGTGTACGCGTACTTGGTGTTTACCATGCTAATGGGGCTTATAACTATGGTTTATCGAAAGATTTTTTGGAAATTTTAGCCGATGAGCGGTTTAAGCTGCTAGAAATTGAGGGCGAACTAAACCCAGAGAACCTTTATGTAGAGAATGATTGTAGCAATGCATTTCGGGAGATTTTCAGTAATTCCAAAGGAATTATTTTCTTTGGAGGGCCCGATATGCCCGCTGCAACTTACGGTAAACAGACCAATCTATTAACCAGTATTACCGATGTCCATAGGCATTACGTTGAGCTATCATTTTTGTACCATCTGCTGGGCGGTTCGCAGAACGAGGATTATAAACCCTTGCTCGAAAGTAGACCAGATTACCCAATTATTGGGATATGCCTTGGTATGCAGAGTATGAATGTGGCAACGGGCGGAACCATGTTTCAGGATATTCCAACCGAACTTTACGGTTTGCAAACCGTTGAGGAGGTTCTGGCTCAGGAGCAAAATGCTCAGCATAGGAACTACCACTCAAGTTTTGGAACTGATAACGAGCTTACTTGGGGGCATTTTCATCAAATTAAATTTGAGGCTAACTCTTTCCTCGATACGTTGAACCGTTTTGTTGAGCAGTTTCCTTATGTGTGGAGTAGTCACCATCAGGCGTTAGATGCATTGGGCAAGGGAATTGTTCCCATTTCTTGGAGCATGGACGGAAAGATTATTGAGGCAGTAAGGCATAGCGAGTACCCTCATGTTTTGGGTGTGCAATTTCATCCCGAGGTACCAGCTATTTACAATACAGAAATCAAGATAAAAAGAATCCCCTTTGAGGTAGACTCAAAATCGTATATTGAGCTTTATCCTAAACACAAGGGGGAAGATTTTCACAGGGCTTTTTGGCAGAGGGTGGGTAAATGGGTTAACATTTAGGTGTAACTATTTACTTCGGTCTTGTGTTGTTTTATTCGTCCTCATCGAGGTATAATGCTAAAGCAACACAACTCTTTATTGATTTATCGCAAAATTCTATATAAAGGTGATACGCTCCTGTCTCTTTGGGTTTTAAATTATAGGTAATATAATTTTCAACTGAGTTAACATCTGATTCTAGCTTTAGATACTGCTCATCGCGGGTAACAGTTAATTTAATATCGGTTAGAGGAACCGAAGGGTTCGTCAGATATATGATATATTTAGAGCCCTCTCGCAGAAGTACCGTGAATTTAGTAATCCCATCAGAATCAGGTCTGTTTGTTACCTCAAAATCCGAAAGGTATATACCTTCGAGTTTATCTTTATACTCTTTTTTAAAATTTATACTGCATTGGGCTTTAGATGATGTTTGTAAGGCAAATAGTAGGATAAGAGTTGCGAGTAATGTTTTCATGGTTTTAGTTTTATTAGTTGATTACTGTTTTTTTTGAAAAAGTAACGACATTCCCGTCCATACTCATTTCAATGTTACCATCCGATTGTATTAGCACTAATACATTGTCGAAACTTTCTTTGTTAAACGAGCCGGTATAGCTATAATATGCTACTGTGTCATCGGCAATGATAATTTCTTTCCCGTAGTACTGGCGTAACACCTGTGTTACCGTAGCCATAGGCGTTTCGTTAAAAATTAGTTTGCCCGTTTTCCAAGCCAAATAGTTATGGTTAGTGTTGGCAGTTGCAAATGCAAAGTTGTTTATACGGCTTACCGAGCAATAATTTCCTTTGGTTACAAGTAGTGCCAAGCCTTGTCCTAAAATATTATCGGATACGCTAACGCTGCCATCCCGCACGGTTATGTCAATATCCGTATCGTTGGGGTAAGCCCTTACGTTTAATTTTGTTGGGCTTTTTACTGTAATTATTGCATTGCCAGCTTTTATGGTGTAGGGTGCTTTTGGTTCATCCGTAATTTCAACGTAAATCTCTCCATCAAGCTTTAGGTTGAATTCGCCACTCTTTTTGGTTGAGTAGGCGATGGTGCTATTCTTATTCATCCACACTTTGCTGCCGTTGGGAAGCAGTAGTTCCCTTATGCTATCGGCTGCACTAGATATAATTATAGTTTTGGGTGAGAAGATATTTGTGCCAATTGAAAGTGCCACTATAATTGCCACGGTTGCTGCTGCCGATGCGGCAAGTAGCACTAACTTACTAAACGGTTTAATCCGTTTGCTGTGCATTTTTTGATATTCATCCCAGCCTTTTTCGGGTGTCCACAATGTGTTTTCGGGGATCGATGATAGGTTTGAAACTTTTTCTTTGAAAATATTGTCAATGCTATTGTTCATGGTAATTCGGTTTAGTCGAAAGTGATTCTTGAAGCGATTTGCGTGCTCGCATTAGGTAAACCCGCGAACTCGACTCCTCAATTCCTAATTTACAGGCTATTTCGTTGTGCGAGTAGCCCTCAATGGCGTATAGATTAAAAACGGTTCTTAGGTTGTTGGGTAAATTCTGTATCATTCTATAGTAATCCTCTGCGGCCAGGTTATTATCTGTGTTGTAGCCATTTTGCAATACCTCATGGTCAACCTCATCTATGTTAGTGTATTCATGCTTTTTTCTGAGTACCGTTAGGGCTTCGTTCACAATAATCCTCTTCATCCACGCCACAAGCATAGCCTCGTTGGTATAGGTAAACCTGTGGATATTCTGAAAAATTTTGAAAAACCCAATGTTTACAATGCTCGCAGCATCCTGCTCGTTGCTAACGTACCGGTACGCAACTCTGAATAAAAGCATCGAAAACTTTTTATAGAACTTTTGCTGCGTTTTCTGATTATTACGTTTTAGCTGTTTTATTGTGTTAATCATAAAAGGGTTTTATCGTGTGTCACTACCTATATAATGTGCAAAATGCACAAAACGCTACATGTAAATACAAAAAAAGGAACAATATTTAATTATTGTTCCTTTTTCATCCTGTTAATTAGATGTTTAGCGTATAATTATTTCATCAATAAAAATAAAGGCATTGCCACCTGCACCTAGATGCCAGCTGGGAATTGTTCCGAAGTTGGTAGCAACCACCTTAACGTATCGCCCCGCTGTTTTAACATTGGCTTGTAGGTCGGTTTGGGTAATCTCGTAATCGTCGTAATCGGTTGTGCTCTTTACCTTTGCCACCTGCTTAAACGTTTTGCCATCGTTGGAAATGTAGAATGTAACATCCTTGGGCATCCAAATCCACGAGCGGATATCCTGCACAAAACCTGCCGCTATGTGGCTAATTGGTTGAACTTTGCCTAAATCAATAATCGCCTCAAAGTCGGTTGCCTGATAGCCTTGCCAGCCGCCTAAACGCCAGTTCTCGGCACCGCGAATACCATCGATAAGCGCTTCGGGACCGCCTGCATGGTAGCTGGGACTGCATTTTGATTTTATATTGATGGTGCGGGTTAGGTCAATCTTAACAAAATCGGCTTTAACTGGGAAACTGTACCCTACACCCTCCTTATACGCCACGGCTTTTAGGGTTGTGGTACTGGTAAGGATTATTGGTTCGCTATACGGTTTTGATTGTCGTGTGGGCGTATTACCATCGGTTGTGAAGTAAACTTCGCAATGGGGAATTATGGTGCCAATGGTTACCACCATGCTATCGCGAATGCGGCGCTCTTGGGAATTGATAAATGGCACGGGTAGTATCTGTTCATGGGCAATGTGGGTGGTTGGAATATCGTTATCGCTGCTACCCCAATTTTTGTTGGGCTTGCTGCCCATTTCAAAATAAAGGTGCCCACCGTTCATTATATCGCTATGCGAAATATACGATTTGCTGTACTCTTCGCCATTTAGCGTTGCCGATTGGATATAGATATTCTTATGGGAAACCCCATTGGCAGTTACCCTAAAGGTTTTTCCATTTTCGAGATTTACCTCAACCTCGGGGAATAGGGGAGTGCCTATGGCGTACTCTGGCAGTCCTGGCGTTACGGGATAAAAACCCATGGCGCTCATAATGTACCAAGCCGACATCTGACCGCAATCCTCGTTTCCGCTTAACCCGTCGGGCTTGTGGGTGTAGAGCTCGTCCATGATTTGGCGTACCCTAAGCTGCGTTTTCCAAGGTTGATTTACAAAATTGTATAGGTACGCCATGTGGTGGCTGGGCTCGTTACCGTGTGCGTACTGACCAATTAGCCCCGTTATATCTTTCTGGTCGCGACCAGAGATGGTGTTGTCGGTTTCAAACAGCTCGTCAATTTTATTGGCAAATTGCTCCTTGCCTCCATGCAGGTTGTACAGCCCCGTAATATCGTGCGGTACGTAAAAGCTGTACTGCCACGAGTTTGCCTCGGTAAAATGCCAATCGACAGTGGTTGGATTGAACGGCGTGAGCCAACCGCCATTTAGGCGTGGACGCATAAAACCTGTTTCGGTATCGAAAATATTTTTGTAGTACTGTGACCTTTTAATGTACGCAGCATAGGTATCTTCTTCGCCTAAACTTTTTGCCATTACTGCAATGCACCAGTCGTTGTAAGCGTACTCAAGCGTTTTTGAGATAGACTCGTGCTCCATATCGCCAGGAATATGACCGTGCTGGCGGTAAGCCTTTAACCCAAAATGGTCGCGGGTAGCGCTATGTAGCATGGCATTTAGCGCTTTCTGTGTATCAAATCCACCAATGCCCTTGCTGTGCGCATCGGCAATTACCGATATGGCGTGGTTGCCAATCATACAGTTAGTTTCGTTGGCTGCCAGCTCCCATATTGGAAGTAAGCCACCCTTTTCGTACATATTTAGCATCGTATTTATAAAATCTGTGGTGCGCTGCTGCTCAATAATTGTCATTAGCGGATGCCAAGCCCGATAGGTGTCCCACAGCGAGAATACGGTGTAGTTTGTATAACCCTCGGCGGTATGTATCTGCTTATCGATACCACGGTACCGATTGTCAGTATCCATAAAGGTGTTGGGCTGTAGGAATGCGTGGTACATAGCGGTGTAGAAAACGGTTTTCTGCTCCTCAGAGCTGCCCGTTACAATAATTTTACTTAGCTCATTGTTCCACGTATCGAACGCTTTTTGCTTGGTCTCTTCAAAACCCCAGTTGGGCAATTCGGCTTGCATATTTTTGAGTGCTCCCTCGGCATCAACAGCCGATAGCGAAACCTTAACCTCAATGGTTTCGCCCTCCTCGGTTTTAAAACCCACAAATGCTTTTACGTTGGTTCCCTGAGCAGATTTTATGTCGTTTTGCAACTTATTGTCTAACGCTATCCCCTTACGAATAAAAGGTTTTGAAAATTTTATATGGAAATACCATACCATATCGTTTGCCCAGTTAGATGAGCGGCGCATTCCACGAATTTCGGTATCGCTTAGCACTTCAATCCACGAGTCGGTTACCTTATCCCTATGCTCAAGGTCGATAATTATATTTGCCTCGCTTGTTTTTGGGAAAGTATAGCGATGGTAGCCAACACGAGTGGTTGTGGTTAACTCGGCAAGCACGTTTGGCTTATCGAGGTGAACGCTGTAGTAACCAGCCGAAGCCTTCTCGTTTTTCTTTTGAAAAGGGGATAGGTACTCGGTGTTCAGCACCGTGGGCTTGCCCACAACGGGCATTAGCAAAATATCGCCATAATCGCCAACCCCTGTTCCGCTAAGCGCGGTATGGGTAAACCCGTAAATTATTGAGTCGGAATAGTGGTAGCCCGAGCAGCCATCCCAGCCGCTTAGGCGGGTATCTGGGCTTAACTGTACCATGCCAAAAGGTACGCTGGCACCTGGATAGGTGTGCCCGTGGGCATCGGTACCAATAAAAGGGTTAACCAGCTGGGCTGGATTTTCGACCCTAGTTTCGGTTTTGCAGGCAGATGCAGCTAAAAGAATGCTTACTGCCAAAATGTATATTCTGATTTTCATGTTTACGCAGTTTGATTGGGTAAATATCGTAGACAACAGCTACTCCCTATTCCTAATATAGATATGCTTAATGCGTGTGTTTTCAACCTCCCTTTCGTCAATTTCAATATATTTTTTCAACGATTTAACGAGCGGGGTTAACTTGGTAAAACCATAATTTCGCGAGTCGAAATCGGGCCTCTTTTTCATTATCAAATTTCCTACCTCTGCAAGGAATGCCCATCCATCATCGTCGCCTAGGTCATCAATAGTGGTTCTTAATAATTTAACCAGCTTGTCGTCAATTTTGTCAACTTCGTGGGTTGCTGGGGTGCTTTTGATGTTTTTTGTAGTGTCTTTACCAGGCGTAGCAGCTACTGATGACTTCGATTTTGTTAGTGCAATAATTTCAATATAAATAAATTTATCGCACGATGCGATGAACGGTCTTGGGGTCTTTTTTTCGCCTATACCAACAACCAGCATGCCCGATTCCCTTAGCCTTGTTGCCAATCGGGTAAAATCGCTATCGCTTGATACAAGGCAGAAACCATCTACTTTTTCGCTGTGTAAAATATCCATGGCATCGATAATCATTGCCGAGTCGGTGGCGTTTTTCCCCGTTGTGTAGCTGTACTGCTGTATTGGTGTTATGGCGTGCTCTAGCAATGCGGGTTTCCATCCCGAAACGGTTGGCTTTGTCCAGTCGCCGTATATCCTTTTTATGGTAGGTATGCCCAGCTTGGCAATTTCGTCTAACATCCCTTTTATGTTTGAGTAGGGAATATTGTCGGCATCAATTAGGACTGCCAATTTTAGGTCATCTATGTGTTTCATTATTGTATAATTTTAATTTTTGTGATTTTATTTTAAGGCGTTAATTCCTTGTAATTTACAATTTATTTTGTTTGGGTGTTAGCTTTTTAGCTGTTCTTTTTGTTGCACTTGAATTTGTTACATTGCATATGCTGCAATCACTTACTTTTTGAACATAAAGTAAACCGCCAAAACCAAAAACAGGAATGAAATAATATGGTTCACTCTAAACGTTTCGGTTTTAAATACTAATAGGGTGAAGATAGCGAATACAATCAAAGTGATAACTTCCTGAATTACTTTTAGTTGTATTAATGAAAAGGGGCCGCCATTCCCACTAAAGCCTATTCTGTTTGCAGGAACTTGAAACATATACTCGAAAAATGCAATTCCCCAACTAATTAGCACTATAGAAACCAATCCCAACTTGCTAAACCAATTCCATTCAGCAAATTTTAGATGCCCGTACCAAGCGATTACCATAAACGAATTGCTTAGTACTAAAAGTACAATGGTTAAAGCTGCTTTCATTTGTGTATCAATAGTTTAATTCTACTTTAAACTGATTAACCCAATTATTCATTCGAATAATTGCTGCCTCCGACAGCAACTAAGTCTCACAACCAATTTTACCTCTAAAAATTGGGCTCCTCTATGTTGGGGGTAACCCGCATTTGCATCCACCTTTAACAAAGTTGATGAATTATGTTTAATATGAGTTGAAATAGGGGTTGTAAACTGTATAAATAGTAAAGAACCCCCATTATATGAGATTAATGTAATGCCATCGGAATATTTATATTAACTTTTGTTTAACACCTTTTATAGCTGTTTATATGGTAATCCTAAATTTTGTCCCCTCCCCAATTTTACTATCTACAGTAACTACGGCATTATTCTTGTCTAGAAACTCTTTTGTTAACATCAGCCCAATTCCAGAGCTGCTTTCCCCGTGTGTTCCTGATTTGCTATGCGATTTATTGTAATTAAATAATTTATTCGCAGTATTTTTATCCATCCCAATTCCATTGTCTATTATTTCGACAACAGTTTTATGCTTTTTCTTTATTAGCCGAATGGTAATTAAACCTCCAACTTGTGAATACTTTATTGCGTTTGACAGGATATTATTCAAACCCACCTTAAACATTTTCCTATCTGCTGATACAATGACTTTGTTTGAGTAATAATCTTTTTTTACCCGAAGTTTTTTTATTTCTATGGTTTGGTTGAAAAATTGTAGTAATTCATCTATTACTTCAACCAAATCTACGGGTAATATTTCAGGTTCTATTTGTAGTATCTCTGCCTTTGACCAGCTCAGCATATTTTCTAGTGTAAAATGCGATTCGGATAGGCTTTGGCTGAGCGAGTTGAGCGTATCTTTAAGGTCTGATTTACTATAGCTGTCTATATTTTCAATAATTAATTTTAATAATTGGTTGGCACTGCCAATGTTTCCCCGTACATCGTGCGAAATTAAAGACAGGAACTTCGTTTTAGTATCATTCAGTTTTTCAAGCTCTTGGTTGGTTTGTAAAAGTTGTAAATCAACCTCAATATGCTGCTTAATTTGAATTAGTAATTCTTCAAATTCCTTGCTATAATGATTCTCTTTATTATCTAAAACACAGATAGTTCCAAAGCACTCGCCATCAGGCCAATTAAGTGGAACTCCCATGTATGAGATCATATTTAGATCAATATCAGGATTGTCTATGTTCCAAACCTTACTTTTAGTTGCGTCAGGCACAATCAATGTGTTTTGTGTTCCAATAACAGTTTCGCAGTAAAGGCCATAAATAAGTTTCGTTTTCTCACTAACTTTATAAGGATTACTTTCGGTATTGCTCTTTAAGAACACTTCAATCGTTTCTTCATTTAAGCGCATAATTAACCCTGATGGTACACCAATAGCTTTGGCAAGTGTATTTAGTAAAGTTTGCCATTTCCCAATAATTGGGTCAAGAATCTTTGGTTTTGAATCGGAGCTGATTCTTACTCTTTTTGATTTTTTTGTTTCTCGTATTGTAACAGTTGAAAACTTATTCATAACCTGGTATTTAAATGGTGTAATTTAAGCAATTTGCTGAATGTTAGTTAATTGAAGCCACAGATTATCTACTAACTGTGATAACCTGTTTATATTAGCATAAATCATTGTGCTGTTTTGTTTATTGAATATGTTATTTAATGCTGAGCGTTGTTATGTATAAAAACTCTTATATGTCTTTGCAAACAACTTTTTTATTATAAATACCACTTTCGAGATAAATTTTACCCTCCTTAAGTCCATTCAGTAGGTTGGCTATTTTATCTTTTGTTGATGCGCCCATTAAAACATTTAGCCCTAACCTAGGAACGCCCCGTTTTGATAATCTATTGTGCATCTTTTCAAGAACCTTAATACCGTTTTCGGTTTGGTTGGTTGACTGTTTTTTTACCCAACCTACCTGTTGTAAAATAGAATCTATTTTCGAAGAATGCTCTAGGAAACTGATTTTTGATTCGTCGGCCCAAGGCAGTGGATAGTTTACCTCTTCGTTACCGTTCTTAAACACTTCATAGTAGATAAAGGCGCCATTTCTACTTAAAACCCTGTCTATTTCGCTATAGAATTTTAGCTTATCGTTAATGTTTACCTGCACATGCTGTGTCCAAACAACATCGAACTCATTGTTTTGGAAGGGGAGATTTAGCGCATCCCCATTAATAAACTTGGTGCGATGGCTTAACCCCACAAGTTCTGATAGCTTGCTAGCCGTGGCAACGTACTCTTTAGATATGTCTATTCCAACAGTATCGCAATTAAATTCATCTGCAAGCATTCTACAGGGACCACCAATACCGCAGCCAATATCCAGCAACCTAGCATTATTGATATTGGCAATTTTTGCCAGCTCTCTCGATACCTCAACTCCCCGCACGTGAAACTCATCAACGGCGGCAATATCTTTTCTGGTTACAGTATTTAGGTCAACATCCAACTCTTTTAGCCGATTTATAATGTCGTTGTACAGGTTGGGCTGATGGTAATGTTTCTCAATTTGTGTGCCTATTATTTCCATTTTACAGATTAAGATATTGCAATGAAAAGTATATAAATTTGATGTTGTAGGTTCTATTTAAAATCACTATTGTCCAGTAAAAACAAAATTAAACATTATAGATTCTTCTCTTCACTGCGTTTCGCTCTGAAACGTATGTTCGACAAAACCGTTGAAAATAGACCTGCCTTTGTCAATGACAAATGTTTAGTTTTTAGGGGAGGGCTTGGTTAGCGGCGAGGCCGCTAACCAAGCCCTCCCCTCCTAAACACAACTCAACACCTTGTCATTCCGACCGTATGGAGGAATCTATAAATATTAACCGGACACCAATGATTTAAAATCAATCATTATTGATACTCCCATTATTCAAACAAACAACCCTTAACTGCTCTTCTAACTGATTTATTGTTATATCGGTTTTGCAAAAAATCACAACCTCCTTATTAGGGTAAATATGTATAAAATTATTGCTGAAGTTTGCATTGCTATTGGTTAGGTACAGCTGAACGTAGGCTGCCAAGGTATCGGAAGTTAGAGTTATGTTGTAGCCTCCATCTACTAGTTTAACACTGTGTTTTATACTGGTTTTAGGTAACTTTATTTTACCTAAAGGGACTAAAAATTTGCGGTTGGCATACTCTTTACCCTTGGCATCGGTATAAATGGCTTCAATTAGCGTGCTGCTCTTATCAATATTCTTAAAAAATCCATCAGCACTCTCCGAAATAATCTGAAGCGAGCTATTTGCCTCTATATGCATTGATTTACTAAAGATGTTTTCCCGTTTTCCCAAGGAATCAATGGTATTTATGGTAATATTCCCCTTTGTATCGGTCAGCCTATCGGAAACTACAAAAACTTCAAAAACTCCTTTATACTCAATTACCGAAACCAAAATATCATCGTACAGCTCTCTAACCCTGTATTGAAGGGTTTTCCAGTTGCCAAAATAGTCGGTGCTGCTCCAGCTGGTAACTGGCCAGCAATCGTTTAGCTGCCAGTATAGCGAGCCCATGCAATAGGGCTTTGCCCTTCGCTGCGCCTCAATGGCAAGCCCAATGCCTTTAGCCTGAACAAGCTGACTTAGGTAAATAAACTCCTCAACCGTTTCGGCATATAGTCCCTCTTTTTCAAGGTAAGCATCAATTGTTTCGTAGCCCGTTGGATGTTTCTGGTGGCATTTTAGCGATGGCGAAAATAGATACTCATCGTTTTCGTCCCGAAACTGACGAATAGTGACCAGGGTTGGCATTGCCTGCAAGCCAAATTCGCCCATAAAACGTGGCACTTTGTGTAGATACATTTCAATGGGTTGAATGCCCCACCAAACGCCCCAGTAGTGTGCACTGCCGTGAGTCATGCTTTTTTCACGCCCCCACCCGTAAAGTGGCGATGTGGAAAGGTAAAATCGTTGGGGGTCGAACTCTTTAACGACCTCTTGTAGAATATTATGAAAAATATTTTTGTAACCATCCCAAATAGTGGTTGAGTCGGCCTTTGATAGTTTATGGCTCTTTTGCCAACCCCAGTTGTGCCAAGCTTCATCAACCTCGTTATTACCGCACCAAAGGGCAATGTTTGAGTGTTTCCTAAGCCTCTTCACCTGATAAATTGCCTCCTGTTTCACATTCTCGGCAAACATACTATCGGTTGGGTACATTGAGCAGGCAAACATAAAATCTTGCCAAACCAAAATTCCGCTGCGATTGCATAGCTCATAAAAAATATCGTTCTCGTAAACGCCACCTCCCCAAACCCTTAGCATATTCATATTCGATTCCTTAGCGGTTTGTACTACCCTTTGGTAATCGGTTTTGGTAACTTCGGTTACAAATGAGTGCTGGGGAATATAGTTTCCGCCCTTCATATAAATTGGCGTACCATTTAATTCAATATAAAGGGCTTTGCCGTGCTCGTCGTCCTTTAAAATGGTGCGTATGGTTCTTATTCCTAGCGGAATAGTTTGTGTGTAGCTATTCCCGCTCTCGGTAATTAGTTCAACCTGCAGGTCGTAAATATGGGGCTCGCCTAAACCATTGGTCCACCACAGCTTAGGGTTTTTAATTGAAAACTTTGTGCTGATATTATTGATACCACTCAATAGGCTAACCTGCTCTTTATGTAGCTGTTTGCCTGTGTTACTGTCGGTAATTTTGATAATGGCCTTTTCTGTTACGCTCGATTCAACTTGAGCATTTAGCTCAAGGCTTGCCGAACTGTTCGCAATTGCTTTTGTGTTGATATAAAAATCTGTGGGACGATGAGAATCCCACGACTCAAGGTACACGGGTTTATAAATTCCGGCAGTTACGAATCGTGGCCCCCAATCCCACCCAAAATGGTAGGCTGCCTTACGGACAAATGCCCATTGTCCGCCGGGTAGGGGATAGCCCAATGCGGCAGAATCTCGCTTAATTTGCTCAATTGCAGAGGCAAGCTCAACCTCAAGCGTATTGTTGCCAAACACCAATTTACTGGTGCAGCTTACCTCCCATCTGCGGTGCATATTGTTGGCTTGCAAAATCTTCTCGCCATTCAGTAGCACATCGGCATAGGTATCTAATCCCTCGAAAACAAGGCGTATATTCTTTTTCGAAAGTGTTGCCGAATCGACATAAAACTGCGTTTTATAAATCCAGCTACGCTCACCAATCCATTGAAGGTTCTGCTCATTACATCCATAAAATGGGTCGGGTATTATGCGATTATCCTGTAGGTCGGTGTGAATAGTTCCCGGAATATTTGCCGGATACCATTCAGCCTCACTTTTATCCCTAAAAATCCAGTTGCTCGACAAATCGTACTGCTCAACTAAACTCGATTTTTCGGGTTTGCATGAGATTATAAGGCTGAAAAATACTAAGACGGAGATTAATCGCATACTACCTAATTGTTATCAATTGCATTTAGTGCATAGGCGTATGCGCCAATGGCAACGGCTTTGCTGGTGCCAAGGTGTGTACGCCCAATGCCAATTTGCTTGTTGTAGTTGTATTTTACCTGCTTATTGGTTTGGGGAATGGTAATGGTTTTTTGCTCGTTCTGAAAAAACAGTTTGCTATCCTCGGAATTTTCAAGGTCGAATGCCTTTACCCCAAGCCTGTTAATGTTTTGTCCATTATAGGTTGATATTTTCCCGTTAAGCTGCTCCATCATTGCAGGGGCAAAAAGTGGATATGCATTGGAAAGCCCTCCGCCAATTACCACATTGCAATCGAGCAACGTAACGGCGTTGGCCAACACATCGCCCAAAACTTTGCCCAGCTGTTCAAAGCTGGCTTTGGCGGCTAGCGCATTGCCCTGCTTTTGTCCATTGGCAATATCAAAAATATCTTTTGGGCTGAGATTCCTATCGCTCTCGTTGCCCGTATGCTGCGAGTAAACTCGCTGAACTGCCCGTATGCTTATGCTCTCTTCAGCAAAAATGCTTGGCTCCAGCGCATTACGCGTAACCCATATTTCGGCACCCGACGAGTTATCGCCAAGGTATAGCTGCCCGTTGTGAACAATACCTCCACCAAAGCCGGTACCCAAGGTAACGCCCAGTAAGTTTTTGTATTTTTTTGTAATGCCACTACTGGCTAACCGCCTATTTATTTCGGGGAGCATGCCGGCAATGGCTTCGCCATAGGCAAATAAATCGCCATCGTTATTAATAAAAACGGGGATTTTATAAATATCCTCTAGCATTGGACCTAGTGCCACTCCTCCTTTAAAAGCAGGGAGATTCCCTAAATCGCCAATTATGCCGTTTGGGTAATCGGCCGGACCAGGAAAAGCAAAACTTATGGCCACAGGTTTTTCTGATATTTCTTTTAATACCTCAGCAAAGCCCTTTACTATATTAGCTAGGCATAATTCTAAATTGTCGCCGTGCGCTGGTAGGGTAATGGGTGCAACAATTTCTTTTCCTCTTTTTATGGCCGAAAACACGAGGTTAGTGCCACCTGCATCGAGGGTTAAAACTACCCGATTATCATTCTTCATTATTTTTGAATACTTAGTTTACTCGCCTTTGAAAAGGCAAGGTACGAAACAAATAGTAAGCCTACTAGTGGCACAATAAAACCGCCTAGTACCGTTGTTTTATCAGCAACATAGCCCATAATGGGCGGAATAAATGCACCACCCGCAATGGCGGTTACCATTAAGCCCGATATTTCGTTCGAGCGTTCGGGCATAGCATCAATGGTAATTGAGAAGATGAGCGGGAATATATTGGCAAAGCCAAGCCCCGTAATAAATATCCCCGCTATGGTAACAAATTGGTTGTTTACAAATATTAGCCCAATTCCAACAATCGATGCAATAACCGTTGCTTTAAAAAATGCTGAGGGTTTGGCCCAGTTTAGTATAATTGACCCTAGAAAGCGACCAATGAGAATGGCAATAAAGAAAAATGCATTGCCTAGCAAACCCCACGTCTTTAATTCGATACCGTAGCGTGATTCCAGAAGAATAGGTACTCCAGAACTTATAGATATTTCAATTCCAACGTAAACAAATATTCCGAGCACCATAGCCAGAACGAATTTGTTATTTAGCAACGAGAAACAGCTCTCCATAGTGGCGGGCTCCTTGTCCAGTTTTTCTTCCTTTATCTTTGTGAACCCAATAATTACAATGGTAAGCAATAGTGCCGATACGTAGATTGGAAAAAGGATTTTCCAGTCGGCACCAAACCATTTTGCGGCAGCAAAGGGTATTAGCGAACCCGACAGCGAACCAATGGCCTTTATGAATTGCCCAAAGCTTAGGTTACGGGCATATTTACCTGGTGCCGAAACATCGCGCATTATTGGGTTACCAGCCACCTGCAGTATTGCTGCGCCTGCGCCTAAAAGTAAAATTGTGAGTAGAAATAGAGCGTAGCTGCTTAGCCCGAATAGCGGAATGGTAAGTCCTATTAACGCTATAACTAGTCCAAGCAATAGCACAACTTTTTTCCCTTTTCTATCCTGATAAATTCCCATGGGGATTGATAAAATTCCGAACATTATAAATCCCATAAATGCAATGAGCTGCGCTTCGAAATTACTAAGGGCGAATTGTTCCTTGGCAAGACCAACAAATGGACCAACAGCATCGCCAAAGCCCATGGCAAGGAATGCTAAATAAATTGGAAAGGTTTTGTTGCGTGACATATTCTATTGGGGTTTAGTTGATGATTCTCTAATTATGAGGTTTACTGGCAGGCGAACAAAGCGCTCACTTTTTGTTATCATCTCGCCGTTTATTTGCCGTAAAAGTAGGTCGAATGCCTTTTCGCCAATCTCCTCAACGGGTTGGCTTACCGCGCTAATCGAGGGTTGCGTAAAACCGAAGTAAAGCATGTCGTCGAAGCCAATAAGGGCAATATCGTTGGGAATACTGATATTTAGTTTACGAAGCGCTAACAAACAGTGCGATGTGAGGTTATTGTTTAGCGCAAAAATTGCCTTGGGCATATTGCCCGATTTATGAAGCTCGGCAAGTTTCTTCTCCATTTCGCTTTCAATTTTACTAAATGCAATTTTCAGGTGCCACTCGGTAGGGATATTAATTTTTGCCTCTGCTAAAGCCGATAGGAAACCATTGGTGCGTTCAGAAATCGTTGAGATATGCTCTGGGGTAATTGACAAAAGGGCAATATCCTTTATCCCTTGTTCCAAAAAATGCTTTGCTGCCATTTTTGCTCCCGTAGTATTATCAACGGTAACGCAGGGCGAGCCTGTTTCTTTAAAGCATCGGTCGATAAGTACATGCGGAAATTTGGTGTTCCGTAACTGTTTAAACCCATCGGCATTTTGCTGTGATGATGAGATAATTAGACCATCTACCTTTCTGCTTTTAAGTAGCTTAATCCGATTAATCTCTTTCTCAACATCCTCATCGGAGCTGCAAATAATTACGCTGTACCCTTGCGCCCAGGCGTAATCCTCAATTCTGCGAGCTATACGAGAGTAAAACTGGTTTGTTATATCGGAAACAATTAGACCAATGGTTTTGGTTTTTCCCGTACGGAATCCCTGCGCAACCACGTTTGGACTATAGTTAAGCTCCTTGGCTTTGGCTAGTACCTTTTTTTGGGTTTGCTGATTAATTCCATACTTATCCCCCTTTTTATTTAGCACCAAAGAGACCAAGGTTTTTGAAACTCCTAGGCTTTTGGCTATATCGGCTAACGAAATCTTTTTACTCACAGCTATTTCTTCTTACTCCTATATTTTATTCCACAGTAATCTCGCTGGTAAACAGGAATGCAGGTTTTCCCTCGCCCAAATGCCCAACAGGACAAGTCCCCAAATTTTTCAGCGTAATTCTGACGAATTGAATACCTTCAATCTGTTTTTCGCATAAGAATTTATACAGGATTTTCCCACCTGCTGTGGGTGACTCAGGGGCTTGCTCTTGTCCTATTATGGTGAACTCATTCCCATTGGTAGAAACTTCGAATACGGCCTCCTGCGGGAAAAATATCCACGAAACAGTATTCTGCATCGCATCAACAGAAATATGCTCAATGCTTGTTGGTTTGCCTAGGTCAACGGTTGCTACCATATCGTTGCCCAAAAAACCTTTCCAGTTGCCATCGGTGTGGCTTATGCTGCCCTCAATACCATTTACCAGCGTAAGGTTGCTTTTGCCGTCGTAACGGCTATGCGAGGGGTGCTGTAAAGTTACGTTGGCAGCGAACGCCTTATGAAGGTTGTAATGGTTTGTACGAGCCTTGCCCATTGCCTCACCATTTTTGAAGGTTACCGTCTTAAGCGTAGCCGTTTCTTTTATGGTTATGGGCTTTTTGTAAACATTTGAATTTTTATCTGGCTCTTCGCCATTAAGTGTGTACCTTATTTCAGAGTTATGCGCCTCGGTGCTCAGCTCAAGAATTAGGTTCCGGTTTATTGAGTCGATGCTTGTTGTTACGGTAACCTGAAATGCGCTATGTGAGTAGTTTATGCCTAGCTTTTGGTAACGGGCGTACTGGTCGGTCATCCTTTCGCAGAAGCTGGACCAATCTCTCTGTTCCTTTGTCGACCAAACCACCTCCGATAGCGCGGCTAAACGGGGGAATGCCATATATTCAACCTGTTGTGTGGTGGGCATATATTCGGTCCAATGATTTGCCTGTGCGCCTAGTATCAACTCGCTTTGCTCGGCGGTTAACCCTTCGGGTATTGGCTCGTACTCGTAAACCTTTTTAAGCGGCGTAAAACCTCCAATGGCCAATGGTTCGAGCGCAGAGTCGCCTTGGTAGTGGTCGAAGTAGCAATGGCTTCCTGGCGACATTATGGCCTTGTTGCCCTGTTCTACTGCCGCAATTCCGCCCTCTTCACCGCGCCACGACATTACCGTAGCGTTGGGTGCTAATCCGCCGTCGAGTATCTCGTCCCATCCCACTAAATTCCTATCATGCTCATTTAAAAAGGTCTCAATTCTATGGATAAAGTAGCTCTGCAGCTCAGCTTCATCTTTTAAACCCTCTTTCTTTATTCGCTTTTGGCATTTAGGGCATTTTTCCCAGTTGGTTTTATCGGCCTCATCGCCGCCAATATGAATATATTTTGAAGGGAACAGATCCATCACCTCGATGAGTACATCCTCTATAAAATCAAAAACCCTATCGTTGCCAGCACAAAAAATATGGGTAATAGGCCAAACGCCGCCTGGGGGCGTTCCAAGGTTCTCGCCCGTGCACGATAGCTCAGGATAGGCTGCCAATGCCGCCATAGCGTGTGCAGGCATTTCAATTTCGGGCATCACAATTATATTGCGTTGGGCTGCATATTCCACCACCTCGCGCACCTGCTCTTGAGTATAAAATCCGCCATACGTGGCGTTCTCGGGGTCGTTAACCAGCGGTCTGTCGTTCCAGTGCCTATCCTCCATATCAACTCGCCACGCTCCAATTTCCGTAAGCTTTGGGTGCTTTTTGATTTCCAAACGCCAGCCTTGGTCGTCGGTTAGGTGCCAATGGAAGCGGTTTAGCTTGTGCATTGCCATATAGTCGAGGGTCCTATAAATAAAATCGATTGGCATAAAGTGGCGCGATACATCTAGGTGCATTCCCCTATGGGCGAACCTTGGGTAATCGGTAATGGAAACGCATGCAACCTTTCCGTTTTTGCCCGAGCTAATAAGCTGGTAAAGTGTTTGTATGCCATAATGTACGCCTGCAGGCGTATTTGCCGATATTTCAATGTTATCCTTGGTAATTATTAGTCTGTATCCCTCCTCGTTAGTGGTTTCAATCTCCCCAATTTTTAAAACAACGGTATTTTGTGTCGTAAAATCATCTGTTTGTCTGGTCTCAACCACATAGCCAAGGTAAGGTTCCCACAATGAAGCTGCGTAACCAGCAATAAACTCTAGCTGTGTGTCGGCAAAAACTAGCTGTGTGGTTGGTGTAAAAGTGAATTTACCCTTTTGAACTTCAACCTTTACGGGTTGGGGAATAATGCTAATTTGCTGGTTGTTTTTTGCACAGCCGCTCAGAATAAGCGTGGCTGTAAAACCAATGGCGATAATCCTTTTTAAACTCATTTCTCAGTATTTTAGGGTTTGCTAATTATTTGTAACCACTAATCTAAATCGATTTACCCTGCAATTTAGTGATAAGTTTTATAGGAATGTAATTTTTTGTGAAATCTTTTTTGATAGAGTTTGTGGGGATGTGTTGCAGACTATAAATTACTTGAGTTGTGGTGGCTGTTTAACCCCAATCAGTCACCCAAATAATTACTGCTACCAATACTAAGGCTTCATAGCGGCACGCAGTGCCCAGCGAGAAGCCTAGGTACCGATTGAAAACTGGTAAATGCCCAATTGTCGCAAGCTCCATTGGCCATAACCAGTTTTATTATCGGTATTTCTTAGGTCATTGAACTACACCCGCCCGTATATCCGCATCGGCGCAGCGCTATGGAGTTAATAGGATGTTTTTAATACGCTAAAAGGGAAATTGGAGGCTCGGAAGGTGGGGTACTTTGAACAAATGGGGCTTCAACTTGTAAGAAAAAAGCACAAATAGCGAAAAGCTATGGAGAAAGTAAGAGTCCCTGACCAAAAACGCTAGAATTAGGCAATACAATGCCCAGCATGGACGAAACCATGCTTTTAAACCCTAGAAATTTAAGCTAAAACCTTTTCCAATAGACGTGGCTATTCCGGTTCGTTTTGTGCCAGTGATTTCGGTCGCATAGTGCCAGTGATTTCGGTTCAAACTGTGCCATTTTTTAGCATTAAGGCATAATGAATTCGAAAAGGTTATTACCAGTAGTGACTCAGGCATAACTCTAGGTATGCTTATTAATTTTGAAATATCGAACTAATAATATTGCCAAACAGCAAGGGATTGATACAGTGTCACTTCGCTAACCTCTAACAAGTAAATCGATACTATAAAGCAGGGCTTGCTCTGGGGGCATCATTGCATTAATAAGTTTAAAATGCGAATAGTTGAAAAGATCTTCTACACCTATCTTGCACTCTTGGATAAAACCCTCTCTCAATAATTTCTGTCGCATAGTTCCATTTAGCAAAAATGTAGAAGGTGTGTACCAATAATTACCCTTTTTGAAAATAAGGTTAGCGTAACGAGTATCTGTTATTAGGCCTTGCTTTACAATAATAGGTTCTGCTTCTAAATGATTCACAGAGTCAATAGATGTTCTATTTTCAAATTTATAGGAGTAATTTATATCATTCCGCTCTACCAGATAAAATCTAGAAATTTTCCGTATTGAATAGGCCGAGAGCTCTATTTTTTCAATTCTATTTAGATTGTAAACGATGCGTAATTTATGCAGGCCGAGCTGGGGGAACCGCATATCACTAAAAATTGCATGTAAAGAGAATGGGCACGCAATAGCAGCAAATTGCTCAAAAGTCTCATCCATCCGTTTTTGATGCCAATATAAGTTTTGAGGTATACCGCTAACCACACGTATGCTTTCAATCCACCGGAACATATATCTTATCACTATTAACCGACTAAATTTTTATTTTCATTAATTCTGTTCTTTAATGCCTATGAACTGGACATAGATTATTTAATTCAATAATAGACCC
>Ga0265295_1001647_pt1 | contig 38431 bp, 38 predicted proteins | sample Munlansysbiofilm_FD_192503 | JGI IMG/M metagenome (GOLD analysis project Ga0265295, IMG submission 192503) | Leachate microbial communities from a municipal landfill in Southern Ontario, Canada - Methane capture system biofilm | ecosystem: Engineered > Solid waste > Landfill > Unclassified ... | reverse complement strand
CCCGCACGATTGTTGGTTTTCTGGAAAACAAGTCAGCGCCTCAGAATCGCGTTCTCAAGCAGTGCAAACATGGCAGGCACCAAGTCAGCCATGGAATTCACGACGACGCTGCGGCCGGATAGTAGCACGTTGATACCGGGGCTGGTGATACCAATGCCGTATATCTCAAAGCCGGCCCGCCCCCCCTGCTCGATCGCCTGACTAGCGCAGTCCAGAGAGTCCGGTTCGCCGTCGGTCACGACGAGAATGAGCTTTCGCTTCTCGCTCAAGGGCAGCATGTTCTGCATAACCCACCACAGGGATTCCCCCATGGGCGTTCCGCCAGCGGGGACCAAATCCAAACCGGCATGGACTTTCTGGCCGTGCGTGATGACTGGGGAAACGGTTGAGTAAGATCCGTTTGGCAACTGCGAACTGGGAAACGCGGTCACTGCGACATTGATTTTTGAAGCATCCAACGCAGAGGCGACGGCGTAGCAGGAGCAGCTGGCTAAGCGGATCCTGCGCACCATGGACCCAGAGCAGTCGAGGAGGATGTGCACGGCGGTATCGATCCCGGTTCGCTCGGCCTTTGTCCGAAAAATCCGGGGATCCGAAACGGCAAGACGATGAAGTTGCCCGGTGTCCAAGCGCCCCCGTCTGCCGCTGGAAGCTCGTTCAAGAATCTTTGTCTGCAGGAGGCCCTGCAGTCTGGTCCGCAGCGCCATGGACGCTTGCCTTGCCTCCAGGACATCAGCCTCGGTCAGCGGGCCTGCACTTTTCTGCGTGGGTATTGCCACGGTGACGGCACCGCCCTGCGACTGCCGAGACGTGGATTGCAGAGCGTCAGCCAGGATATCGCCGAGGCCGCGCGGGAGGGCTGCCTCCTTTGCTCCGAGCAGATCACGGACATGCCCCCTTGCCTGGTCCTGATCCTCTCTGTCTGGGGAAGAGGCCGATGCGTTGGCATCGTCCGAACCGTCCCGATCGTCATGGCTGCCGTCTCCCTCCGGGGCGTCGTCCTGCTGCGCCTCCCCTCCCCATTCGGGCTGGTCACTTTTTTCATCTTGGACTCCGGGGGCATTTCGTTCAGAACGCTCTAAGGTGTTCGGCGCATCCGGTTCGGACCCGGCGTCCCCAGGTTCGTCCTGATTAGGCGACACTGGCTGTTCGGTTGAATTCGCGTACTGATCCAGAACACGCACAATTTCGCAAGCGAAGTCGATGGCGTCCTGAGTTGATCGGCACCTTGTTCGAACCTGCTTCAGCACATGCTCGATCTTCGGCCGTAGTCCGGGAAAGGCCATGTCCACCTGTCCAGCCAGAGTGTCCCGTCTACCGGACAAGGCCTGGACATCCCAGGACCGAACTCCAAACAGGAGCCAGTTGAGGATGATGGCCGCAGGCTGAGTATGTTCGTCCTGTGCCTCTGAGCCAAAGACGTGCCCAATGAGCCAATCGAAGTTCTGGCGGCACCCAGGGAATATGGACGCAAGTTTGTGCTCGACACGGTAGTCCTCAAGGGTGTTCCACACATGCTTTTCGAGCGGAGTGAGCGCGGCGTCCTTCAAAGCCTTAAAGTCCGTATCCCGAACATGCCCGGCCTCGTGGTCCAGGTATCCACGAGCCATGGCCAGAAGTGTATCCGGGACATCGCCAGGCAAAGACGGCAGTCGGATGACCGTGCCGTCCGTATAGGCGTCAGTACCTCCCATCTCGACTTTCACTCCATATTTTCTGCCGAGCACGCTCGCCACCAAGGGCAGCGAGCGCATCACGACCCGTGTGTCGATCATCTGTGCCTCCAAATGCGAAAAGCCCCGGTGCTTGTGACTCCAGGGCTGATCGGCTGTAAGTGTTCGTCATTACCAAAGCCCGCAGTTGGGCAGTACCGGCTGCATGGGAATGTCCGGAAATATCGGCGGCAAATCGTCCACTGCTGCCACGATGTCCACCTCATCCTGGATGTCCAACGCCGGCATCTCTCCCTGTCCTTCGACCAGGATGGACAGAACGTCCTTGGAGGTCGTGCCGTCCATGATCTTCTGTCCATGCTCGATCAGGGCGTCCGTGTCCCGCAGCAGGGAGACGAGGCCCTGGAGCATGAGCAGGTTCGCACCTTCGATCCTGCCTCGTTTGGGCAGGTGTTCGAACGCGGTGTGAATGAGGTCAGCAATCGGAGACACCCGAGGCTCGACAAAGCTCAGGCCCGCGAGTTTTTGGTGGATGGTCCGCAAGGGCGAAAGTGCCTTGCGGGTGATCTCGGTCTTTCCGGCAAAGCATTTGTGCCAGGCTTCGGTGGCCGCTTTGGATACCTCGCCGAACAGTGTCTGGCCCAGGCTCACCACCTCGTCTTTGAGCCCTTCCATGACCGGGTCGGCCGGATCGGGAGGGACGATGCGGTAGAGCCGCCAGATGAAGCCCATGCGACTTCGGACATAGTCTGCGCTGACGGTCGAATCTGCGATGATCTGCTCCCAGCCCGCGTGTTTGGCGATCCAGTCCCGCACGGATTCGTCGTAACGCGACAGGAAATCCTCCTTGGCAGTGTTGAAGTCCTGCAGGATCTGCCCGAGCTCGGTCACGATGGCGTCCGCCTGGCTCTCGGGGATGGCCCATCCGCCAAGGAAGCGGACACCGTGCCTGTCCAGCAGGCTCACGGCCCTGGCCTTCAAGGTCCCGAAGACCCGCAGGGCTTCCGGATCACAGACCCTCTTGCTGCCCAAGGAAGCCAAGTCCTCAGGGGGTAGCGTGGCCCCGGCAAAATCCTCGGGGCTCAGTTTTTTGCGTGCCGTCCAAATGTTCACCTCAAGGTGCAGGGCAAGCAGGCTGTCCAGGACCCTGATGTCGGTGTGCGTGTTCATGCTCTTCTCCTCAAATGAAAAGAGCGCCTGGTGTGGCGCCCTAGTTTCCGTTCACGATGATGAAATCCTGCCGGTCGATCTTGACCAGCACCCTGCGCCACATCTCCTGGATGGGGCATTCATTCTTGCACTCCCGGCTCTTGATGGTGCGGGTGACGCTCCTCTCGAAAGGCGTGCCGTCTGAACCTCCGAGCCACATGCTGATGATCAGGCCCGGGGCATTGACCTCGGCCTTCCAGTGATAGCGGAACCCCGTGTCAGGGACCTGCTTGGCCAGTTCGATGGACTGGCGAAAGGGGAAATCCGGGTGAACCATATCCATATATATGCTCTCTTTGGTTATGTTGATTTTCAAAATGTGACCCAGCAAAGCCGGTATCCTTCGTGGATCTTGGCCAGAGCTCTATCCATCAGCTCATGCACCGGATTACTCCTGGCGCATCTGGTCAGGTCCAGGACCCGACCTTGTCCGGCGGTGCTGAGCCTTCCCCACTGCAGAGCCAGACCGCTTGGATGAGCGACGGCTTTCCAGAACTTGCCGCCATGGGGCGTGGATTTTTCCAGGAGAACGGATGGAGGGTGGGCGCAGTTGGTCAGATAGGAGGGATTGGCAACCATGGCTTGAAGGACCGAGGTCATGGCCTGGCGCACTTTGGTCAGGTCATCGGGAGTGGTCGCATCTTTTTGTGTTTCAGCAGCTGCACTCCTCTTTACTCCCCCATGGACTGCGGAAAGACGCGCTGAGCGAGCTCGTGGAGCATGGCCCTGGTTTCCCTGGTGGCGCGAAAGCCCAGTGCGCGGTCCAGGGCGTAGGTCACAGGCTGGACACCCTGCCGGGACAGAGGCTGAAATCGCACGGTCAGATCGGCCCAGCGAAGAAGGGTCCGGGTCGAGAACGTGACCTCGATGGTGTTGGCGATCCCAACGCCGGCTTCACCCATGAAGATCCGGCGAACCTCGTTGGCGTACTCGACCATTTTCTTGCGGATCGTCTCGGGAAGTTTCGGACAGCATCCGCCCAGGAGTTTCTCCTCGGCGTCGCGAGCAGGGTAGCCCATCTCGCACAGCCAGAAGCGATCGAGAAAGGCGAGGTTCTGCCGAAGCGTGCCTTGATAAAGCCCCGTCTCGTCGGATCCCCCATTGGTATTCGCCGTGGCTGCGAAACGAAACATTGGGTGCGGAACGATGAGCTCGCCGCCATTCTCGGCGATGCACAGAGCCTCACCGTCAAGCACGCCGTTCAGGCCTGTGGCGGTTGCCGGTTCGAGCAGGTCGATTTCATTGAGGAGAAACAATCCCCCGAACTTCATGGCTAGAGCCAGAGGGCCGTATTCGAATTCCATGCTGCCGTTACGGACCGACAGGTGCCCCACCAGGTCGGGGAACTCCAGGCGGCTGTGCCCAGTGACCTCGAAGACGGGGTAGTTGAGCCTGGAGGCGAGCTGCTTGATGGCGCTCGTTTTTCCCGAACCAGTGGGACCGAAGACATACAGCGGGTCGGAGATGTTCATGAGCCAGACCGCGATATCGCGGCTTGTCTCGTGAAATATGTAGCCGGGATCCGGAGTCGGCGTGTAGCTGCAGGGGCTGGCATAGCCACGGATGACCCTGCCCGAGGGGCTGCCGCTAAAGACCGTTCCTGCGTCCAGCTCCACGGCTTGGAGTTTTTCGAGTTCGTCGTGAATGGTGTTGGTCATGTTCTGCTCCATAAAATAGAAATCCCGGCCGCCCTGTTACGGGTAGCCGGGATCTGCTGGTTGATAATTTACCGAACTACGAACGCTTGTTGATCCTGCTGACGGTCAGCCGGTCAAAGGGCTTTCCTTCCGACTCGCACTTGGCGATAATCGTGTCCGCCTTCCCCTCGCCAAGGACCGCCATGAGTTCCAAGCGCAATTGCTCCTTGTTCAGGGTGCGCCTGCCACTTTGAGGCGAAACCCGAAACCGATGGTTACCTGCGTTGATCCAGGATCCGCCTACATCGCTCAAGACATAGGCGGACCTCAAACCCTCCTCGATTTCCGATATCTCAACTTCGAGCTCGTGCTGTCTGGCCTTCAAATCCGTGAGCAGGTCCAGCGTGTCGCTCCACTGCGGCTGATCGAGCCCATCGAATTTCGGACAATCGGCGTTGAATTCGCACCACGAACATAGCGGGTGGAACCCTTGGGCAGTTGCCAGACCGTCGAGTCCACCACCACTGACCTTCGACGCGTCGAATTTGAGCCATAACTCTTCGGCTTTGTTAAGGCAGAGGGACAACATGGTGTCGCCTGGCAGGTATGGTCCGAATGCCTTGGCATCAGACATGGAGAGGCAGAGCACCCAGGCCTCGATGTCGACCTCTGATGGATGGACTGGCATCTCGACGCCAAACTTCTCCCGGCAGATCTGCGGGAACGTAAGCCCGGAGCCCCCCTGCCTATCCGCTTCACCATGAACCCCAAATGCCGGTTGGCCCCAAAGTGAATGCAGAAGGCCGACTTGTCCGTAGACCTGAGTTTCGTACGAAGAATACAGCGTGGACGGAATATTTTCGCAGCTTTTCAGCTCCAGAATCCTGACCGTGGGCTGTCCTACTGAGCTTGAGAAAACGAAGTCCAAGTGCGCACGGATCGGCACCCCGTGGTGACTCGTCGCGATTTCAAGTTGCTCGATTACAGGAAGGCGCTGCTGCCTGAAGACTGATGCAATACCACCCTCAAACCAATGGCCGCGCTGCAGGCGAAGTTGTCTGGCTAGCAGCGACGGAAGGTCGTGCTGATGGACAAGATCGTTACCATTCGCGAAGAGCTTGCGCCCCACCGCTGCACGTGGGCACTCCAAGGCACGGCCAATATCAGACATGCCGATGTACTGGTTTCGGTCTCCCAGCGATGACAGCGTCCTCTGCGCCGAGGATTCGACAAGTCCCCTGGCCAGGAGCGACATGAGACCTTGGGCTCTGTCAGCTTGAGTTTGAACAGGATCGTTCATGACCTACCCTCCAAAATGACGAAGGCCGCCCGAGTGGAGCAGCCTTCGCTTGTTTTTTGTATCTTGAATTTCATGATGCTTGCGCATATTTCCACCACATTTTCCGTTGAGGATTCCATTTGAATCCGGCGCCGGCCAGGAGTTCTTTCTTGGCCTGGGTATTGCCGGTGGCCACGATGCACACCTGCCCGTCAGTGGCGGTGATTTCCTGATAGGTGATGCCGTCGAGTTTTGGGAGTTGAGCTGGCTGCGATCGACCGGACGGATGTGGGGAAGTTGCAGAGTCCTGCATGGCGGGATTCCTTTTCTGGCGCTGCCCACCCTTGCCGGAGTCCTTGGGCAAGTTCCCGTCGGTGTCGTCCTCGGTCACGATGCCGAGCATGGCGGAGATTGAGTAGCGCCGAATGTAGGTCATGGCGATGCCAAGGCCCTGGGGGTCGTTCTTCGGCAAGGGGACAACCGCGTGCGAGGACTGCCACTGCCCGGATTCGGCGTGGACCAGCTTTGTGACCAAGCCCAGATGCCCAGGCTCGGCCGGTACCGGGTACTGGGTAAGCCAGATACCGTTGGTAAGCAGCGCTTCACGGCAGGAATCCATGACGCTGTTGAGGGTGGCGTAGTTAGAATGTGTGAAAGGGTTCAGCCGATCCTTAGTTGCAGGTTGCAAGACACGTTGCACTTGTATTAAGGCTTTAGCTAGTTTGATTGTTTCGGATGAGCAGTAACTTTGATCGTGCATGACCACTCCTTTGTTGGCAGGAAAAAATGATCCCCACAAAAGTGCTTCTGTGGGGATTCCTTCGGACTCTCAAAGAAGTAATATATGACTGTATTAATTTGATTAACAGGCTTTCAAGTGCGTAACAAAAAAAACCAAAGACTAATATTCAAAATTGTTCCATAAGCGAACATTTTCTGCAAATTCACGGGACTGAATAATATCAACAAGAGCAAAACAGGATAGGGAAACATGATTATTTGCAATAAACTATCAAAAAGTTATGCATTTTCCGTTGAAGAAGGCGTTTATATCGCTTCTGGATGTGTAAAAATGGACGAGAATGGACAAAGAACAAGTATTTTTGAAGGATATGTACCAAATATTAAAGAACGCGATAAATTTTGGACTAAAATTAAAGAATCAAGAGCAGATCAAAGGAATTGCTGTATATTCAAGAGCAAAGAAGAATATGAAAATTTTAAATCTAGCATTCAAGAACCAAAATCTAAGCGACCTCCACGTACACTGCAATAAAATGGCGCTCTCACCGTTCCAGAAAAGCAGAGAGCACTGATCAAGCTTGGTACCCTTGACCGGTGTGACCTGCCGGAAAATTCCGAACCACTCAAGTTTTTGATTTTTTGGGCAATCAGTCTACTGCGGTTATCTGGAGCAATGATGGTGGCTGGCAGATGATCGCGTCCTGCCAGCCACCAATTTTTATCAAAGTACTCGAAAATATCACATTCAGTAGCTTCTATCTGATAGCGATGACTTTACCCTTATCGCAGCAAAAATATTGCACTATTATCGGCAATAATTCATCGTTCTTCAGGACATTGCTCAGTGATTGACTTGACCATTCTTTATCGCCCTAATTGCAAAATTAGCCTCACTGCCCGTCAAATCATCGATCGATTTCCCATACATATTCCTGACCACATCCTCCGGGTCTAGTCCACGACCTGAAGCACATTGATGCAGCAAGTTAACCTGTTTGTCTGAACGAGGCTTGCTGCCACCCCCGTTCAAGGCGCTCTTATCCTGAGACTGGCCTTCCGGCAGGCCATAGACATTGTCCGCATCCTGAACTGCTGTGAGCAGAATAGGCTCTGAATCTTGCTCCTGACCGCCTTCCAAGGCATTACGAATGTTGAAGGCGTCGGAGAGGACGCGAGACTTGGCGCGAGTAGAGGCAATCCGCACAAAACTATCCACGCACCCCTTGGGGACATTGTCGGGACTCGCGTCTCCGATGTCCGCAAACACCTGGCCTCCGGATGTAACCAGACGCGCCGCACAAATGGCGCGCATGTCGTTTGACGCTTGCGGAAACTGGAGCACGGCGACCTCCAGGCTCTGCATCCCGCACTGATGGGCGTAGTCGATCATGGCCGGATAGGTGGCTACTTCCTTGCCACGGATGTTCATGATGCCACTCTGCTTGACCTTAGCCTTCTTTTTGTCGTCACTCATAACGACCTCCATGAAAAATGGTGAACGAAAATATATGACCCAGACAGCTACTACTGGATCGCCAATAATAGCTCTGAGCAGACCTCAAAAAATATCTATTCCAGGGAAAATATAGACGTGAAATTACGAAAGAGAGAATCAGCAGAATATTTGAACTAAGCGAAATGAAAGCAAAAATACAATCTATTGTTTAGAAATACGAGATCCTCCTCGAATCCAAGATCCTTTTGGTAAGCCTTCCTTATCCCTGGCCTTGGCGATATAGCTAGCCTGATACTGCATCTTTTCTAAAATCTCCTCAGCATCCGCAGATCCGCGACGATACATCAAGCCGTTTTCCTGCTTCTTGCCACTCCTGTCCTTGTTGCAATAGTGCACCAATCCATCCTGATCATTCTTCAAGACTATTCCCCAATAATGCTCAGCCTTTTTTAAAACCGTGTACTCGGACTGAATAGCATTACCATTGACCAAAGCTAAGCAATGATAGTGAGGATGAGAGGATTTATTTTTCTTATCAGGCACCCATTCTAACTTCATATCCACCAAGTGACCACCAGTCTTCATTCGAGCAAACGATCGTTTTATATACTCGCTGAATCTAGAGATATGACTCTTGTCATATGGAACTGAGTTATCAGAAGGATATCTGAGATCGAATCTGACTTGGAGAAGCTTGGAGTGATTGTCTGCCATATAGTCCAACTTTTCTCTATAGCTCTGAAGAGTGGAACTAAGACACCCTAATCCTTTCTCTCTGTTGGTGTTAATAGGAAGATCCCTATACTCGTTTTCATAAATGACTTTCTGTCTTCGCATATCTGTCTCCTTGTCTGCTTATGTTTGTTAAAATGAAAAAGTGACTGACACACTCTGCGTATATCAATTCCAATATCTCTGTTTGCACACTGTCGTGTGTGTGCTAATATCGATATCATTGTCTGAACACTATCGTGTCTCTCTGAGATTTATCCTGACAACTTGTTTTCTCCTAAATGATTATTATTGACTTTCTTTTGATGACACACTGGTTGCGTGTCTCACTGATACTGACTGTCTCATTTCACACTATCGTGTGTGTGCTTATGATTGACTGTTATTATTCTTATTGTCATGAGAGTGAATATACTGAACTTAGTTTGATTATATCTCTCTGTATAATATACTAATCAAATAATTTTTTACAAAATTAATTTATTAATTAAGTATTGTAGTTTAAATAAAATAATATAATATAAATTAATATATAAGAAGGTAATACCATACTACCTAAATTGAGTAGTCAAGATTTTATAAAAATTACTCGACTTTTCAGTTCTGCATGATCGTGAAATTCATAATATCATAGATGGTGGAAAAGTTTACATTGGCAAGCCCGATAAAGATCAGCACTTTCGGGATGATGTCGACGCCTAGATCGCCCTTCAAACCTAAAAATTTCGATTTTCATTTTTCCCGTCTAACTGTCCAATGTCCTGTCCACTGGACAATACTAGTGCTCCCCTTAAGGGGAGCACTAGGACGGCTCTGGACGGACAAAAATTCGCCAAATTGGATGTGCTGATCCGACCGAGAGTGACCGCGCCCAGCAACTTGTTGTGGAAGGCGTCATTCCACTCCGAGAAGTCCAGGTTGCTGGTGATGATCGTCGGTCGCCGCTCATAACGATCCGCGATGACATCATGGAAGTCCTCGTCCTGTCCGGGTCGCATGGGCTTGAGGCCGAAGTCATCGATGATGAGCAGATCCACCTTGGTCAGCGCCGCCAGTTTGCACTCGTAAGCGCCCACTGCTCGGGCCGAGGCGAGTTGCTCCAGGAGCTTGGCGTGGGTGGAGAACACGGTGTCGTAGCCGCGACGTACGGCGATATTGCCCCAATGCCTGGGCGATGTGGCTTTTGCCGGTGCCGCAGGGGCCGACGATGAGCACCGGGACCTTCTCTTCCAGGTAGCGACAGGTGGCCAGATCCATGATCTGCGCCTAGTTCACGCCGAGGTTGAAGGTGAAGTCGTAGCTTTCGAACGTCTTCTGCGTGTTGATACCGGCCCTGCGCTGCCGCATGAGTTTGCGCTGTTCGCGGCGGGCGATCTCTTCCTCGATGAGCAAGGCCAGGAAGTCGGTGTAGGCGAGTTTTTGCTCCACGGCTTGTCGGTTGCGGACCTCCAGTGAGTCCAGGATGCCGGAGAGACGGAGTTGTTTCAGATGCAGCGTGAGTTGGGGGATGGGATTCATGGCAGTATCCTTCAGTTGAGCAGTTCGGAGTTGCGGGAGAAGCGGGACGCGCCACTGCAGGCATCAGGCAGAGCGATGGGCAGGGGCAGTCCTTGGTAGTCCAGGCCCATCACCAGGATGTTCTTCACGTTGCGATACGTGCCTTCCCCCTGGTCCAGGGCTCTGGCGCAGGCCGCCTCCAGTCGTCGCTTGCCGTAACGACCCTGGAGTTGCAGCAGGCCTTGAACGGCACGCAGGTTGTCGAGGACGCGGTAGGCGAAGAGGCCTTCGACCAGCTCTTGGCTGCGTTCTCCGACCTTTTCCACGTGTACCAGACACCATTGCGGGTCACGCATCAGGTACGCCTTGGCTTCTGGAGGCAGATGATCCTGCACCGTGCTCCGAGCACCGGGCTTGGATAGGCGGGGATGTGTGGCCACAAGTTGCTGTTCGTCGAAGATCTGCACGGTCTTCTCCGTGACGCGCAGTCAGAGGGACTTGTGCACCAGCGTGAACGGTGCGGAATAGAAGCTTTTTTCAAACTGGACATGGCAGTTGCCGTGCAGCTTCGCCGAGGCCCACGCTGCCAGTTCGGGCGGGATGTCCGGCAAGTGGCGCAGGAAGTCCCTCTCCATCTCGGTGAATGAAGCGAACCAGAAGTTTCTGCCACTTCCTCATGGTGCCGAAAATGCAACTTCCGGCCCTGCCCAAACCCCAGCGTGGAGTTCGCGATCGGCGTCGGCCAGATCCCAAAATGGATGGAGGCCGTAGTTCCCAGTCATGCGGCCACAAGAAGCTTACACGTTCTAGATCGGTTACAGATTTCGAGGTTGCACAGGCTGCATGCGCGCTGTTACCGACGACCATAACCTGCGCAAAAAAAAATGGCACGCACCCGCGAAAGGATACGTGCCACCATGTTGTTCAGTCGGCAGCCAATCTAAGCTTCATTGTCATCAACTCCAAACTCACCCTCCTCGACAGATGCCCCTTTCGGCCTCAAAAGACCAACCTGCTGGAGTTTCTTTAGACGATTATGTGCCGTCCCCTTTGATACTCCGACTATTGAAGCCAGTGTCCTGACGCTTAGATTCGGATTCTCCATCCGGGCTGCAATAATTTTCGAGTCCAGCTCATCGAGTTTGATAGGAGCATCATGACAATCTGTTGACACGGAAGGCATGCGCCCAGCATCGTAATCTCCACCACTGGCAGGCATATCTTTGCGGGTCATGCAGGGTACTTCCTTTCCTTCGGAATCTAGATCCTCTTCCATCTCAGACAAGGAGATCAATTCCGCGATACCAACGTCTTCATCGACGCTCAGCATGAACTCTATCGGCTGGACATCCTTGCTTCCGAGATTCCGGTGCTTCTCAACAGACAGCCTAAACAGCTCATGGTTCTTCACCTTTTCGAGCTTCAAAATAAGTTCAAGGCCCAGTTCCTTGCCGATCGTCCCATAAGAATTACGCTTATTCTTCCCGGTGTGGTCAACGACGATTGTCGTTTTACCTTGCAGGCTATTCGCGCGGATGAACTCATTGAAGCCCCGTGCACCTTCAAGCTGAGATCTCATTGCACCAGGAAATAGACAAAACATGCTATCAGCAATGATGACATCAGCCCAAGCTAGGTCCTCCTTATAGCGTTCTCTGTCCTGAGGAGTTTCGAGCAAAATGTCTTTACCCTCAATCGTGGCAGCAATGATCCTAAGATTGTCCCGCAAATGCACGGGCGTTCCCAGGGCTGTGAAAATCTTAGAGTAGCGATCCTGCAACTCGTCTGCACGCATCTCAGCATCAATAACAAGAACACGAAGTGGTCGCGGAGCAACTAGTTGCGCATTCAACAACGACTTACCTGATACACATGCGACGGCAACAAAAATAACCAGCCACGTTTTTCCAGACCCTCTGTGGGCGTAAAGCAAGACTTTGTCCCCCCTCTTGATCATCGGGGCAAGAACAAATTCCGTTTTGGATACTGGCAACGCTAGCAACTCGTTTCCAGTGAGCGCACGCGCGATGTAATCTGGATCAAAGTCCAAATCAAAGCGCTCCCGGGCATCCTCGACAAACTGAGTTCGATCCGCAATTTCACCTTTCACGGCCATAGACTCCGTGACATCCTTATCCAAAGCGGACATCAAGGCACTCGCCGATTCTTGATCAGCCTGCAATCTTGCAAAAGGCATCAAGAAGCCGATTGGGCCTACACCCAATCGCTTCATCGCACCGTATAATTTGTTGGCGGCTTTATAGCCTCCTCGACTTGGGGCCACGATTATGCCAACTCGTCGACCTTCCAAGGCTCCCCAGTCTGCCCCGTCGATCGTTGCCGACTTACCCCCAGACCATGTCGTCAAACACACATGTTCCAACAACCAAGAGTGCTTCTCTCGAAGATACTCAACCTGAGCCTCGTCTTCGCAAATTATGACTGGACGTTTGTCATTATACAACAAACCCCATCGATACAGCGGAAACGGATCCAGCGGATGAAGCCAGTCAAAAATAAATCTCCCGGAAGCGGATTTCCAGAGAGTAAGGGGCAATTTAACAATCTCTCCCACAGGAGACTGAAAATAGCACACAAAGAAAACGACTTTGTTATCCAAAGTATCATAAGAATACATCGACTTCAGAACAAAACCATGAGCCTGTAAAGGATTTTGCTCCCTCGTGTACTTATTCGAGCACGACTTATCAAACGAGTAAACTCGAGAACAACGCGGCTTATAGCCGTATCGATAACGTTCCTCTATGGAATAACTGACGTTTGCACGTCTTGCTATCTCCTTATAGGCCATGCGGATTACATAACCAAAATGCCTACACGCATAACTCTCAAGACTTGTAGCCCCATCTCTTTGTGCAAATAGAACGTCACTAGGTGTGGATTTTGTGTTTGGACTTTTCGTGATCCATAATCCACACTGACCTTCATCTAAGAAAAATCTAAGCCAATCTGAACAAAACACATTCCCTTCAAGATGACCATTCGGATGAAAAACCTTCAGCATAGGGAGCAATTTTAATGGGTCCTGAGTTTTCCTATTGATCAGATCACGCTCAAGCTCTTCAGAAGCGCTAGCTGCCCCGCCATAAGTCCAGAAAATTGTAGTATCTGGGTTCAACATGTTAACCTCCTATGACCTTACATGGTTAATTTTTCGTGACTCCAAGTATGCTGTAATATCAGCAGAGGAATACCTGACAGACTTCCCATACTTCACGTACGGCAAACCGATGCCCTTATGGCGATGCTGCCGTAGCGTATAAACACTCACACCAATGAGAATCGCGACTTCCTTCTCATTCAACCATTCATGCTTAGGCGCATTAGCTTGACATTGATTATACATGCCCATAAGAACCTCATTAAGATCAGCCGAATTTTCAAAATTCATTAAAAAAGCTCAGTGCCACAACCGGCACTGAGCTTTCAATTTCACAGCTTTATTCAGAATAATAAGACATTTTGCCCGACAGATTTCCGTCTGATTTTCGGAAAGCGCTCAGGCATCCGCTTGTTTCACGGAGGTGTCTGATCTGCGATAGAGTCAGGAGTCTTTACTTTTTAGGCGGTTTGGGCTTGGGGAGACTTTGGAGAAGGGATCGGTCCACGTTCTGCGGCATGGGTGCCTTCATGTCTTCTGTGGACTGCGCTGCGGGGAAGCGTTCGAAGAGGAATTACAGGTAGGCTTGGGGATCGACATCGGAGGCCTTTGCGGTCTCCACCAGAAAAAGAGCATGATGCGGACGTCTGCACCCTTGGGGGCGCAGGTGAAGAGCCAGTTCTTCCGGCCTAGAGCCACGGGGCGGATGGCGCTCTCGGCCTCGTTGTAGTGAACCCTAAGCAGACCGCACCTCACGGAGTTCCAACTTTTAGCCATGATGATTGCGTTAATGGATCCGATCCGCATCAGACTCTTGGAGGAACTGCGCAATGCCGCCGGAGCGGATTACAGTCTGCAAATATTTAAGTCAAATTGAACAAAAATATAATTATCGAATTCACACAACAATGTAAAATTCATCTTGCTATAGGGCAAACCTCACCATTATCTATAGACAATTTTGTTTTCTGCATAATACCATCAAATTTCCTTCGAGAACTCTCATTTTTCCCGTCAAAAGTATGAAATTTATTCACATCAATTTTATTATACTCCCTATAAGCTGAAGCTTGTGTTTTTATTTTTGGATTAAAATACATGTAATCCCATATCCACAATCCTGTAGCCCTAGCCATTGAGTGAGCAGATTTTGTTTGCCCTTCAGCGTACAAATCAAACAAACTCATTAATAATTCGAATTCATATTTACTTAATTCAATACCATTCCTAGATTTATAATCATAAATCATATAAATCAATTTTTCTTGAATTTCTTTAATAATATTCTCTGCATCAAATTGTTCGTCAAAAATATCAACCAAAATCGCAACGTCATGATCTATTCTATTATGACATTTTAAAACATAACCACCATTAAATTTCGGATATTGCTTATTATATTCCGCCAATATATCCTTTGTAATTGAATCTTCTCCATCATCATCTTTATCAATTCGCAAGATTTTTAACAACTTCGATGGAATGAAATTTTTTTGCGTTTTATTGAAATGCGTCTCAGGCGGATATGGCAACGGCAAGTCTTCGCTTAATAATTTCAAAATACTATACATATCACATTTTGAACTCAAAAAACTAACATAGTAATCATATTCATAAGAATATCTACACGTATCATAGACTTCATTCCATATGAATTTTGTGATATTATCACATGAAAAAAAATCTCTAACATTAAAGTTCCCAATAAATACCGGAGTTTTATAATCACACAGAGATTCTAAAAAAACTGATTGCTGCAACTTGTCATAATAATTCTGACCGATGCGCTGCTTGTCATTAGGATAATTACTAAATATCTTATCAAGATTTCGGTATATTGCATTAATTAAGTCTGGGAAAATTTTATATTTATCTGGATGCTCTTTCATAAACTTTCTTTTTCTATATTCAGCTCTCCAAAAATAAATATGATGCCGCGACTCATTCACGCGATCCATTAATATATCAAAATTTGAAGTCATTTTTCTCTCCACATAGAAAAAAAACAATCTAAAATATATTAATATACGAGCTTGGATCAAATCAAGAGAAGATAGCGCCAGCCATGCACTACCTCAGGATAATCCACGCCTTAACATACCATTCCATTATATCCAATCGTTAAAATCCAACCAAGACATCTGATATATCGAAAAAAACCTGGACACGTGTTGGGCATAGTGTTGGGCAGAATATCAATGCCACAAAAAAAGGGCTTAGATTTGCATCCAAGCCCTTGTTTTTACTGGTCGGGGCGACTGGATTCGAACCAGCGGCCCTCGGTTCCCAAAACCGATGCGCTACCAAACTGCGCTACGCCCCGAAGAGTGGCGTATCTACACAGGCGCGCTTCACGCTGTCAACAGGTTTCTCGATGGGCTCTGGACAGGCCCCGGCCTTGGTCGTAAAACATGACATGCGCGCGGTTATCGTTTTACTCACGGACTTTGGGCACTTTGATCCCTATACAGGGCAAATGAAAGGGGTTCTTTTGCGCGAGGCGCCGGACGCGCGCATTGTGGACCTTTGCCATGAAGTGGAGACGCACAACATACTTCAAGCCGGTTTTTTGCTGCAGGCCAGTTATCAATATTTTCCGCCGCAGAGTATCTTTCTGAACGTGGTCGATCCCGGGGTCGGTTCATCGCGGTCCATTGTGCTGGCCGAACGGGAAAATCAGCTTTTTCTGGCCCCGGACAATGGTCTGCTGTCATTTCTGATCGATGAGCCTGTCTCGTGGTGGCGGATTGACGCGCAGGCTTACGCCGTCGGCAACACCTTTCACGGGCGGGACATTTTCGCGCCCATCGCCGCCCGGCTGGCCCTGGGCGCGGCGCCGCAAGCCATGGGATCGCGCATCGGCCCGGACAGGATCATGCGCCGAGATCTCCCCTGGGCCGAAATTGAAAACCGCGCCATTGACTGCACGGTCCTGCATGTGGACCGCTTCGGCAACTGCCTGCTGAGCCTACGCGCCGAAAATTTTCCCGGCCTGCCAGGGACCTGGGCCCTTGATGACGGCAGATCGGTTGTTACGGCTGCAACCTACGCAGACCTCGCGCCCGGACAAATCGGACTCCTGACGGGCAGTCAGGGGGTGCTGGAGCTGGCCGTGAACCAGGGCGACTGTGCCCGCACCTTAGGCCTTCGCCCCGGCCGGAACATACGCCTGACCCAAAAGGACACCCCACACCAGTGAACCCGTTGCAAGATTTTCTCGTTGCCCTGACTTTTCTGACCCGCCTGGGCCGTGCCCGTATCACCACCAGCGAGGCCATCAGCCGGTCCATGCCCATGTATCCGATGGTGGGGCTCCTCCTCGGGCTGATTCTGGCCTTATCGTCGATGCTCCCGCTCTCGTCCTGGGTCCTGGCCTGGCTGTTGACCGGGCTCAATATCTATCTGACCCGGGGACTGCACTGGGACGGATGGGCCGACCTCTGGGACGGATGGGGCAGCGGGGCCACGGGCATGCGTTTCTGGGCCATCGTCAAAGACAGCCACATTGGAGCCTTCGGCACCATGGGCCTTATTCTGGGCCTTGGACTACAAACCGCGCTCTTCGAAGCGGCCGTCACTCAAAATTCGTGGACAGCGCTGCTCTTCGCCCCTGTTTTCGGCCGTTTCTGCTGTCTGGTCCTGGCCCGCATGAGCCAAAGTCTGTCCCGGCCGGGTCTGGGACAAAACGCCGTGCAGGGCGCAACCACATCCGCCCTGATCCTGGGCGGCTGTACCGCCCTGCTCCCGGCCCTGCCTCTGGGTCCGAGCCATCTGGCCGCCACCCTTGCACTGGCCGTGGCCACCCTGGCCGCGCTGCTGGCGCTGGGGCGCAAGCACGAGGGCGTGAATGGCGATTTCCTGGGTGCGGCCATCATTGCCGGGGAGGTCTGCGCACTGCTCCCCCTCTCCCTGCCAAGCTGACCCCCCAGCAGGTATGTATCCCGCGTTCTTGCAGGCCCGTTCAATGCCTGCACATTGGCCCATCCACCATTTATGCCATTCTGCATACGATGGGTCCGGCGGGCCTTCATTGACCCCTGTTTTATTTTAAGTTAGCAGCGCGACAAACGCCTTCATTAAGTGGTCACTCAAGCTCTGCTTCCCAACGGCCACGAGGCGCAATCCATACAGGAGAACACCATGGACTTTCCACAACTCAAGATCGGTGATCTTGTTGCAAAAATCCCCATCATCCAGGGCGGCATGGGCGTCGGCATTTCCCTTTCCGGGCTGGCCTCGGCCGTGGCCAAGGAAGGCGGCATCGGCGTCATTGCCGCCGCCATGATCGGCATGGGCGAGCCCGATATCGGAAGCAATTACCGCGAAGCCAACATACGCGCCCTGGCCCATGAACTGCGCACGGCCCGCGAAAAAACCGACGGCATCCTGGGCGTGAACATCATGGTCGCCCTGACCAATTTCAGCGACCTGGTCAAAACCTCCATCAAGGAAGGCGCGGACGTCATCTTCGCCGGCGCCGGCCTGCCTCTTGACCTGCCCTCCTACATTAAGGACGGGGCCAAGACCAAGCTCGTGCCCATCATCTCCTCGGCCCGGGCCGCCAGCATCATCTGCAAGAAATGGCTGTCCAAGTTCGATTACCTGCCCGACGCCTTCGTGGTCGAAGGACCCAAGGCCGGCGGCCATCTCGGTTTCAAGCCCGAGCAGATCGACGACCCCGAGTTCTCGCTTGAAAAGACCGTGCCCGAAGTCATCGAGGCGGTACGGGAATTCGAAGAAAAAGTCGGCCGACCGATCCCGGTCATCGCCGCCGGCGGTGTATGGGACGGCGCGGACATCCACAAGTACCTCAAGATGGGCGCGGCGGGAGTACAGATGGGCACCCGCTTCGTGGCCACCCACGAATGCGACGCGGACATCAAATTCAAGGAGTCCTACATAAACGCCAAGGAAGAGGACATCCAGATCATCAAAAGCCCCGTGGGTCTTCCCGGACGGGCGGTCAGGGGCCCCTTTCTCGATGACGTGAACAGCGGCCTCAAAAAACCCTTCAAGTGCCCGTTCCACTGCATCAGCTCCTGCGATTACACCAAGAGCCCATACTGCATTGCGCTGGCCCTGGTGAACGCCAAGAAAGGCATGCTGAAACACGGCTTCGCCTTTGCAGGAGCCAACGCGTACCGGGTCAACGCCATCGTCTCCGTCAAGGAGCTGATCGAATCCCTGCGCCAAGGGTACATCGCGGCCGCCAGCGCCGCCTAGCACAAGCGACTCCAAGGTTATCGAAAGCCCGGCCGAAATGGTCGGGCTTTTTTGTGCACGCTTTTTGCTTATATGCCGACATGGCACGCCCCTTTTTATTCAAACTTGAAAAAATCCTGGAATACCGCAGGCAGCTCGAAGACCAGGCAAAACTGGCCTTGAGCCTGACCAGACAACAGATTACCGAACAGAACCTGCGCGTGGAGGCCTTGCACAAAGATCTGGAGGCCTGCCTTCTTGAGCTGAGCCGCCTCAAACAAATGACCCAACCGGAGCTGTGGCTCTGGTCGGGGTGGCGAAAGCGTCTGGAACTTGACAAAAAACACGCACAGGCAAAACTTGTCGAGCTGCAGAAGCTGGCCGAAACCCGTCGGCTTGAATTGGTGACAAAAGCCAAGGACCGTAAACTCCTGGAGAAACTCCGGGCCAAACAGGCAGAAAAACATGGTCAGGAAGAACAACGAAAAGAGCAAAAAGAATTCGACGAGACAGGCACCCTCCGGCACGGGCGCACGCCTTACTAAGCTGGTCCAGGCCTTCATCGCCCTGGCAGCCGTCAAACTGGTGGCCATCTGCCTGCTCTGGATTCCGTCCACCGCCCCGGAAAACTCCATGTTGCAACCCGTGATCATCCGCCCGGCCATTGCCGCGAGTCCGGCACAGGCCGAGGAGCCTGCGGCGACCTCCGCAAAAACCCAGGACAACGCCACCGCTCCCGATACGCAGGCAAGCCAGTTCCAGGACCTCAATGCGCGGGAACAGGCCCTGGCCAAGAAGGAAGCGGAACTGCAGGCGCTTGAAGCGCAAGTCGATGAAAAACTCACAACATTGCGGGAGCTTGAAATCAGGATGCAAAACCTGATCGACTCCGCCGGAAGCATCCAGGACGATAAAATGGCGCATCTCATCGATGTCTATTCGAACATGAAGCCCAAGCAGGCCGCATTGGTCCTGCAGACCCTGGAAGAACCCATCGCCGTCAGAATCCTGGCGGGGATGAGCGGCCGCAAAGCCGGCGAGATCCTTTCATCGGTGCGGGCCGACCGCGCGGCCGCGCTCTCCGCCGCCCTGACCCGGCTGCAGACCGGCGAAAGCGCGAATTAGCATGCCGCGCATCCGACTGACCGTGGCCTACGTCGGCACCCGCTACCAGGGCTGGCAGGTCCAGGGCCGGGGCGAGACCATTCAGGGCGCCATCGAGGACAAGCTGGCCCGCATCTGCGGCGAACTGGTGCGGGTCCACGGCTCCGGGCGCACGGATTCGGGCGTGCACGCCCTGGCGCAGGTGGCGCACTTCGACGTGCCCGAATCGAGGAGGCATATCCCCTGGAGGCAGGCCCTGAACGCCATGCTCCCGGGCGACATCTCCATCCTCGAAGCGCGTGAAGCGCAGGACGACTTTCACGCACGCTTTTCGGTCCGCTCCAAACGCTACGCCTATACGCTCTGGACCGAGCCCAGGTTCACCCTGCCCCAGCGAGCGCCCTTTGTGTGGCCTGTGCGCGGGCTTGATTTCGAGGCCATGGACCAGGCCGCGAAGGTCCTTGCCGGAACCCACGATTTCGCGGCCTTCCAGAACGCCGGCACGGAGATAAAGGGCACAGTGCGCACCCTGGAGCCCATTGTCCGCACCCAGGGGCAGCTCCCGGCGGAATGGGTCTTCCGCTTTCAAGCCGATGGTTTTTTAAAACAAATGGTCCGCAACCTCATGGGCCTCTTGGTCGAAGTGGGACGAGGCGGGCTGGCCCCCGCGGACGTTCGCGCCATCCTCGAAGGATGCGACCGCCGCAAGGCCCCGGCCACGGCCCCGGCGCGGGGGCTCACCCTGGAAGAAGTCATGTATTAAGGCGGCTGTTTAAAATTGGCTCGCAACACAGTCCGGAACGGATTTTCAACGGCCTCCGGAGAAGTGGAAGTGGACAGGTTGGCAGAGTAGAATAGCGGATAGACAAAAACAATCCGGGCTCCGCGTTAATGACTTTTGAAAACCAGCCGATTTATTAAGAATGTTCTTTCGAGTTTCGACTGCGTCGACACCATTAGCGCCAGTGCAGAGGTTTTCATGGCCTTAAGCGACCTGCAAAAACTATTCGTCGTTTCCACCGCCACCCAAATGTGGCAACAGGATCTGCTCATGAACGCCTATTTTCAGGGCTCCGCCGTGGGCGCGAACCTGCGCGAGATGATTCTTGGGCAGCAGCCGGTCAAGCCTCTGACCAACCCCTTCGACGAGGCCATCACCGGCAGGCTGCGCTCGGACAGCGCGGCCATCCGTCGGGCCGGTAAAAATGTGCTGGAAGCCTCCTCCATGGTCGGCATCGCGGCCAACGCGGCAGGCACGATCAAAGGCGTTCTGGAAGAAATGCAGAGTCTGGCCCAGCAAATCAAGGACGGCACCCTGACCTATTCCGTGGATGTCGAGAATCAATACAACGCCCTGCGCGACAGCATAACGCCGATCATCGAAGGCACCTACTACAACGGCATCGCTGTGCTGGACAAATCCCAATGGGACACGGACCAGATAAGCGCCGACGGCAAGGTGCATATCCAGTCGCTGCCCTCGGCGGCGGGAGGAGGCGGATTCGACGTTGTCTTTCAGGAAGTGGATGAAGCCGGTCTGACCGCCCTCGACGGCGGCAAGCTGGAAGACAACCCGGCAGGCAGCCTGCAAACCGAACTGGACAACCTCTCCACCCATATCGGCGACATGACCACCCTGGAAGAAATCTACTCCCAGCGTGAAGACGGACTGGCCTACCAGGCCACGGCCCTTGATTCCCAGGCCGACCTCCTGGACCAGGCCGTGGAGGCGCGGCGGCAGACGCCGACCCTGTCCCTGGAGGAAATCCTGATCCGGCTCCTCATGCGCGACACCGGAACCCTTTTGGACGAACTCAGCTAAAGCCCTCAGGCAGGGCGTTCAATCCATTTATCCTTTGCCTGCGCCGCTGGAGAGGACCTAGAGTAACCGGGAACATTCAACAACTCCGGAGGTCCCATGCCTTTACGCACCAATGTATCGCTGAAAAAAATCTACGTGCTTTTCACGGCGCTGCTGCTCATATCCGCCACGACTTGGGCGTAAAGCAATCTGTTGCAGCAGGGGCTCGGCCTGCTGTCCTCGGGCGATTCCAAAATCGGTTCCCTGTCCCAGGGTGAAATGGGTGACGGCCTGAGGGAGGCCCTGCGCGTGGGCACCGGGAACGTGGTCGCAAAGCTGGGCCAAACAGACGGGTTGTACACGGACAAGGCCATCCGCACCAACCCGGCCGCGAGAACCACGGATCTGCTGAAAAAGGTATTCAGCAAATAGCCAAAACAATATGAGGGCGAAGCCCCCCGGCCTCGCCCTCATCGACCTTGGGCATCCCCAGGGTCCATCACGTCCATCAAATCCGCTTAGTCCATCCCGTCCACGACCTCCAGGATCTCCCGCGTCTTCTCCTCCATGAGCGCCCGGTCCCCGCGCGATTCGACGTTGAGGCGCAGCACCGGTTCGGTGTTGGATGAGCGCAGGTTGAAGCGCCACTGATCAAACTCAAGGCTCAAACCGTCGGTTTCGTCACGGCGCAGGCTTTGAGCGGCAAACCGCGCCTCCACGGCGGCGATGGCCGCGCCTGCGTCCTTGACCCGGCGGTTGATCTCTCCGCTGGCCGGATACGCGGCCATAGCCTCGTCCACCAGCTCGGCCAGCGACGTGCCCGTGCGCGAGATCTGCTCCGCGATCAGCAGCCAGGGTATCATGCCCGAATCGCAGTAGGCGAAATCGCGGAAATAATGGTGCGCGCTCATCTCCCCGCCATAGACCGCGTCTTCCAGACGCATGCGTTCCTTAATGAAGGCGTGCCCGGTCTTGGACATGATGGGCCGACCCCCTGCCGCGCTCACGGCGGCGATGGTGTTCCAGGTCAGACGCGGATCGTGAATGATGCCCGCCCCCGGAACCTTGCGCGCGAAGGCTTCGCCCAGAAGCCCCACCAGATAATAGCCTTCGATGAAGCGCCCGCTGCCGTCGAAGAAAAAACAGCGGTCGAAGTCCCCGTCCCAGGCCAGCCCAAGGTCCGCCTTGTGTTCGAGCACCGCCCGGGAGGTTAATTCCCTGTTTTCCGGCAACAACGGATTGGGCACGCCGGCCGGAAAATTGCCGTCAGGCTTGTGCAGCAGTTTATGGAATTTGAAAGGCAGCTTGTGTTCGAGCAGGTCGACGATGACCCCGGCTCCGCCGTTTCCGGCATTGACCACGATGGACAGGGGGCGCAGCACATCGCGATCCACATAGGACAAAAGATGATCGATATAACGCGGGCGCATGTTCAGTTCGTGCAGCTGACCGACCCGCTGCGCGGTCCTGAATTCCCCGGCCGCCGCCAGGTCGCGGATGGCGAAAAGCCCCGTGTCGCCGCTGATGGGCCGCGACTCCTCGCGCACGAGTTTCATCCCGTTGTAATCTTTAGGATTGTGACTGGCGGTGACCATGATGCCGCCATCAAGCCCCTGATCAAAGACGGCAAAATAAACCTCTTCGGTTCCGCACTCGCCCAGAGTGCACACGTCCACCCCGGAATCGCGCAAGCCGCGGATCACGGCATCCGCCATGGCCGGGCTTGAAAGGCGGATGTCATGGCCGACCACCACGCGGTCGGGATTCAAAAACGCGGAGTAGGCGCGTCCGATGCGATAGGCCAAGACATCATCGAGTTCGTCCGGAACGCGTCCGCGAATATCGTAGGCTTTGAAACAGGAAAGATTCATGCTTAAAACTCCTGAAATAATGACATGCATGGAAATATCACGGACAAAAAGGCCGAACAGACGGCTACCAAGGCCGCACCGCCTGACGCAAGCAAAAAGACGGATTCCTTTGCCCTCCCGCACATCACAGGAGGTTATGCCCTCCGCTCGGGCATGTCGATATGGAGTTGCGCCCCGCAGCATTCCGGCTCGTGTTTCTTTTACGCGATGTATACGAAGCCAAACTTAATCTTTTAAAATAAAATGTTAAAGGCCATAGACGTGTTGCGCTATTCAAAAACAGATTAATCTTGTCAGAATCACTGTTTTCAAATAGCTTAACAGTATCTTTTATCAAAAACAGGGAGACGCCCATGCTTGATTCGAAATATCGTGCCTTCCACAACGCGGTGGCCGCCTTCGTCCCTATCGCGCGCATCATCACCGATCCGTTGCGCCTGCTGGCCTACGGCACCGACGCAAGCTTCTATCGCCTCGTACCGAAAATCGTCATCAATGTGGAAAACGAGGCCGAGGTGGCCCGTATCCTGCGCCTGGCATACAAAAGCCGCATCCCCGTGACCTTCCGCGCCGCCGGGACCAGCCTCTCCGGCCAGGCCGTGACGGACTCGGTGCTGATTCGCATGGGTGAGGGATGGCAAGGCTGCCGCGTCTATGACCAGGCCCGCCGCATCGATCTTGAGCCCGGCATCATCGGCGCCCACGCCAATCGCACCCTGGCCCCCTTCGGCAAGAAGATCGGCCCGGACCCGGCCTCCATCGACAGCTGCAAGATCGGCGGCATCCTGGCCAACAACGCCAGCGGCATGTGCTGCGGCGTGGCCGAGAACAGCTATCAGACGCTTGAAGAGCTGCGGCTCATCCTGGTCGACGGCACGGTCCTGGACACCGGCGACGACGAATCCAAGCGCAGGTTCCGGGAAAAGCACCCCGAAATCGTGGAAGGGCTGGCGGACCTGCGCCGTCAGGTCATAAGCGCCCCGGAACTTGAGGCGCGCATCCGCCACAAGTTCAAGATCAAGAACACCACGGGCTACAGCCTGAACGCCCTGGTCGATTTCGAGGACCCGTTCGACATCCTTAAACACCTTCTGGTCGGGTCCGAGGGGACCTTGGCCTTCATCTCCAAGGTCACCTACCGCACCGTGACCGAGCACGCCCACAAGGCCTCGGCGCTGATGCTCTTCCCGGACATCCGCACCGCCTGCGAGGCGACCATCATTTTGAAAAATCAGCCCGTGGCCGCCGTGGAACTGATGGACCGCCCGGCGCTCAGGTCAGTGCAGGACAAGGACGGCATGCCCCCCTACCTGCGTGAACTGTGCGATACCGCCGCGGCCCTGCTGGTTGAGACCCGCGCCGAGGACAAGGCCGGGCTCGACGCCCAGATAAAGACCATCAAGGCCGCTCTGGCCGGGGTAAACATGATCCGCGAGGTCGAGTTCACCCCCGTGCCGCAGGAATTCGCCAAGCTGTGGAACATCCGCAAGGGCCTTTTCCCGGCCGTGGGTTCGGTGCGGGCCACCGGCACCACGGTCATCATCGAGGACGTGGCCTTCCCCATCCAGCGTCTGGCCGACGCGACCCTGGAACTGCAGGGACTGCTCGAAAAATACGGCTACTCCGAGGCCATCATCTTCGGCCACGCGCTGGAGGGCAACCTGCACTTCGTCTTCACCCAGGATTTCGCAGACCCCAAAGAAATCGAACGTTACAGCAAGCTCATGGACGACGTGACGGTGATGGTCGTCGAGAAGTACGACGGCTCCCTCAAGGCCGAGCACGGCACGGGTCGAAACATGGCGCCCTTCGTCGAGATGGAGTGGGGCCAGGACGCGTACCGGCTCATGCAGGACATAAAGCGCATCTTCGACCCGCTGACGCTTTTGAATCCGGGCGTCATCCTGAACCCGGACCCCAAGGCCCACTTAAAGGATTTGAAACCCCTGCCCGCCGCCCACGAACTGGTCGACAAGTGCATCGAATGCGGGTTCTGCGAGCCCATCTGCCCCGCCAAGCACATCACCCTGACCCCGCGCCAGCGCATCACGTCCTGGCGCGAAATCCAGCGCCTTAAAGGCAAGCCCGAGCACAGGGAGGAGCGGGCCAAGCTTTTAAAAGCCTACGGCTACCAGGGCGACGACACCTGCGCCACGGACGGGCTGTGCGGCACGCGCTGTCCGGTGGGCATCGACACGGGCAAGATGACCAAGGCCCTGCGCGCCGAAAGCGCGACCATACGGCAGAAAAAAGCCGCCGACTGGATTGGCGAACACTTCGCGGGCGTGGCCCGGACCGTGTCCGGGGTGCTGCAGGCCGTGGACGCGGTGCATGCCGTGACCGGAACCAGGTTCATGGACGTGTCCTCCGAAACCCTGCATCGCATGACGGGCAAGCGCGTACCGCGCTGGAACGCGCAGATGCCGGGAGGAATCAGCCGCATCCGCCACGCAAAGGTGAACGAAGGCAACTCGCTGAAAGTGGTCTACTTCCCGAGCTGCATCGCCCGCAACATGGGACCATCCCGCTGCGAAAAGATCCGTCCCCTGCCCGAGACCACGGTGAGCGTACTGCGCAAGGCCGGATACGAGGTCATCTTCCCCGAGAACATGGCCGCGCTGTGCTGCGGCCAGGCCTTTGAGAGCAAGGGTTTCATGGCCCAGGCCGACGTCAAGAGCGCCCAGCTCGAAGAGGCGCTCCTGACCGCAAGTCGAAATGGAGCCCTGCCTGTACTGTGCGACACCAGCCCCTGCCTCAAACGCATGCAGGAGGTTCTGGACCCGCGTCTTAGGATCTATGACCCGAGCGTGTTCGTGCTGGAGTTCCTGCAGGACAAGCTGACCTTCACGAAACAAGACAAACGCGTGGCCCTGCATGTGACCTGCACGTCCCGCAAGCTGGGCCTCGAAGGCAAGCTGCTGGAGCTGGCCAAAAAATGCGCCGCCAAGGTGGTCGTACCGGAGGACATCTTCTGCTGCGGCTTTGCCGGGGACAAGGGCTTTTCCGTGCCGGAACTGAACGCCTCGGCCCTGAAAACCCTGGCCGGAAAGATCGAGGACTGCACTGAGGGCTACTCCACCAGCCGCACCTGCGAGATCGGCCTGGCCCTGCACGGCGGCATTCCGTACCGCAACATCCTCTACCTGGTGGATGAGTGCACGGGCTGAAGCAAAACAGGCTGCACCGCCACGAACAAACGATCGAACAAACGCAGGCGGCGGCCCGGACTCAAGAGTCCAGGCCGCCGCCTGCGTTTGAAAAGCAACCCTCCAACGCACATTCATCTCCGCCTCTGCCGCCTTGACCACGCCCCGCAAAAGACCTAATTAAGGTCCTATAAATAGACCTTAAAAACGGAGACCTCATGCCCAACATGATCCTTGCCGATGTAGCGGCCAGCGTGTCGGAACTCAAGAAAAACCCCATGGCCACCGTCGCTGCGGGCGAGGGCTTCCCCGTGGCCATCCTCAACCACAACGAACCGGTCTTCTACTGCGTGCCGGCTCACGCATACGAAGCCCTCATGGACAAGCTCGAAGACATGGAGCTTTCAGCCCTGGCCGTCGCCCGCAAAAATCAGCCGGAGATCGAGGTGGCTTGGGATGACCTATAGCCTGCGTTTCAAGGAAGAGGCCAAAAAGGAATGGGACAGTCTTGACCCCGTCATCCGTGAGCATTTCGCCAAAAAACTGCGCCAGCGGCGCGAGAACCCAAGGGTAAACAACGCAAGGCTCTCGGGCATGCCAGACTGCTTCAAGATCAAGCTCCGCAGCGCCGGTTACAGACTTGTTTACGAGGTTCGCGACCACGAGGTGGTCATTGTCGTGATCGCGGTGGGAAAGCGTGAGCGTAGCGCGGTGTACAAGATCGCGGCCAAAAGACTGGGCTGACTTTTTTCAAGCATCTTCCCCCTTTCTCTTGGACAAGTCCCCTGCTATGAAAGCTCGCATTCAAAGACCAAAAGGTCTGGACCGTGTTTTCCCTTTTCGCCCTGACTTTAAAAGCGTCAAACCATTTTTCCAGCACCTCTCGCGGAGGCTCTCATGTTCGGAATAGGCGTTCAGGAACTGCTCATCATTCTGGTCATCGCCCTCTTTGTCTTCGGGGCAAAAAATCTCCCGCTTCTCGGCACCAATATGGGCCGGGCCATCTCCAATTTCAAAAGAGGGCTCAGCGAGCCGGAGGTGATCGACGTCACGGCCGAATCGAAGCCCAAGGACACGACCGCGTAAAACACGCAACTTCAAACGGGCATCCCCGGGGTCCCATGGTGCACAGGCCTTTGAAGACCCCGGGGATGCACTCATGACTCAAAAAACGTGTACCTCATGCTCGGCATGAACCTGCTCTTCCTTCCCGTCTGAAATGATCTCCGTCGGCCTCCTGCCGGCGGAGATTTTCCTTTTCCTCCGGTGCAAAAGCCTGAGTAATAGAACGCCATTTGCCGCGACCGTCACATCTTGTTAATGTTTGTCCAAATATTCGTGGATGCCCTGGCGATTCATAACCTCACGGGCAACAGCCCCTTTTCATGCAAGCCTGACTCAAGGAGTCTTTATGCGCATCAGCATCGTTTTCACTTTTTTTCTCTTTTTACTGCTCTCCGGCAACGCCGTGGCCATGGAGGCATCGGACAACGCGGGCTCCCACCCCCTGCCCGTAGGCGCCGCCATGCCGGACCTGCTCCTGCGCGGCGAATTGAGCGCGGGGCATCTGACCCATCTGGGGCTCAAAGGCCCCGCGCCACGGCATCTTTCCGAAATACAAGCCAAGACCGTCATTCTTGTTGCTTTCAGCATGTACTGTCCTCACTGCCAGCGCGAAGCCCCGACCCTCAACGAGTTGAACGCTCTGATCGCAAGTCGGGGCCTGAGCGAAGAGGTCAAGCTCATCGGGGTGGGCATCGGCAACTCGGACTTTGAGGTGCAGGTTTTCCGCGACAAGTACGCAACCACCTTTCCGCTCTTTTCGGACCCGGATTTCAGGGTCAACAAGGAACTCGGCGAAGTCGGCACCCCGTTCTTCTATGTGCTGGCCATGAACCCGGAAAAAAAGGAAATCCGTGTCGTCAAGACACTGCTTGGGCGCATGGAATCAGCGGAGAGTTTTATTGACCAGGCCATGAAGGCTTGTGAATAGAGGACACAAAAATGACATCCACCCTGCCCGCCAGTCTGCTCTTCGTTGCCCTGCTGCTTTTCCTGCCGACCCAGCTCCCGGCCCAGGAAGCGTCGATCCCCCCGGACAGGGTCTACGAGACAGGCCGGCTCAAACCGGTGGATAGCACCCTCAAGGTCAAGGTCGGGGATCCAGCGCCGGACTTCTCCCTGCCGACCATCGACGGAGAGAAGATCACCCTGGCCGAGTTCCGGGACAAGAAAAACGTGGTGCTGTCCTTTGTCCCGGCGGCCTGGACTCCGATCTGTTCCGGCCAGTGGCCCGGCTACAACATCGTGCAGGACATGTTTGAACAGACCGACACGCAGCTCATCGGCATCAGCGCGGACAATGTCCCGACCCTGCATGCCTGGGTGCAGGAGATGGGCGGAGTGTGGTTCACCGTGGCCTCGGATTTCCACCCCCACGGCCAACTGGCCGAGGCTCTGGGAATTCTGCGTTCAACGGGCGAGGCCGAGCGATCCCTGTTTCTCATCGATAAGGAAGGCATCATCCGCTACATCGACGTCCATGACATCAATTCCAGACCGGATCTGGGGCCCCTGATCAAGGCCATGCAGAAGCTGGAGTAGGGAGGAGGGCAAAACAACTTCACGCCTTGGCAGCCTGGTTACTGATGCCTAAATGAATGTGGCATCTGAAAAATCACGCAACCCGAAAACCGGAGAGAAATCATGGAACTCCTTGAAGCCATCCACACCCGCCGCAGCATCCGTAAATATCTCGACAAGCCCGTTGCGCCGGAAATGATCGAGACCATCATAAAAGCCGCCATGGCCGCCCCTTCGGCTGGAAACCAGCAGCCGTGGCACTTTATCGTCATCACGGATCGCGCCAAACTCGACGCCATCCCCAGCTTTCACCCCTACAGCAAGATGGTCCTGCAGGCCCCCGCCGCCATCCTGCTTTGCGGCGACCCGGATGGCAAAAAATGGCCGACCTTCTGGGACCAGGACGTAAGCGCCGCCACCCAGAACATGCTCCTGACCGCCCGTGACCTGGGCCTTGGCACGGTCTGGGTCGGGGTCCACCCGGAAAAGGACCGCATGGAGGGATTTCGCAAGCTCTTCGCCATCCCGGAAAACATCCATCCCTTCGCCCTGATTCCGATAGGCTGGCCCGACGGACAATTCGAGGCCGTGAACCGTTACCGGCCGGAGTTGATCCATCAGGAAAGCTGGGACGCCAACTGAACTGAACGCTTCTGGCCCCGGCTCCGCTCAAAACAGGAACCGGGGCCTCATACGGCAGGATCGGTCAGAATTCCAGACCTACGCTGAACACGGCCGTGAAGGGCGCGCCCACATAATATGACGCGCTGCCCGAGCGCGTATCGTCGGAGGCGTTGATTCTGGACACATATTCGGCGTCGAACAGGTTGTAGAGGTTGAGCGAGAGCTTCAGGGCCTCGGCAAAAGTGACGTCGCGATTGACGTAATTCACGCCCAGATCCGCGACCATATAGCTGTCGACCTTCTCCTTGTGTTCCACATCCCCGTATCGCTCACCCATGTAACGCACGGAGGGAATAAACTCCACGTCGCCGACTTTCCAGACCAGGCCGGTTTTTACCATCCACTCCGGCGTGTCGACAACCTGCTCGCCACTGGTTTTGAGCGTATTGCCCTGGTAGGACAGGTCATCATCGTAAGTCAGACGGGTATAGGTCGGGTTGACAAAAAGGGTCAACGACTGCGTCAGATAGAAGTTGCCTTCCACCTCCAGCCCGTAACCGGTGGCTTTGCCCACGTTCTGCGCGTAGCTCAGATTCACGCGAGGATCGTAGACAGTGGTCAACAGGTTGTCATGCTTGGAATAAAAAATCGCCGGAGTGATGTCGAAGCGTTCATGGGTGATGCGCAGCCCCAGTTCGAAATTATCTGAAGTCTCGATGTCGTATCCATCGAACATCTCTTGAAGGGTCACTCCCGCAGCCTGGAATGCCGGCCGGTTGGCGTTGTACAGGTTGATCAGCGGCACGTACGAATAGGGTCTGATGTGACTTCGGCCATAACTGACGTAAGGCTGGAACATGTCGCTGACCGCGTAGCTCACGCCCAGGCTGGGCAGCCAGATGTCGTATGACCGGGAATCACGCGCCAGATCGGAAGCTTCCGTCGAAACCCCGGCCACCGAGGTGTACCCATCGCTGGCGGGTTCGTCGTAGCGAAAATATTTGAGCCCGGCTTGCCAGTCGAATGCGCCAACGGCTCCGGCCAGGGTGGCGAAAGGGCTGTTCACATAGCCGTTGCCGTCATTCTCAGTGCGGATTCCATGGTTCAAGAACGCACCTGTGGTAGGATGAAAGATGTCCGTGTTGATCTGCATATCCACGGACTCGAACAGATGCCCCACGGACATCCGCACCACGTCCATGTCGATATCCAGCTGCGAAAGCAGGCCCAGGCGTTCGATGTCGCGGATGCGCTTCTGCACGGTCCCGCCCTGCGAGACCACGCCCTGATATATTTCCGCGTCTTCCCGGGAATAATAGGGCTTGAGCGTAGCTTTGAACATCTTGTTGAACGTGAAAGGCACCACGGCCAGGATATCCATATTCGAATGTTCAGAACGGTTATTCTTGTAGTGATAGATATCCTGACTCTTGACTCCGGTTAGCGTTTCGTTGAAATCCTTGCGGTAATTGCCGTGCAGATCCTGCACTTCGGCAAACCCGAGAGCCCTGTACAGATCCTGCTCAATCTCGTTGTAGTTGAACCAGACCCTCACGGCATCATCCCCGTGATACGGCTGCTCGATCATGAAATTGGTGTTGAAGCGCGGCCCCAGATCTCCGGGCCCCTTCCATTTTTCGGCCTCGGTCCAGGATGCCGATGCGCTGAATGCCGTTTCAAACGGTCCCATGCTCCCGGTATCGACCCGTGAGTGCGCCCGGCTGTAGGCGTTCGAACCGATGGCGAAATTCAAATCCATCCCAGGCTCCTTTTCAGGCCAGCGCGGCCGCAGCTCCACGGCCCCTCCACGCGCGCCTACTCCCGTTCCGAGCCCGGCAGGGATGGCACCCTTGTACACGGCGATGCTGTCGAAATTTTCCATGTCATAAAGATACTCGCGCGGGCCCATGGGGTTCCCGCCCCAATTGGGCACGCCTTCCACGGTCATGGACCCCAGAAATCCCCGCACGCCGCGCATACGCGTGCTCGTCTGCTCCACGGCCAGACCCGAGGCGTCAACGCTTTCAACCTGCACACCAGGCAAGGAATCCATGGCCTCGTAGACGCTGGTCTCAGCCTTGGCGCCCGGCAGATCAAGCCCGCTTCTGGTAATCTCCGTCCCGGTGTAGACCTGTTCGTTGGTCTGACGGGTAGGCGTAACCAACTTTTCACCAACCACGGTCATCTCCTCAAGTTGGACCTCCTGTCCCTCAGCCTGGACGCCTGTCGCAGCAAAAAACAACATCGCGGTCAGAAACAACAATCTCTTCCCCATGAGTCCCTCCGTGATAAATTTTAAATAAGATATAACAAATCGAATACAAAACACAAAAACGTGCTACCCTCAGGCGCGACAATACCCTGCCACGCCTGCCCCCGCTCGAAGGCATGCCGTATCAAGGTAAAACATGAATAACGGCGGACCAATAAGGCCCGCCGCAAGAATTAGATCTTCTGCTCAACCATCTGAAAACATGGAATGCACAGCGTAGCCCCGGCGAAACGGCGGGTGCGCGACTCCATGGTCTTTTCGCCGCAGTGCTCGCAGGTCAGGCTCTGCAGAATCTTGGGCGGCCTGGGCGCGCCGTGGTCCATCTTTGTCACCTGGAACATCTCGTCCAACGGAAGGGTCATGAAGCGGTCCTGTAGGCTGGCCCGAAGTTCTCCCATCCGCAACTTCTCTGCTTCGGTGGCCTTGCCGCAGCCGGTCTTTTTCATCAATTCGGCCATCTCATCGTCCATGCCCCCGCGAGCGTCGGGACTGAGCATGGCTCTCACGCCCCGGCCCGTCTCGCGGCGGAAAAAGGAAAAAGCCATCTTGCCGTGGTCGCGGTGGATGAGATTGCCCTTGCCCATGGTCGTGCCCAGCAGAAACTGCAAGGCGTCCACGCCGCACATGTCCGTCTCGACCACGGCCACGATCTCCGTGTCTTTGGGGTTGTCCAGCTCGCGCAGGGCCAGCTCGGCGGCGCGGATGCCGATGGCCAGCCCCGGACAGCTGTGGCCGTGAAAGGCGATGGTCGCGTTTATCTGTTCAGGTGAAATCAAGCAGGACATGCACTTCTCCTTTTTTCAGTTTTGAGGGATGACTATGGAACGGCCGTCAATGCGATGGATCTGCACCGGCAGGCCGTAGACGTCGTGGATGATCTCCGGGGTCACGCAGCCGGGCGTGGTCGTGGCATGGATGTCCCCATCCTTCAGAAAAATGGTCTTGTCGGCATGGCGCAGGGCCATGTTCAGGTCGTGCATGCTCATGACCGCCGCGATGCGGTGCTCGTCCACCACCCGGCGGACAAGGTTCATGATCTCGACCTGATTCTTGAGATCCAGGGCGCTGGTGGGCTCGTCGAGCAGAAGCAGCGAGGGCTCCTGCACCAGAGCGCGCGCAATGCAGACTTTCTGCAATTCGCCGCCGCTCAAGGTGTCGATGTGGCGCATGGCCTTGGAGCACAGATCCATGGTGTGCAGGATGGCGTCGGTCTTGCGCAGGTCGTCCTCGCTCATGCGCCAGCGGATGTGCGGGGTGCGGCCCATGAGCACGGCGTCGAAGACCGTCAGGCGGGAGGCTTCGTTCTTCTGGGAGACATAGCCGATGTCGCGGGCGATGTCAGAGGGTGAAAGGGAAAGGATGTCGCGCCCCTCCACCAGGATCGCCCCCGAAGCCGGACGCAGGATGGCGTTCATGCATTTGAGTAACGTGGTCTTGCCCACCCCGTTGGGGCCGAGGATGGCCAGCAGCTCGCCGCGTTCGAGGCTAAAATCGATGTTCCGCAGCAGTGGATGGCTGTTGTAGGTGAAGTGCACCCCGCAGACCGAGAGCATCATGACCGCCCTCCCCTGACGATGAGGTAAAGAAAAGTCGGGGCTCCCAAAAAGGCTGTCAGCACGGAAACGGGCAAGAGGTGCGGGGCCATGACCAGCCGGGCCGCCGTGTCGGAGAGCAGCAGCAACAGCGCCCCGCCCACCAGCGACGCCGGCAGCAGAAACCTGTGATCCGCGCCGATGATGCGCCGGAACATGTGCGGCACCACCAGCCCCACAAAGCCGATGATGCCCAGAAAAGCGATGAGCACGGCCGTGACCAGACTGGACAGGAGCATGCCGACGATGCGCGCCCGTTCGACCCGCACCCCCAGGCCCTTGGCTGTCTCGTCTCCGGCGTCGATGGCGTTGTAGTTCCAGCTGTTGGCCAGAAAATAGAGCGTGCCGCCAAGCGTGACCAGAGTCATGAGCCCAAGCTCGGCCCAGGAGGCGCGGGACGTGTCTCCGAAGGTCCAGAAGACCATGGCGGAAAGCTGCACGTCCGTGGCGAAATACTGCAGAAACATGGTCCCGGCGGTGAAGAGCGCGCCCAAAGCCACTCCGGCCAGCACCATGGTTTCGGGCCGGGTCCCGCGCGTGCGCGAAATGGCGATGATTATCCCGGAAGCGACGAGGCTGCACAAAAAGGCCGAGACGGTGGTCACATAGGGGCTGGTGATGGTCACGGCCGTCCGGCCCGAGGTCATCAGCCCCGAGTCCAGGACCATGACCGAAAAGGCCGCGCCGAAGGCGGCGGCGTGGGAAATGCCCAAGGTAAAGGGAGAGCCGAGCGGGTTGCGCAGGATGGCCTGCATGACCGCCCCGGCCACGGCCAGCCCGCCGCCGGCGACCATGGCCGCCAGGGACTGGGGCAGGCGGATGCCGCGCACGATGGCGTCGACCCGGGGAGTTGAGTCTTGGCCCAGGAGGCTGGAAAGCACATCACCCAGGGGCAGTCCCGCCGCGCCGACGCACAGGGATAGGAGCAGGGCCGCGACCAGGGCCAAAGCGCACAGCGCCACGACCAGGGTCTTCCAGGCCAGATAGCGTTTGTACTCTTCAGGTACGTTGCCGTGATCGGAATGCATCAGCGCACCGGCACACGGATGAAGGCCAGATCGGAAAAGGTCCGGTTCATCTCATTGAACACGGGCTTGCCGACCACAAAGGCATAAACTTCATCAGCCTTGGCTTTGGGATCGATATCCGTGAAGCGCTCGGGATAGAGGGTCTTGCCCACGAAATAGGCGTTGGCCAGGATGGACTCGAAGTTCTGCGAATACCAGTTGTAGGGCAGCACCCCATGCACCCGCCCCTCGCGCACGGCCGTAAGGATCGCGTAGGCGGGATCGGTGCGTAGCTCGTGCAGGCCCCCGGCCTCCTCGCCCATCTGCAGGGTGGAGAGGTCCAGGAACAGGTGGTCCGGATCCCAGGCCACGATTTTCTCCTTGGCCACGTCGGTGTTGCTGAGATCCCTGCCCGCTCCGCCCTCTTCGCGGGCCAGGTTGCGGGCCTGCACGAACAAAAAGGGCGGATAGGTCGGCTCCGTGGACTGAAAACCGTGGGGCCCCTTGTAGGCTACGCCTCCGATGTAGGCCGAAGGTCGCTTGGATTCGTCAATATCCCTCGTGCGTCGCGCAAGGTCCGCGATCGCCGCGTCGAAATAGGCCACCAGGCTCTCGGCCCGCTCCGTCCTGCCCACAATCCGGCCCATGAGCCGCAGGGCCGCATAAAATGTGTCGCGATGGCCGCCCAGATCCCCGGCGTCGAGCACGATCACGGGAATGCCGGTCTTGTTCTGCAATTCCACGGGATCATGCCCCATGGTCGCGTAGGTCTTGAAAATGACCTGCGGCTGCGGGTCCAGGGTCAGGATCAGCTCCGGATTGTCCTGACCGCGAAACTGTCCGAAAATCGGCAGGGTCTTGAATTGCGGATTGGCCATGGCATAGGGCCGCGAATCGAACCGGTTGCGCCTTGATTCGATGTCGTCCACGGCCACGGTCAGATCCTGGGCCTGCAGATAGGTCAAGAGACGCAGGCAGCCGGAGCCCGAGCAGATGACGCGCGACACATCGTCAGGCAGTTCATGGACGCGGCCCAAGGCGTCGGTCACGGTCAGGGCTGAAACGGAAGAAGACAAGAAAAACACAAACAGGGCCGAAAAAAAAACACGAAGGAGCATAATGATCTCAAGTGGTTGGATGTTTCAAACTTCACGACTTCTCAATAATCAGCTCCCTTTCAGGGCGAAACGGATGGGTAATAAGGCGGCGCACTCCACACCCTGACCTCCTCGCATGGCCGGAGCGTAGACGGAGGCTCTGACCGCGGCCAAGGCTGCTTCATCAAAGCCGTGCCCGCCGCCCTCGACGACCCGGGCGTCGCGTAGCTCTCCCCCAGAGCCGATGACAAGACGCAGCAGCACCACCCCCTCACGCCCCCTGCGCCGGGCAAGCTCCGGATAGCGGGGCACGATCCGTTGCACGAAGCGGGGGCCGTCTCCATCACCGAAAGACGCTCCGACCGGACCTCCAGCCGCTCCGGTTCCGCCGTCGCCCGGGCCGCCTTTAACACCGGACGCGGCGGAGGCGTCTGACGCATGAGAACCGGCGGCAACGGCCATCGCGGTGCGTGGAACCGCAATACCTGCGGCCACGCCCCGGTTCCCGGAATCCTGATCGTCGCCGGACGGGACCGGATCCTGCAGCACTGCTTCGGTAGCCGGAGCACGCATGACCGCAGTCATCACCCGTGGCACCGGGTCGCGCAGTTCCGTGTCTGCCCGGATGGCGACAGCAGACGCTTTGACAGGCTTTTCAGGAGCAATCCTGGCAGAGGCGCTTTTTTTGACCGCCGCTGCGGATTTGTTCGGTTTCTGCGAAGCGCCCGAGGACGCAACCGGGTCCGCATGCCGGGCCGTCACCGGAGCGGCTATGGCGGACGGAGCCCCTTCCACCAAGGATGGCTCGCAAGGAGCCCCCGTTCCTGAACCCATGGCGGGCAGCAGGGATATGCCGATCACCGATCGGGGTTCACCCACGCCCATGGCCATAGTCAGAGCCAGGAAAACAAGCGCTCCGTGCAATGCCGCCGCAAGGCTCACGCATGGCAGCATAACCGCCGATCGCGAGCGGCAGACACCACTGTCTTCCAGCACCGGAGGTGCGGGACAATTTCCCCGGCACAACGCAAGTTCAGGCAGCTCAAGACAGATCGGATTAGAAATTCCGACAAAATTACTCATGAATTCGGTGTGTAGTAATATTTTTGAAACGGCTTTTTCTCTAACCCATTCCCCATGTGTAATCAATATGAAAAACGTGTTATTTCTAACACATGATTTTTCATATAATATTTCTAGCCGAATCCAGGGCCGTTCAAACGACGGCTGGGCGCAACGGACAGACCAAGCGGCAAAATTTTGCCGCCTGTGTTTTCTTTCCGCAGCACAACTGCGTAATACCAATATTTAACTGAATTAAATGATAATCTACATTCGCCGAGAAAGAATGAAACGCGGGGATGAAAGGCCGGAAAAAAATCAGGTCAGCTTCAAATCGTATTCAGCCAGCTTGTAACGCAGGGTACGCGGGCTCACGGCCAGGATTTCGGCCAATTTGGCCTTGCTGCCCCCGGCTTCGGCCCAGCCCCTGACAATGGCCGCGACCTCGGCCTGACGCACGGCCGCTTCCAGGGTCATGACGTTCTGGCCGCATTCGGTGGCGGGCAAGCCCGTGGCCAGACGCATCTCCAGAGGCAGGTGGGCGGGTTCGATGAGAGGTTCGGCGCAAAGCAGGACCAGCCGCTCCGTCAGGTTTCGCAACTCGCGCACATTGCCCGGCCAGGAATACCCGCACAGGGTCTCAAGCGTGGCCGGGGCCAGACGTACATCGGGCTTGTGATAGCGATGCCGGTACATGGCCAGAAAATATTCGGCCAGGGGAGGAATGTCGTCGATGCGCTCACGCAGAGGCGGCAGGGTTACCGGAATGACATTCAGGCGATAATACAGGTCGGCCCTGAATTCCCCCACGGTGACCATCTTGTGCAGCACCCGGTTGGTGGCGGCCACGATGCGGGCATCAAAGGGCTGGGTCTTCTCCCCGCCCAGACGACGGAAGGTCTTCTCTTCCAGAACGCGCAGAAAATCGACCTGATTGGGGGGCGGAATCTCGCCCACTTCATCCAGAAACAGGGTTCCATCGGCGGCCAGCTCGAAGCTGCCCTTGCGCTGGCGCTGGGCTCCGGTGAAGGCTCCGGCCTCATGCCCGAAGAATTTGTCGGCAAAAAGCTCTCCTTTGAGCACCCCGCAGTTGACGGGAATGAAGGGCTTTGCCCTGCGACCCGAAAGCTGATGCACGAGGCGGGCGAAAAGCTCCTTGCCCGTGCCCGATTCGCCGTAGACCAGGATGGTCGCATCGGACCCGGCAACCTGCGTGGCCAGGCGATACAGATCGCGCATGGTCCGGGACTGGATGACGAACTTCCCCAGGCCGTCCTCTGTTCCCAGTTCCAGAATCTCCACTCCGGAATCCAGCGGAACTTCCGGCAATTTCTTGCCGGAACGCGAACGCCCTCCACCTTTGGGCTGTTTGACAATATCCGGCTGAAATTCCATTGTTTGAATCCTACTCCATGCTTTCGGCGAAAACCTGAATGACGGCCCATCGACATTTTGCCCTGTAGGCTCTGAATTTGAGAAAAAAGGCACAATCCTGCCGCTTGCGGCAATATTTTGCCGTTTACTCCCTGCGCCCGGGTACGTCAACAAAGGACCCGCCTGTATTTTCGTGCTGGCATAGTCTTTGCCTATTCTGAAGTTCGGATGCGTTGTGCATCGCGGTGCAACATCAATCAATTCTTGAAGAACGTGTAAACGGGAGCGAAACAGGAATGAAACTGAACACGAAGTGGATGCGAATTCTGGGAGGGGCCGCATTGTGCG
>Ga0265295_1001646_pt1 | contig 38435 bp, 39 predicted proteins | sample Munlansysbiofilm_FD_192503 | JGI IMG/M metagenome (GOLD analysis project Ga0265295, IMG submission 192503) | Leachate microbial communities from a municipal landfill in Southern Ontario, Canada - Methane capture system biofilm | ecosystem: Engineered > Solid waste > Landfill > Unclassified ... | reverse complement strand
GTGAATATAAGCTTCCATTCCAATAATAGGCTTAATCCCTTGAGACTTCATAGTTTTATAAAAATCTATCGCCCCAAACATATTGCCATGATCTGTCATCGCAACACTATCCATACCATACTCTTTTACTTTTGAGGCAAGTTCTTTGATTTTGTTTGCTCCATCAAGCAGTGAGTACTCAGTATGAAGATGAAGATGAGTAAACTTCTGAACTATTGACATTGATTTTCTCCTTTATTGTCCACAAAACAGATCTCTTGATTTTTAATCTTACTTAGATCTCTACTTATACCCAAAACACCTATAATTTTACCTTTGTCATCTTTTAAAACAGTTCTTATTGTTTGTAAAAATTCACTGTGATTATCAGATTTAAAAAGCATATCTTCAAAACTAACGACATACTCATCACTACTTAGGGCAAGATGATCATTGTCTTTATAAAAATCAGCTAAATCTTTATCAAAAAAATCATAATCACTCTTTCCTATTATCTCCTCGTTTGTTGTTCCAAAATGGTTTTGAACCCTTTGGTTACAAAGTAGATAGTTACCATCTATATCTTTTAGCCATATTAAATCTGGAGAGTTTTGTATTAGTATAGATAACTTATTTTTTTGTTCTTTGCATACTAAAAGCTCTTTTTTAAGTTTACTATTTTTATAGATTAAAAATAAAATTATAAAAATTAAAAATATCACAATAGCTATCAAGCCAACACCTTTTTGTTATTATTGACTCTTATTATATCAAATTTTTATTGACAAAAGGATTATATATTAGCCTTTTTTAGGTATAATAACGCTTTAGTCAAATAGTAAGGTGTGTTTATGAAAAAAAATCTATTTGAAATGGGTGCTAAACTAGAAGAGATGCAAAGTGATAAAAATGGTAAGTTAATAATAAATAGTAGTTCCAAAGACTCTTCTAATAATAAGCTCTCTCAAGAACCACTCTTTTTTAAAAAAGAGAAAAGAAATGGGAAAGTAGTTACCATAATAGGTAGGTTTATTTGTGATGATAATAAAAAAAGGTCCATTTTAAAACTTCTTAAATCAAAACTTGGCTGTGGCGGAACTATTGATGATCTTTTTATAGAGATACAAGGAGAACTCCAAGATAAAATAAAAGAGATATTACTAAAAGAAGGGTATAAGTTTAGAAAATGAAAAAAGTATATAAAAGTGTTGATTATTTAGATAAAAAATGTTATGAACAATACTCCTTAAGTGAAGAGATACTACAAGAACATGCTGCTTTAGCACTTAAAAAAGAGATTAAAAAGCAAAAAAATATCTCTTCTATACTTATAGTGTGTGGTAGTGGCAATAACGGTGCTGATGGTATAGCATTAGCTAGACTTTTGCAAGAGGAGTATGTGATTACACTTTGTATATTAGATGCTCCAAAATCACCTATGGCAAAGGTGCAACTAAATAGAGCTTTAAAGCTTGATATAGAGATAGTAAATATGCTACCTTCTAAAAAATATGATTTGATAGTTGATTGTATCTTTGGAAGTGGACTAAACAAAGAGTTAAATGGATTTTATATAGATATTATTACTACCTTAAATAGTAAATCAAGTCTAAAACTCTCTTGTGATATACCTAGTGGTATAGACTCTTCAGGTATCCCGTCTCCTATTGCTTTTAGGGCAGATATTACTATTACTATGGGGGCTATTAAATTATCACTTTTAAGTGATATAGCAAAAGAGTATATAGGCAAACTAAAAGTAGCAAATTTAGGCTTAGATAGTAGCAAATATGAAGAAAAAACGAACTTTTACTACCTTGAAAAAAAGGATTTAAGCCTACCATTTAGAACTAAACACTCCTCTCACAAAGGGAGTTTTGGGCATGTTTTAGTAGTTACAGGAGATAAAATAGGAGCTTCTTTACTTAGTAGTAAAGCTAGTTTTATCTTAGGAGCTGGACTTGTAAGTTTATTAACCCATGATGATACTATAAGCCTACCAATACACCTTTTAAGAACTCATAAAATACCATACAATACTACAGCAATAGCTATTGGTATGGGACTTGGAAATTATGAAAAAAATGAAATCAAAGAGATCTTAAACCAAAATATAGCCAAAGTTTGTGATGCTGATTTGTTTTATGATGAGCTTATTTTAGATATCCTAGATCAAGAAAATCTAGTATTAACCCCTCATCCAAAAGAGTTTGTTTCTCTTTTAAAACTAACAAACTTAGCTGATATTGATATTAAAACCTTACAAGAGAATAGGTTTTTTTATTGTGGACTTTTTACACAAGCCTATCCAAAAGTTACACTTTTACTTAAAGGTGCAAATATGATAATAGCCAAAAATGATAAGCTCTTTATCAATGCCTTAGGTAGTAGTGTTTTATCACAAGGTGGGAGTGGAGATGTTTTAAGTGGTTTTATAGCCTCTTATTTAGCTCAAGGATATGATGCTTTGCATAGTGCGATTAACGGCTCTTTAGCCCTAGCTTTAAGTGCTAAAAAATATAAATTTAATAACTTTAGTTTAAAACCTCAAGATTTAATAAAAGGAGTCAAAAAAATATGAATGAATTTTGTATAATAAAAACAACTTATGAAAAGAAAAAAGATGCAAACAAGGTAGCCACATTGCTTATTGCCAAAAGATTAGCTGCTTGTGTACAAGTAAGTAAAATTACATCATTTTATAACTATAAAAAAAAGACAAATAAAACAACTGAGTACATTCTTAGCATAAAAACAAAAAAATCAAATTATGATGAAATTCAAAGCTTTATCAAAGCAACACACCCTTATAATTTGCCTGAAATTATCTCTATTGATATAGTAAATGCAAGTAGTGAATACTTAGACTGGGTGAAGGAAAATACAATATGAACGAAGATATATTAAAAATAGGAAAATATGAGTTTCAAAGTAGATTGATTGTTGGAAGTGGAAAGTATAAAGATTTTCAAACAACAAAAGAGGCTACTTTGGCAAGTGGTAGTGAGCTTATAACAGTGGCTATTAGAAGAGTAAATATAACAAATCCAAATGAGGAAAATTTACTTGATTATTTCAAAAATACAAATGTTAAATTTTTACCCAATAGTGCTGGATGCACTACCGCTGAAGATACGGTAACTACTTTTAGACTTATGAGAGAGGCTACTGGTATAGATTTAATCAAACTTGAAATCATAGGTGATTTAAATAAAACTCTATATCCTGATGTAATAGAGTCCATAAAAGCTTGTGAGATCCTTAAAAAAGATGGATTTACTATTATGGCTTATACTAGTGATGATCCTATAGTTGCTAGAAGATTAGAAGATGCTGGAGCTGATGCTATTATGCCTCTTGCTGCTCCTATTGGAAGTGGACTTGGTATCCAAAATAGATATAATATAGCTTTTATTAAAGATGCTGTAAAAGTTCCTATTATTATAGATGCTGGGGTTGGTTGTGCTAGTGATGCTGCTATTGCTATGGAGCTTGGGGCGGATGGAGTTTTAACTAATACTGCTATAGCTGGAGCAAAAGATCCTATTGCTATGGCAAGAGCTATGAAATATGCTGTTATGGCGGGAAGACTTAGCTATAAAGCAGGAAGAATCCCTAAAAAACCATATGCGACTGCATCTAGTCCAATAGATGGTTTGATACAATTTTAGATGATTTTTCTCTAAAATTGTATTAATTTTTGTAAATTTTTATATTTTTTAAAAAAAGCTATTGACAAATCAAAATATTTAGGATATAATTCCACTCCATTTTAAGTAATGGCAAGACTTTTTGATCGGGGCGTAGCGCAGTCTGGTTAGCGCACTTGGTTTGGGACCAAGGGGCCGGAGGTTCGAATCCTCTCGCCCCGACCATTGTTAAGTGGTGGATGTAGCTCAGTTGGTTAGAGCATCAGATTGTGGTCCTGAGGGTCGTGGGTTCGATTCCCATCATCCACCCCATTTTATAGTTTTGTTTTATATATGCGTCCTTAGCTCAGCTGGATAGAGCAACGCCCTTCTAAGGCGTAGGTCATACGTTCGAATCGTATAGGGCGTACCACTAATATGCGGATGTGGTGAAATTGGCAGACACGCCAGACTTAGGATCTGGTGCCTCACGGCGTGGAGGTTCGACTCCTCTCATCCGCACCACTAATATTTTAATCTATCAAGTTTTTAATTTTTTAAATCCCTTTATTTTATGCTTATTATATATTTTTTATTGATTTTATTTTAGGAAGTAAGACTTTAGTCTTACCTAAATCCTATATACTAAACCCAAAAATTAGTTTTTACTAGATATTAACTCTTTAATAGCATCTATATTTACTTTTTCAAGTTTTTTTATCTCTGGATAACTAGCTATGATATATTCAAACTCTTTTACTATCTCTTCAAAGTTACTTTTTTCTTCTATAATAGGAATATTATATTTTTCTATTAGTTCTATAGCATCAACTCTATAGTCACTTCTATGAAAAAAGACAGGATTATTGCCACTAGCTAGGGACTCTAAAGCAGCATTGACACTAGAAGTAAGTAGATATTTGGAGCTTTTTATCGCATCATAATACTCCTCTTCATCTATCATAGTATTAAAATACTCTTTTAGCTCCTTTTCATATCCCATAAAGAAATAATACCCCATAAGCAAAGGAATATCAATCTTTGATGAAAGAGTATTTAATAAGCTCTTACCATAATCATCATCACTAAAAAAGATCATTTTTTCATATTTAGTATCACCTTTTATAAAAAACTTCTCATCAACTATCTCTTTTGGAATATCAACTCCAAACTCATAAAGCTGTGAACAAAACTCTTTCATATGCTCTTTGGTAAACTCACTTACTTCATCACTATCATAGATTAAGATATCTCCTCTTTGCATAAGATGTGGTAAGTTTGTAATAACATCTACGCTAACAGTGTACTTAACATCTAAGTACTCTTTTGCATACATACCAGCTCTAAAATCACATGTACATAGTATTGGATTAAACTCTTTTAAAATACTAGCTACTACACTAGCTCTTCTTACTCTATCAAGGTTTTGATTGTGTCCACTTTTTGCATATATATATAAATCCACTTTTATTCCTTATTGTAGTTGTTTTTTTAATTTCCATTTATACTCTTTATCCTCTTTTAGATAGGTAAAAAAGAGATTTCCAGATTTTCTCCAAGCATCTAAAACAATTCCCTCTTTAAAGGTTTTTTCTTTTGCTGTTATACTAAGAGCATGATGTTCTAAAAAATAACTTCCCTCATTTGCAACTACTCTATAAAGGGATATTGTTTTATATTGATTATCCAATAAAAACTCTCCCAAATCAGATGCAAAATGGTAACATAAACCTTTTTCTCTAAGTTTTTGATTGACTAAGAAGTTTTGAAAAGATGGAGGTTTTACAAGATCATATCTATTTGCTAAATACATAGAGTAGTATATACTATTTTTTGCCAAATCATATGCTTCATTTTTATCTATACTATAAGATATGTTTGAGATCATCATAGCTAAAGAGTCAATTTGTTCTTTAGTTTTATGGTCTATGCTTGATATTTGTAGTTGATTGTTTTGCATAGAGATATCATCATACTTTACACTACATGCATTTAGAAACAATCCCACAAATAAAATAGCAATAAAACCTCTCATCGTTAGCTATTTACCTCTTGGGCTAATATGCATATGTATAATATCTACAGCACTTGGGGTAATACCACTTATTTGGGATGCTGCAAATAGTGTTGATGGTTTGTGTTTTTTAAGCTTTTCTATTACCTCTATAGAAAGCCCTGCTAACTTATCATATACAAAATCTTCTGGTATTCTTAGATTGATAAGCTTTTTCATCTTTTCTATCTGTTTTTGCTGTTTTATAACATATCTATAATATTTTGCTTCTATTATAATCTGCTCTTTTGTATAGTTGTCATAGTGGCTAAACTCTGGCATTAAAATATTAAATTTGCTTAAATCAATGCTATTTCTTCCTATAATATCAACCATAAGAGTTTTATCACTTATCTTATCTTCTCCTAAGCTTTGCAATAAAGAGAGGTTTTCTTTATTTGGGTTAAACCATCTATTTATCATATTTTCCATAGCCTGATCTATAGTTTGTTTTTTAACTTTGGTCTTTTCTAGACTCTTTTCATCCACCAAACCTAGCTTATAACCATACTCCATAAGTCTAATATCTGCATTTTCTTCTCTTAAGAGAAGTCTATATTCAGCTCTACTTGTAAACATTCTATATGGTTCATTTGTCCCTTTGGTAACTAGGTCATCTATAAGTACTCCTATATATGCCTCATCTCTTCTTAATACAAATGGATCTTTTCCATCTATAGAAAGCACCGCATTAATAGCCGCCATTAGCCCTTGAGCTGCTGCTTCTTCATAGCCTGTTGTGGCATTGATTTGTCCAGCAAGATAGAGGTTTTTTACATCTTTGCACTCTAGGGTATGCCTTAACTCTAAAGGATCTACAAAATCATACTCTATAGCATATCCATATCTTACAATTTTAGCATTTTCTAGCCCTTTTACAGAGTGGATCATATCAGCTTGTACATCAACTGGCAAAGATGAACTAAGCCCGTTTATATAGTACTCTTGACACTGTGCAGTTTGAGGCTCTAAAAATATCTGATGTCTTTCTTTATCTTTAAAACGGTTGATTTTATCTTCAACGCTAGGGCAATACCGTGGTCCTAGTCCTTCTATTTGTCCTGTAAACATTGGGGCACGGTAGAAGTTATCAGAGATGATTTTATGAGTCTTTTCGTTGGTATATGTAACATAACATGGATATTGTGTGGGATTAAAGTTGTTTTTATCAGTAGCAAAAGAAAATGGTACTGGTTTCTCATCGCCACTGTGAATTTCCATAATACTAAAATCAATACTTTTAGCATCTAGTCTTGATGGTGTTCCTGTTTTTAATCTTCCTACATTTAGTCCAAGCTCTCTTAAAGAGTCACTTAGCGTTGTTGATGGTGCTTCCCATGCTCTTCCTGCTACTAGCTTTGTTTGTCCTATATGTACAAGTCCTTTCATAAATGTGCCAACTGTTAAAATAGTTTTTTTAGCAAAAAACTCCAAGCCCAGCTTTGTTCTAACTCCGCTTACAACTTTATCTTTGTGGATCAAACTTGCTACTTCATCTTGAAAAATATTTAAATTTGGAGTCTTAAAACATACCTCTTTCATATAGAGTTTATATTGATCCATATCTATTTGAGCTCTACTTCCTTGAACAGCCGCACCTTTACTTGCATTGAGCAGTCTAAACTGTATCCCAGTAGCATCTGTACATTTTGCCATTTCTCCACCTAGAGCATCTATCTCTTTTACTAAATGACCTTTAGCTAGTCCTCCAATAGCAGGATTACAACTAGCTGCTCCTATTTGTTCTACAAGCATGGTAATAAGCAATGTTTTTTTACCCATTCTAGCACTTGCAAGAGCCGCTTCTATACCTGCATGTCCTCCACCAACTACAATAATTTCATAATCCACTTATTTTTTCTCCAACATTAACTTAAATTATGCTATTATATCCAAAAAAATTTAAGAGAAAAGATGTTTACTGGATTAATTCGAGAAATTGCACAAGTTAAAAGCTTTGCAAACAATAAACTTTCTATCTACTCCAAGTACCCTGCAAAACTTGGTGATTCTATAGCTATTAATGGTGCTTGTTTAACTGTAGTTGAGGTGGGTAGTGATTATTTTAGTGTAGAACTATCTCCAGAGTCCCAAAAACTACTAGCTATTGAAAATTATAAAAACGAAGTACATATAGAACCTGCTATGATGATGGGTGATAGATTTGAAGGACATATCGTCCAAGGACATGTAGATACTTTGGCACAAATCACCAAAATCATACAAAATGGAAATAGTATAGACTTTTATATACAAATACCAAAAGAGTTTATAAAGTTTGTAGTTCCAAAAGGATCTATTACTATTGATGGAGTAAGTTTAACCGTAAATGATGTATTTAGTGATAGTTTTAGACTTACTATTATACCTCATACCATAAAAAACACTATTTTTAAAAACTATCAAGTAGGTACGAAAGTCAATGTAGAAACAGATATGTTTGCAAGATATGTTTATCATATATTTAAACCATCAGATAAAGATAAGCTTTCATGGGAAAATATAGATAAAATCATGGCAAATTACTAAAAGGAGGGGATAATGAGTGATTTTGAAAAGTTAAAAAGTATAGATATAGAAACTATATATCAAAAAACCTATATGTCACATCAAACTATAGAGTGTCTTTTTGATAAAAACTTTAAAAAACTAAACAAATTCAAAACTCTTGGATATATTAAGATATTAGAAAAAGAGTTTAACTTAGACTTAAGCGAGTTTAAAGAAGAGGCTACAAGATTTTTTGACTCACAAGAAGAAGAGATGCAAAAACAACTTGATATGTATAAACCAGCATCAAATAAGCTTAATAAAAACATTATTATAGCTATAGGCTTTTTATTGCTTATTATTGTAGCATATTTTTTTGTTCCTTTTACTAGCAGTAGTGATTATGAGGAAAAAATTGTAGCTAATACAGATATAACAAGCACTCAAAACTATGTTTCTAATGATAGTTTTCAACAAGTAGATAGTAGTATAAGTAATAATAGTGATAGTTATGTAGAAAATAGTGTTGATGATGAAAGTTTAGATAATACAAATGAAGAGTTAAACCAAGAAAAGGGTAATGATTCCTTAGAAGATAAAGTTGTAGATAGTACTAATTTAGATCTAAAAGAAACAACAATAAATGAAGAGATAATCCATCAAGATGAACAAATAGAGATAGAAAAAAATGATACTCAAAAAGTAATTTCTACTAAGGTTATAGTAGTTCCTCAAAAAGAACTTTGGTTAGGAGTTATTTATTTAGATGATTATTCCAAAAAAGATTATTTAAGCAAACAACCAATAGAGCTAGATACATCAAGAAATCAGCTTATTTTAGCAGGACATGGACATCTAAAAGTTCACTTAGGCGATAAAGAAGAGGTTTTTGATGATGAAAATAGAATAAGATTTTTATATCAAGATGGGGAGTTTTTTCTTATCAATATGGCAAAATTCAAAGAGTTAAACAAAGGTAAAAACTGGTAAAAGATAGGGAATTTCCTATCTTTTAGAACTCTTTATTTTGTAAATCTTGTAAAATTTTATTTGCTACTATAGAGGTATTGTCTGATATTTGACTTAAATCTTTAGATACTTCAAGGTTTGATTTAAGATTTTCTTCTAAAATATTTATTATATGGTCTATCTCTTTAGTATTGGAATTTTGCTCATGTGAAGCTTGGCTTACTTCTTTGATAAGCTCTATAGTTGATTGGATATTTGCATTTAGATTTTTATACCCTTCTATCATGCTAAAAACTATATCCTTTCCTTCATTTGATTTTACTGATGCCTCTTCAACTAAATTTTTAATTTCACGTGCTGCTTCTGTACTTCTTGATGCTAGATTTCGCACCTCTGCTGCAACTACAGCAAAGCCCTTTCCTGCTTCACCTGCTGTTGCTGCTTCAACGGCAGCGTTAAGTGATAGAATATTGGTTTGAAAAGCTATCTCATCTATAATAGTAATAGAGTCATTAATAAGCTGAACTTTTGTAAAGATATCTTGCATAGATTCTGTTGTTTTATTTGCTAAGATTTGCCCCTCTTGTGAAGAGTTTGCAAGTTTAGTAGCTAGAGCCGACATAGTTGAAGCTGTTGATGAGGTTGATTCTATACTTGATGTTACTCTTTGGACTATAGATGTTGTTTTTTCCAAACTATGTTGAGCTTCTAGTGAGGAGTTATTTAACTGTTTAACATTTTGACTTAGAATAGATGAAGTTTCTTGTAACTCTTGGCTATTTGATTGATTTTCACCAAGCATAGTTGTAATAGCATTTTTTAGTTCATTGATAGAGATTATTAGCTTATAAAAATCACCATTTTTATCTAGGTTATCTACTTTTAGATCTTTTTTGTAGTTGTAATTAATATACTCATTTAAAACAGAGTTAATTTGATTAAAATGCTCTTTTGTAGTTGTAATCATATCATTTACCACATCTTTAAACTCCTCTAATGAGTCATTTGAGGTACTATATCTAATACTTTTATCATAAGAGCCATGTTTTACTTTTTCTAATATATCTTTTGCTTCAAGTATAAACTTTGCTTCTTGTTTATTTTTTTCAAGTTGTTTTAACTCTCTTTGATCAATAATATCTTTTATCAAAGAGTATTCACTTGCAAGATTTGTATTTATATCAAAAGCTTGATTGGAGTTATCCATATTTTCCAAAAACTCTGCAAGTTTACTAGATAGATTTTTACCATTGATCCTCTCATCAACTTCATGGAAAATAAGCCCAATAGCAAGTATTATCAAGATAGCTTGTGCTAAAAAATTATCAACTAAAAATAGAGCAATCAAAGGTAAAATAATAATACCACCAATATGCATAACACTCATTCTAAAATACAAAGATCTAAACAGTGACATAACTAATCCTTAAAATAATATCTTTTTGAGACTATATCATACTATTTATATTTTTTTCATTAATTAAACAACTCTCGAATATAATATATAGTTTTAGATAAGTTGTTGTTTTACAAACTCTTGATAGTGTCCCTCTTTTAGCTCTAGCTCATCATGGCTACCACTTTGAACCAAAACTCCATCATCAAGTACATAGATTTTGGAAGCATTTTTTACAGTACTTAGCCTATGAGCTATGGTTATAACAGTTTTAGCTGCTAAAAATTCTTTTAAATCAAGAAAAAGTCTATTTTCAGTATATACATCAAGTGCTGATGTTGATTCATCAAATATTACAACACTTGGATTTGCTATTATCATCCTAGCTATGGATAGTCTTTGCCTTTGTCCACCGCTAAGTCTTATACCCATTTTACCTACCATAGTATCAAGTCCATTTGGCATAGATAAAAGCATCTCATCAAGTTGAGCTATTTTTAAAGCCTTATAAATCTCTTCATCGCTTATATCATCTTTGCCCATGGTGATGTTAAATCTTAGGGTATTATTAAAAAGTATTGGCATCTGTAAGACCAAAAATATCCTCTTTCTTAGATCACTTCTATCAATCTTTTCTATACTTATACCATTGTATAAAATATCCCCACTATTTTTTTCATAAAATCCTGCAATTAGCTGTGAAATAGTAGTTTTTCCACTTCCACTAGCTCCAATTATAGCTATTTTATCCCCATAATTTATATCAAAGCTTATATTATCTAGAGTTTTTTTCTCTTTTGTATATGAAAAGCTTAAATTTCTTATAGAGATATTGACTTTTTTATCTTTTAGTTTTATATCACCTTTTAGCTCTTGTTTTAGATCTAAGATCTTATTTATTCTATTTAGTGCTGCTTTTGCACTTGCTAGGGAGTATTGGATAGAAAGGATCTCTTGAACTGGTGTCATAATAAACCAAATATACCCAAACATAGCAAACATCAATCCAATACTAAGATCACTATAAGCTACAAGCAAAAGTCCACTAGCTCTAAATATCTCAAATGCAAATAAAAATATAGTGTAAGATAACTTTTCATAAGATACACTTTTATAGCTATATTCATTGGATGTTTTTTGAATATCCTTAGCTTTTTTTATACTTTTATTGAAAAAATACTCTTCTTTATTACTTGCTTTGATTTGTGAAAAAAGATCTAATGTTTCATTTATATTGTTTTGAAACTCTTCTATTGAGCTATTTTCTTCTTTTTTAAGTTCACCTGTTTTTCTAGCTATTTTTTTTGATACTATGCCTATGGTTGGTTGAATTATAAGTATCATAAGCCCTAAAAGGAAGTTTATTTTTATAATAACTATAGCCACTGCTATAAGTGTAAGCGTAGATGTTACAAGCTTACTTGCAATATTGACTATAAAGTTATCCAATGTATTTACATCTGTTATTAGATTTGCTGCAATTTTACCGCTACCTAAGGACTCATATTCATTCATATTTACCTGTTTTAGATGATTTAATAGCTTTTTTCTTATATCAAAAATAACACTTTTTGAGATAGATGTAAATATTTTTGTAGTTATAACAGTAAAAATAAAATGCAAAACTCGCAATAAAATTACTACAAAAGTAACTATAGCCACATAATAAAAAGCATCTCCACTACCAAAGATATTATCTATACTACCTACTACTATATCTGGTTTTTCTAGTAAAACTTCATCTACAAGCATAGGTAAAAGCAAAGGTATAGGAACGCTTATAATTATAGCTATTATGGTTATAAATTGCCCAAAAATTAACTCTTTTTTATTTTTGAAAAGTAAATTGATTATAGATTTTAGTGTAATATTATCATTCATAGGTAGATTATATCTAAGTTTATTTTGGTTTTAGATAAATTTTCAAATTTAACTACAGCTACCAAAATTAGGTGTTTAGAAGAGTTAAAAATTGTACAATTTGTAATACTTTTAAGGAAAATATTAGTTTAAAATGTTAGTATGAAGGCAAGTTGAAAAAATAAGGAGAATATATGAATCAACAAATTACATTTTTAAAACCCGCCCGTAGTGACGTAAAAGGAATCTACAAACTTATACAAGAATCCAAACCTTTGGATTTAAACTCTGAGTATTTATATCTACTTCAATCTACCTACTTTAGTGATACTTGTATTGTTGCTAAACTTAAAGATCAAATTATAGGCTTTGTCTCTGGCTTTATTAGCCCAAAGGATAAAAATCTATTTTTTGTATGGCAATTAGCCGTTAGCAAAAAGCACCGTGGCAAAGGAATAGCCTTTTTGATGTTAAAAGAGCTTTTTAGTAAAGATATACTAAAAAATATCACCACAATCCACACTACAATATCACCTTCAAACCAAGAATCCCAAAGAGTATTTGAGAAATTTGCAGCTTTATTTGAATTTGACAAAGAGATCTCAATCTTTGCTACAAAAGATGATTTTAACAACTCTCATGAAGATGAACTTTTATATATGATGAAACCCAAAATAAACAAAGGAATAATATGAGAACTTTCGAAAATCACGAATCAATAGTAAGAGGATATATAAGAAGTTTTCCTACAATCTTTGATCAAGCAAAAGGTGCCATCTTAAAAGATGACCAAGGTATAGAGTATATTGATTTTTTTGCAGGAGCTGGTACACTAAACTATGGTCATAACAACCCAAATGTTACAAATAAACTTATAGAGTATCTTCAAAATGATGGGATAGTTCATGGCCTTGATATGGCTACAGTAGCAAAAAGAGAGTTTATATCAATGTTTGTAGATATTATCTTAAAACCTAGAAATCTTGACTATAAATTACAATTTACTGGACCAACTGGTACAAATGCAGTTGAGACCGCTCTTAAATTAGCAAGACTTGTTAAGGGTAAATCAAATATAGTCTCCTTTACCAATGCTTATCACGGACTTTCGCAAGGAGCTTTAGCTGTTACAGGAAACAACTTCTATAGAGATGAGTCTCATATAAGTAGAAGTAATGTTACATTTATGCCTTTTGATGGATATTTTGGTAGCCATATGGACTCTTTGGAAATCTTTAGAAAATATCTTGAAGACAACAGTAGTGGACTTGATACTCCAGCAGCTGTAATTTTAGAGACTATTCAAGGTGAAGGTGGTATCAATGTAGCTTCAAAAGAGTGGCTTCAAGGTATAGAAAAGCTTTGTAAGGAGTTTGATATGCTTTTAATAGTTGATGATATACAAGTGGGCAATGGTCGAACTGGAGAGTTTTTCTCTTTTGAGTTTGCTGATATTAAGCCAGATATTGTAACTCTTAGTAAGTCAATAGGTGGTGGACTTCCTATGGCTTTAGTACTTCTTAGATCAGATCTAGACCAGTGGAAACCTGGGGAGCATACAGGTACTTTTAGAGGAAACAACCTAGCTTTTGTGGCTTCTAGTGTGCTTTTAGAGTATTGGAGTAGTGATGATCTAAGTAAAGCGGTTAAATATAAAGGTAAGATTATCAAGCAAAGGCTAGAAGCATTGGCTAAAAAATATGAAAAATATAATTGCAAAGTTAGAGGAAGAGGAATGGTTTATGGCTTTGAGATTGCTAGTGACCCATCTATTGCCTCTGAAGTCACAAAACAAGCCTTTATTGATAAGCTAGTAATAGAAACAAGTGGTTCTATGTCTCAAGTTGTGAAGTTTTTACCACCACTTACCATAGATGAGAAACTTTTAATAAAAGGCTTAGAGATTTTTGAAAAAGCTGTTGATGAAGTGATCAAAGAAAAAGAACAAAAACTAAAAAAGGAGTTTTAATGATAGTAAGAGATATAAAAAATATTATTGGTACAGATAAAGAAGTTTTTGCCAAAGATGGGCAATGGATAAGTAGAAGAATGCTTTTAAAAGATGACAAAATGGGATTTTCTTTCCATGAGACTATCATAAAAGCAGGTACAAAGACTCATATTCACTACCAAAACCACCTTGAAGCAGTATATTGTGTAGAAGGTGATGGTAAAATAGAAGATCTAAAAAGTGGTAAAACTTATGATATATATGATGGTGTTATGTATGCACTAAATCTTCATGATGAACACTATTTATATGGTGGGACTAAGGATATGAGACTTATTTGTGTTTTTAACCCACCTTTAAGTGGTAAGGAAAACCACGATGAAAACGGCGTTTATCCTCTTATAGAAGAGTAGTTATTATAAGATATTCAAATAAATATTATAAACTTTAATTAAGATTAAAAAAATCTTTTAATAATGAGATTAAGTATCATTTGACGAAAATCTAACTATAATTTGATACAATTAGTCACAAAGGAAGGTAATATGAAAAAAATTATAATCTCAGCGTTAGCAGCATCAGCTCTAACAATCTCGGCATATGCTTCACAAAAAGCAGAGAATTTTTATGTTGTAGTTACTAGTGCAGATGCACTAACACAATATATGTCTATGGTTTTATCAACACAAGCAAAAGAAAAAGGTGCAAATGTTGATATACTACTATGTGGACAAGCAGCTGATTTAGCACTAAAAGACTCAAAAGAGACTCTACTTAAGCCACAAGATAAATCACCACAAATGCTTATGAAAAACCTTATAAATGGTGGTGTAAAAGTTGAAGTATGCCCTCCATACCTACCAAATGCAGGCAAGAGTGCTGAAGATCTACTTGAAGGTGTAAGTGTAGCTAAACCACCAGTAGTAGCTGATAAAATGCTTGATAAAAACACTCAAATTCTAAGCTATTAATTATATCAGTAGATTTTTCTACTGATATACCCATATAGTATTAAATATATCAATAATATATAAATAAGTTTTATTATATCATTTTATTTTAAGTGATAATAGTGTATCTTGTTATTATTGTTAGTATAATTATAAGGAATCTATATGGAAAACTGTAATATAGGCCTCAATGAACATCATCCTTATCTAAAATCACACTCTCACTCTTGCAATGGTGATCATCATGCACATCATCATGATCATAGAAGTAGCGATAAAAAAGTTCTAAAAATAGCTTTAATAATCACAATAATAACTATGGTTTTAGAGTTTATTTATGGCTTTTTATCCAACTCTTTAGCTCTTATTTCAGATGCAATTCATATGTTTACCCACTCTTTTGCATTAATTATATCTTTGTTTGCTATAATAATAGCAAGTAAAGAGGCACAAAAAAAGCTTAGTTTTGGATACTATAGAGTAGAGGTTTTAGCAGCACTAATAAATGGTATAACCATAGTGTTATCTATTATATGGATAGTTTATGAGGCATTTGATAGGTTTATAAATCCACAAACCATAGATATCAAACTTGCTATGGTAGTTGCTACTATTGGGTTAGTTGTAAATATCATAACAGGATTTATTTTGATGCAAGGTGATAGAGAAAATATCAACCTAAAATCAGCTTTTGTACATATGTTAAGCGATGCTTTATCTTCCGTTGCTATAATAATAGGATATGTTGTTATTTATTATAGTTCGTGGTATTTTATAGATCTATTTTTGGCTTTAATAGTTGCTTTTGTGATAGGAAAATGGGCTTTTGATATATTAAAAAGAGCTATTCATACACTTTTAGAAGGAAGTCATATAGATATAGATGAGGTAAGAAATCATCTTTTAGAAGTATCAAATGTAATAGATGTACATGATATACATATATGGGAAATAACTCAAGATATGAATTTTCTTACAGCTCATATCAAAATAAATAAAGATGAACTAGATAGATATCAAGAGATTTTGAAATCTTTAAATAGTAACTTAAAACATAAATATAAAATAGTACATACAACTTTTCAATTTGAATGGTAAATTAGGAGGAAATTTGAAACAGATACTTGTTACTGGTGGGGCTGGATATATAGCTACTCATACATTGATAGAGCTAAATAATTCTGGATATAGCTTTGTGGTATATGATAACTTTTCAAACTCAAGTAAAGAGGCTCTAAAAAGAGTAGAAAAGATTATAAATAAAAAGATAGTCTATATAAAAGGTGATATTAGAGATACAAAAAGTTTAAAAAAAGTTTTTAAAAAATATAATATAGATAGTGTTATTCATTTTGCTGGGCTAAAAGCAGTTGGAGAGAGTGTACAAAAACCTTTAGAGTATTATGATAATAATATAGTAGGAACTATAAGACTACTTGAAGTTATGAAAAAATATAGATGTAAAAAGATAGTTTTTAGTTCAAGTGCTACAGTATATGGAGATCCCTTGTCTTGTCCTATAGTAGAAGAATCTCCTATTGGAAATACTACCAATCCATATGGAACAAGTAAGTATATGATAGAGAGGATTTTAAATGATCTATATATAAGTGATAATAGTTTTAAAATATCTATTTTAAGGTATTTCAACCCTGTTGGTGCTTATGAAGATGGTACTATAGGAGAGGATCCAAGTGGTATTCCAAATAATCTTATGCCATATATTGCACAAGTGGCTATTGGTAAAAGAGAGTTTTTAAGTATTTTTGGAGGGGATTATCCTACTACAGATGGTACAGGTATAAGGGATTATATTCATGTTATGGATTTAGCAAATGCACATGTAAAGGCACTTGAATATTTGGACTCTAAACAGTATAACTTTCAACACTCAAGTTTCAATATAGGTACGGGAGTAGGGTATAGTGTATTGGATATGGTAGATGCTTATGAAAAGGCAAGTGGAAAAACTATCAAAAAAGAGATAGTATCTAGAAGAGCTGGAGATATCGCATCTTGTTATGCAAATCCACAAAAAGCAAATACTATTTTAAATTGGTTTGCAAAAAGAGATTTAAATGATATGTGCAAATCTAGTTTTTTATGGCAAAGTAAAAATCCAAATGGATATAAAAACAAAGCTAAAAAAGGGCATAAATAGCCTTTCTTAGCTTTTTAAAGATGATTTTTTACTAACCATATATTAAGATTATCTATTGTATTATTATTTGACTTTATAGCATAAAGTTGCTACTTGTATGGGGTTGTATTTATAATTAAATCTTATACAAAATACTAAAAACGGAGAATAACATGAGATTACAAAAAGCAGTAGCAAAACTAGGTAAAATCTTAAGAAAAGATAAACTTAAAAGACCAGAAGAAAAAAAAGCTAAAAAGCTAATAGCAGAGCTTAAATCAAAAAGATCAAAAATCAAAGCACAACTGAAAAAAACACCAAAAGGTGACAAAGAAGTAAGAAGTGCATTAAAGAAAAAACTATCGCTTGTTACAAAAATGATAAAAAAGGGTAATAAATAACTCCCCTTACTTTGGGCTTTTGCCCAAAGTTTCAACTTACTCTTTTGTCGCCTCTATAAGAAAAATAGCAGCTTTTGATGGATCCTTACTTATAAACATCTCTTCTTTATCTATTCCCAAAAAATATTCTGTTTTTATATTATTAAAACTTTTTTTCAACTCCTCTAGTATAGCTTGTGGCTCTAGGTGTTTGATATATTGAATATATGAGTTTTTATCTGCTTTTTTACTATAATAAAACTCTGATTTTGGATTGATTAGCATTATTATTACTTTTCCACCTCTAGATAAGATAGCATATGTTTCTTTAATAGCTTGTTCATACTCTTGTATAAACTGCATAGAAGCTATATAAAAAACCACATCAAATCTATCATTTTTAAAATATTTACTCATATTTGCTGCATCTGCTTCAATCACCCTAAAATCATCAGCACTTCTATCAAGGCTCTCTTTAGATATATCAAGTCCTATTATATTATATCCCTCTTTTTTAAGAGTTCTTTCTATTATAGCTGGTCCACATCCAACACTCAATATCTTATCTTCTTTTTTGATTAACTCTTTTAGTTTTTTAATCTCTTCTTTAAATACTTTTTGCCAAAAAATAGTTTGGCATGATTGTAAATATCTACTTTTCACTTTTAATCACCCTCTTGTAATACATCTACTTTTAGCTCAATAGAGCAAAACTTATCATCTTTGCTTTTATGCTTTTGTATTGTTTTAATAAGCTCTATTTGCTTTGTATCTATACCTTGTAGTGCTAAATACTCTTTTATAGCCTGTGTTCTAAGATATGCTAGTTCTTCAAGAGCTTGAGGCTCAATATTTTCTTGCTTTATCAAAAAGCTCTCTAATCCTTCTATATATAAATGCTCTTCTAAAACTCCATCCTTTGTATATTGTTTTTGAAGTTCACTTAGTTTTTTGTTAGAGTTTTGGTAGCCATCTTCTAAGTATGAGAGATATTTTGCTTCATACTCTTCTTTGCTTATCTCTTTAAATAGCTTTTCTACACTATCTTTGAAGCTAAGCTCTTGTAGAGCAAATAGGTCTTTTTTCTCATCATAGCTAGGAGCAAGTTTAATTATAAGCTTATCTCTTTGAGATAGGATTTCTACTATTTTATCCAAAGGCTCTTGTGATATAGGGCTTATTTGAGATGATCCAAAATAAAATGGAACACTACTTATCTCATCTTCTTCAAAACCAAACAAAGATCCTAGCAAAGAAAAAGGAGCTGTTAAAACCTTGCTTATGATATTGGTAAAGGCTTGCCAAACAATAGGAGCTATACTAAACTCTGGATTATCAAGATCTCCTTTTATAGGAAGTTTGATATCTATTATGCCGTTTTTATCTTCTAGAATAGCAATAGCAAGATCTAGTGGTAGGTTTAGGGCTTCTTCGCTTTCTATCTTTTGTCCTAGCTGGATCTTATCTATAATAAGGTTGTTTTTGGCATCTAGTTTATATTTGTCTATATAGTACTTTAAATCTAAACTAAGCTTTCCATCTTCTATCTTTCTACCTACAAACTTACCTGAATAACCAGATAGATCACTAAGAGCTATATTGTTAAAATCAAGCTTTAGATTGGTATAGTTTTTGATATCATTTTGAAGCAAATCACCGCTTATCTTCATATGTCCATACTCTCCTATATTACCATCTAGGCTAAGTATTGAGGGCTTAGTGCTTTTGGTAGAAAACTCACTAAAAGAGCCTTTGATGTTTTTATTTTCTAGTCTAAAGTATATAGGCAAGGTAAGATCTTCAAATCTCATAGCACCTTTTTGTATATCTATAGGACCTATGTTTATCTCCATAGGCTTATCTTGAGTTTTTGGCTCTTTTATAGTAGGGCTACTATCATCTAAAGCCAAAGAAGCAAGATTTAAGCTACCATCTTTTTCTATTTTGATATAGGCATATGGCTCTTTTATATCTATTTTGGCTATATCTAAGATATTTTTACTTTGATTGTAAACTATATCTTTAGCATAGAAATCTCCTGCTTTAATAAGTGAAATATTTTTATTATCAAGCTTTAAAGAAGAGATATTTAGATCTATTTTTGTATTTAGCTGCTCTTTTATAAGATCAATCCCACCTTTAGTATGGAGTGCTTTTATAGCAATATCTAAATCTTTGTTTTTTTCTACAAGATTAATAGAATCTATTAGAGTATCTGTTTGAAGAGTAAGGTCATTGTTATCCAAAGTAATACTATTTTGGCTAGTTATTTTTTTAGAACTTGCATTAAGCTTTAAGTTATTTTCTACTACCTTTAGATCTTTGATATCTAGTGAGCTTATAATATCAGCTTTTTTATCTTGGAAATGTATCTTATTTTGAGATAAAAGACTATTTATTTTAAGATCAAGTTTTGAGCTGTTTTCTACCATATCTAGTTTGTGTATATCTAAAGATGCATCTAGATCTACTATCTCATCTATTATATCTAGCTCCCCTTTGGAGGCTAAAATAGCACTTTTTAGATCTATATTTGCATAGTTTTTAGCTAGTGTGGCAAATAAGCTAAGAGATAGATTATCTATATCATACTTTAGGTTTAAACTATTTGTATCTATATCAAAAAGCATATCCATATCAAGCTTTGCATTATCTATATCTAAAGATAAATCACTTTTTAAAAGTTTGCTTTGAGATTTTTGGGGATAAAGTAGATTGATCTTTTCAAAAGTAAATTTTCCTAGCTTTAAAATCTCCTCTTTATCTTGCTTTATACTAAAATTTTGCAGATCCAAAAAGGCACTATCTATACTTGCACTAAGTTCATCTTCAAGGTTTAGAGTAAATCCACTTTTTAGGCTTAAATTTAGCTCTTTATCTAGCTCTATAGGGTAGTCATCTTTTAAAATCTCCCAAAACTTATATATAAAAAGATCTCTTAGCTCAAGGTTTCCATAGGTTTTAAGAGGATTTAGGCTAAGTCCTCCTACTAGGCTAAAGCTACTATTATCTAGATCAAAGTCTAGGTATTGTGATGCTATTTTGTTCTCTAGGGTGCTAAGGTCTCTTAGTCTATAGTTAAGATTGTTTATATCTAGACTTAAAGCCTCTTTATAAGAGTGATCATTAAAAGTTATTTTTGAGTTTAGAAGCTCTATTTTATCTACAAGAAGTTTAAAAATCTCATCATTATCGCTCTTCTTTTCATCTATATTTTCATTTTTTGGTGGGATTAGGCTTAAAAGGTTAAGGTTTTTATTTTCATCTATGCTTATATCAACAAATAATCCATCTACTAAAACTTGGCTAACTCTTAGGTATTTGTTACTTATAGTTCTACTTAGATCTATATCTACAAAGAGCCTATCAAACGATATCATAGCCTTATCTTGGTCATTTAAGGAGAGTTTATCAATATCTAGTTTAAATAAAAATGGATTAAATTTGATACTATCTATATAAAGGGTTTTATTTAAGTTTTCTTCTATATATTTACTAGCTTGAGACTTTAGTACCAGTGGTAAGATCACAAAGCCAACAATAGTATAAAAGAGTAAAATAGATACAAAAGTATATAAGATTTTCCTTAGCATATAAAACTCCTAATTTTACTACTAAGTATTATATTATAAATTTTATCTTTTGTCCAATAATAATTAATATTTTAAGATTTAATAGAGTTTTTTATCCTCTTTTTCACTCCAAAGTCTAAAAACTTTTAGTGCCTCTTTTCTATCTATATTGATCAGATTTTGATCTTTATCCTCATAAAAAATAAGATCTCTAAAGCCTATCTTATCAGCATCTTCACTAGTAGCTCCATAGTAGATATTTGAGATATTTGCCCACTTAATAGCCCCTAAACACATAGGACAAGGCATACAAGATGTATATATATCACATCCACTTAAATCATAGCTTTGTAGTTTTTGGGATGCTTTTCTTATGGCATTGATCTCTGCATGAGATGTAGGATCGTTTGTTTTTAGGACTTGATTGTGGCTAGAGGATATGATCTTGCCATCTTTTACTATAACAGCCCCAAAAGGTCCTCCATGGTTTTTAAGCATTCCTTTTTTGGACTCTTTTATAGCTTGTTTCATAAATTTATTCATATCCTCTTCCCCACTAAAAACTATTGACTATAGACTATAAGCTATCAACTAACTTATTCTACTTCAGCATCTATTACATCATCATCTTTTTTCTTAGATGCTTTTGGATCACAAGATCCATCTGCACATCCGCCTTGCTCTTTTTTGTACATAGCTTCAGCTAGTTTGTGACTTGCATCAGTTAGAGCTTTTACTTTTTCTTCTATCTCTTCTTTTGTTGCATTTTCATTTTTAAGTGTTTCTTCTAGTGCTGCACCTGCATCAACTATAGCTTTTTCTTCATCTTCGCTTACTACACCTTTATTTTCTTCTAGTGATTTTCTTGTACTATGAAGTAGTGCTTCAGCTTGATTTTTTGTATCTATTAGCTCTTTTTTCTTTTTGTCTGCTTCTTTGTTTGCTTCAGCCTCATTTACCATTTTTTGAATCTCATCATCACTTAGTCCAGAGCTTCCGCTTATTGTAATAGTACTTTCTTTACCTGTACCCTTATCTTTTGCTGATACATTTAAAACACCATTTGCATCTATATCAAATGTAACTTCTATTTGAGGTACACCTCTTGGAGCAGCTGGAATATCTCTTAGTTCAAACATACCTAAAGATTTATTGTCTTTTGCAAACTCTCTTTCACCTTGAACTACATGTATAGAAACTGCTGGTTGGTTGTCTTCAGCTGTACTAAAAACTTGCGATTTTTTAACAGGTATTGTTGTACCTTTTTCTATTAGTTTAGTAGCCACTCCACCTAAAGTCTCTATTCCTAAGCTTAATGGTGTAACATCTAGTAAAAGTACATCTTTTACATCACCTTTTAGTACCCCACCTTGTACTGCTGCACCTGAAGCAACCACTTCATCAGGGTTTACACTTTTGTTTAGCTCTTTACCAAAGAAGTTTTTTACTACTTCTTGAACTTTTGGAACTCTTGTACTTCCACCAACCATAATAATCTCTTGAATCTCACCTTTGCTTAGTCCTGCATCTTTTAGTGCTGTATTTATATGTGCTAGTGTTTCACTTACCAAATCTTCTGTCATAGACTCAAATTTTGCTTTTGTAAGAGTTTTTACAAGGTGTTTTGGACCACTTGCATCAGCTGTAATAAATGGTAGATTTATCTCAGTTTCCGCTGCACTTGAAAGCTCTTTTTTAGCATTTTCTGCTGCATCTTTTAGTCTTTGTAGTGCCATTTTATCAGCTTTTAGATCTATACCATACTCTGATTTAAATTCTGTTGCTAACCAGTCAATTACTCTATTATCAAAGTCATCTCCACCTAAAAATGCATTACCATCAGTTGAAAGAACTTCAAATGTACCATCACCAATCTCTAATACAGTTACGTCAAATGTACCACCACCTAGGTCATAAACCATAACTTTTTCTTCACCTTTTTTATCTAGTCCATAAGCTAGTGAAGCTGCTGTTGGTTCGTTGATGATTCTTAGTACATTAAGTCCTGCTATTTGTCCTGCTTCTTGAGTTGCTTTTCTTTGAGCATCATTAAAGTATGCTGGAACTGTAATAACTGCATCTGTTACACTTTGTCCTAGATAGCTCTCTGCATCTGCTTTTAGTTTTGCTAGGATTTTTGCACTTATTTCTTGAGGAGTATATACTTTTCCTGCTACTTCAACAGCCGCTGCACCGTTTCTGTTTACTATTTTATATCCTACTTTTGTTTGTGCTTCTTTAGCATTTTTCTCATCCATCATAAGTCCCATAATTCTTTTGATAGAATATATTGTTTTTTCTGGGTTTGTTATAGCTTGTCTTTTTGCTGGATCTCCAACTAAAACCTCACCTTTATCAGTAAAAGCCACTATTGATGGAGTTGTATTTTTACCCTCTTTATTTTGGATGATTTTTGCTTCACCACCTTCATATATCGCTACACAAGAGTTAGTTGTACCTAAATCTATACCTATTACTTTACTCATATTTTGTCCTTTTATTAAGTTTTAAATTTTATTAAATATATAGTTTTATGACATCTCGGTCAAATAGTCTAAGGTATGTAGTTTAACGACTAAATACCCCAAAACAGATCTAATTTCCCTAAAAGTTTATATTTTGAAGGGAGTTATAGGCTTTCAACGACTAAATATCTCAAAAGATAAGCTTTTACTTACTTTTTACAGATGGATACCATAGCAGGTCTAAGCAACCTATCTTTATACTTATACCCTTTTTGTAATACTTGGACTATCTCTCCTTCTTCATGATTATCACTTTCTACTTGCATTACTGCATCATGAAAATTTGGATCAAAGCCATTATCTGTATCTACAAACTCTATACCATTTTTTTCAAAAGCACTTACAAAGCTTTTGATTGTTAGTTCAATACCCTCTTTAACTTTATCTATAAGCTCTGTTGGATTTGCATCTTGGTTATTTAGACTTGCTATTGCAAAATCCAAAGTATCAATAGAAGTCAGAAGATCTCTTGCAAACTTCTCACTTGCATACTCTATGGCTGTAAACTTCTCTTTTTCCATTCTTTTTTTGATATTTTCAAAATCTGCATGAACTCTTAGATACCTATCCTCAGCATCTTTTAGTTTTGCTTGAAGTAAAGAGACTTCATTTATATTAGATAGATCTAAATCATTCTCTTGAAGTTCTTCTTGCTCTACTATTTTGCTCTCTTCTTCCGTTTTTATCATATCTTGCTCATGCTCGTTACTCATGCTGCTATCCTTTCATAAAAATAATTATAATTCTTTGTCAAATCACCAATGGTAATCATTTTTGCTTTTTCTTGGTTTATTTTGATTTTACTACATATTAGCATATACCCTTTTGGGATAATAGTATCAAAATATATTCCCTCTTTTAAGTTTTCAAAAATAGTACCATCTATAAAGTCTGTTATACTTTTTTCATCCATATCATACTTTATAGCCATTTTTAGATACTCTTTTAGATTTAGTGTTTGATATGTGTTATTATATAGTTTTTTACTAACTTCATAATAAAGCTCATATGCTCCTACTTGTTTTGCTATATTTATAAGCTCATCTACTTCAAAGCCTATAAGATCTTGTAAGAATCTACTAAGAGCCAATGAATAATTCACACTCACCACAAAATCACTAAAGCATAAAACCAAAGACCTCTTATCAAGCTCTTTAACCTCTACAAGTCTAGAGTTTTGCTCTTTTTTAAAAGCCACACTAAGCCCTAGCTCTTTTGTAAAGTATTTTAAAAGCTTTAAATCCACATTTTCTGGGATATCGATCATCTTTGTTTTCCAATACTCAATCAAAGCTACATTTGTAGGAACTCTACCGCTACTTATATGTTCTTGGATAAGATATCCCTCATCTCCTAGTTTTTTGAAATAGGCTCTTATTGTAGCACTTGAATAATCAAGATCATACATTTGCTTTAATTGTACACTACCTATTGGCTCTAGACTACCTATATACGCTTGGATGATAGACTCTAGTAAAAACTCTTTTTTATTGATCATTTAATCTCTTTTTATACTCTTAGCACTCTGTATCACAAACTGCTAAATGTATTATACAATATGAGTCTTTGTTTGTCAAGTGGTAAGTTTAAAAATATTTAAGGTAAAATACATATTATTTGTTTTGGAGTATAAAATGTCAAAAATAGTTATAGCACACTCACCAGATGCCGATGATGTTTTTATGTATTATGCTATTAAGTTTGGATGGCTAAGTTTAAAAGATACACAATTTGATAATCTTGCTTTAGATATAGAGACTCTAAATCAAGAAGCACTAAAAGGTACATATGATGTAAGTGCTATTAGTTTTGGGCTTTATCCTTTTATTAAAGATGAGTATGCCTTACTTAAAACAGCTGTTAGTTTTGGTGATGGATATGGACCAAAGTTGGTAAAACTAAAAGATAAAGTTTTAAAACCAAACTTTAAAGTTGCTCTTAGTGGCAAATATACTACAAATGCACTACTTTTTAAGATAGCTTATCCAAAAGCTAGGATAACATATATGAATTTTTTGGATATAGAACAAGCTGTACTTGATGGAGAGGTTGATGCTGGGGTTTTGATACATGAGTCTATTTTGGGATATAGTCATATGCTAGAAGTAGAAAGAGAGCTTTGGGATATATGGATTAGTTTAGTCGGAGAGGGACTTCCTTTGCCACTAGGTGGTATGGCTATAAGAAGATCCCTACCTCTACATAAAGCTATAGAGTATGAAGAGATACTTACAAAAGCAGTTAAAGTAGCTCATTCAAATAAACTTTTATTATCTCGTATGTTATTAGAAAGAGATTTAGTAAGAGTAGATCACGATACCTTACAAACGTACCTCAATTTATATGCAAATGAAGAGTCTATAGAGCTTAGTGTTCTTCAACTTCAAGCTATTGATAAGCTTTATGAGCTTGGATATAAGCATGGTTTTTTTGATCAAAGTATAAAAGCAAAAGAGTATATGATTCCTAGTGAGTATAAGTCTTTAAGATATGAAGATTGATTTTTCTAAATATAGCTCTATAGGTATAGGTCCTATTTGTGATGTATTAGAGATTAAAACTATAGAAGATTATGATGAGTATTTTATTATAGGTAGAGCAAATAATCTTCTTATAGGCTCATGTGAGCATAAATTAGCTATTTTATCAAAAGAGTTTGATTATATCAAAGAAAAAGAGGGACTTTTATATGTTGGAGCAGCTACAAAAAGCTCTAAACTTTTTAACTACACCAAAAGATATGATTTAGGTGGAGTAGAGTTTTTGGCCTCACTCCCTGGAAATCTAGGTGGTATTTGCAAAATGAATGCAGGGCTTAAAGAGTGGGAGATTTTTGATTATATTGTTAATATTAAAACAAAAGATGGATATATAGATAAAAAAGATATCAACTTTGGATATAGATATAGTGATATTTCTACAACTATTTTTGAAGTAGTATTATCATTACAAAAAGGCTTTTGTAGGCAAAAGTTAGAGATGTTTAACTCCCTTAGAGCCAACCAACCAAGTGGCAAAAGTGCAGGAAGTTGCTTTAAAAACCCTAGTGGAGATTATGCAGGGCGACTTATAGAGGCTGTTGGACTAAAAGGATATCGTATAGGTGATATTGGTTTTAGCTCACAACATGCTAATTTTTTGATTAACTATGGCAATGCAAACTATAGTGATGCTATTGCTATTATTAAAGAAGCTAAAAAAAGAGTTTTTGATAGCTTTGGGATATCCTTGCAAGAAGAGATTATTATCCTCTAAACCAAATCACACTTCATAGCTTTGCTTACTAAAAGTTTAGCTACACTTTCGTTTTCATTGACAAAATCCTCTACTCCAAGCTCAACCAAATCATCTACTTGTGATTGATGAGAGATTTTAACTATAATATGAATATCAGGTCTTATTGATTTAATAGCTTCACAAATAAGTCTTACTTTATCATCATTGTCTATTGCTATAATAACAGCCATAGCATTTTTTAAAAACATAGATTCCAAAATAGTTTTTGATGCAGCATTACCAAAAAACACAACATCTCCGTTGAAGTCTCCTCTTTCAACAAGTGTTTGATCACTATCAACTACCATATATGGTAAATCTTTTTTTCTAAGTTGTTTTACAATCTTTTGTCCCAAAAGAGAGTAACCACAAACTATAATATGATGGCTAATCTTAGCTGTAACTATAGGACTTTCTAGAGTCTCTGTTTTTTTATTATATAGCATATTTGTAAACTCTCTTACATATCTAACAAATAAAGATGTAAAAATCAGTGATATAACTATAACAGAAACTAGTATTTGAAGTACTTGGCTATCGATTAAAGAGTTTGATTTGGCTAGAGCAAAAATTACAAAAGAAAACTCACCAATTTGTGCCAATGTAAAAGCAGTTTTTAAAGCTCTTTTTGTAAAAGTAAATATTCTTACTACCAAAAAGATTAATATAGATTTTAATAGTAAAATAACTATACTCAAAGCTATAATAGTAAAAAAGTTATTTAATATAGTAGTAAAATTAATCTGTAAACCAACAGTAATAAAAAATAGCCCCAATAAAATATCTCTAAAAGGTATAAGGTCAGCTATAATTTGATGTTTAAATTTAGTTTCAGCTATAAGCATACCAGCTATAAAAGCCCCCAAAGAGTATGAAAAGCCAAAATAATCAGCTAGTAGTGAAGCTGATAATACTATTAAAATAATAGCAGCAATAAAAAGTTCATTTGATTTGCTCTTAGTTACAGCAGATAAAAATTTGGTTGTAGCATATTTTTCAAGTAAAAAAAGAATTACTAGTACAAATATACCAGAAAGAAACGTTTGAAGCAAGAGTCCACCAACAGATACATCATCTCTTGTTGATAAAAAAGAGATCATAAGTAGTATTGGAATAACAGCAATATCTTGAAAAAGCAAAATCCCTAAAGAGTTTCTTCCATAAGGTCTATGTATATCTCCGGTTTCATTTAATATTTTTAGCACTATTGCAGTTGAAGAAAGAGATAAAGCCGCACCTATAATAACAGAGGTATTGGTATTTAATCCAAAAATATAGTGAGCTATCATACCAAAAATGGTTGCAGTAAAAAGTACTTGTAAAAGTCCAAATACAAAAACCTCTTTTTTCATCATTTTAAGATGTTGTATAGAAAACTCCAATCCTATAGTAAACATTAAAAATACTATTCCAAACTCTGCAACTTTTTCTATATAATGACTATCTATTATTGACAAATCTACAAAAAAGGTTATAATAGCACCAGTAAAGATATAACCCACTATAGGTGAGATATTATATCTTTTTAATACAATATTTATAGCTAAAGATATGGTTAGGGTTATAACAATAATAGTTAAGATATCCAAGATTGACTCTTTGTTTTAAATTAAAAAGAAGTGAAATTTTACCATAAAAAACTATAAAAACTTATAAAAAAAGGAGCTTTTATGAGAGTTTTTATGATTTTCTTATTTCCTATTTTGCTTTTTTCATCATCTATTATAAATCTTCCTTATAGTGGATTTGAAGTAGAGCATATTTTGCTTGATGGTAGTCGTAAAAAAGTTTTTATACAAAAATCTCAACCAAAAGAGTGTATAGATATAGCTATGAGTAGCCAAAACTTTTGGAGTGGTGATTTTGCTTCAAAAAATATAGATCAAAAATGCAAAAAAGAGTTTATTACCACCAAAGGTATAATCCAACCAATAAATTTTAATGAAAATATAAAAACCTTAGGTGAGCTAGAAGTACTTGAGTTTATCAAATACAAATCAAGTCAAGATCCAGATAAATATATATTAGTAGATAGTAGGCCACTATCTTGGTATGAGGATATAACTATCCCAACTGCTATTAGTATTCCATATGATGAGCTTGAAGCTGATGAGATGTTTATGGATGAGTATTTGCTAAATCTTCAAAAATTAGGCTTAAAAGAGTTACAAAATGGTACGTTTGATTTTACAAATGCAAAGACTTTGGTTCTTTTTTGTAACGGTATTTGGTGTGTTCAGTCATCAAGAGCTATGCAAAAACTTATAGATATAGGTTATCCACAAGATAAAATAATGTGGTATAGGGGTGGTATAAGTTCGTGGCTTAGTGTTGGATTACCAGTAATAAAGAATAAAAATGGTAAAATACGATAACTTAAAATATAGGAGTGTTAGATGAGTCTAGAGGATAAAGTTGTTTTAATTACAGGTGCAAATGGTGGACTTGGTATAGCTTTGGTAGAGTATGCTATAAGTAGTGGTGCAAAAAAAATCTATTGTTATGCTAGAAAAACAGATAAATTACAAAAATTACAACAAAATAATCCAAATCTTATAATAGAAATAGTAGATATTACAGATAAATCTAGAGTTGAAGAGGTGGCTTTGACAATAGAACATATAGATATTTTGATCAATAACGCTGGAGCAAATAGTGGAAAAATAGTTTTTGATGATGAAAAAATAGATTTTGAAGTAAATCTTTTTGGAACACTAAATATTTGTAGATCTTTTGAAAATAAAATAAATAAGAATGGAGCTATTATAAATATTACTTCAGTTGCTGCACTTGTAAATTTCCCTATTATGGGACTATATAGTGCTTCAAAAGCAGCTTTACACTCTGTTACTCAAGCTTTAAGGGCTCATATGGCACTAAAAGAGATAGAAGTTTATGAAGTTTTTCCAGGACCAATAGATACAGATATGGTTAAAGATTTGGATATGCCAAAAACAAGTGCTAGTGATATAGCAAAAGAGATATTTACTTCTTTTGCAAAAAAAGAGTATGAAATCTATCCTGATAGTTTTGCAAAAATGGTTCAAGAGAGTTTATTAAATAATCCAAAATCTATAGAAAGTGAGTTTGCTAAGAGTATTTTATAATTTGTCTTAGTTTATATAATCTGTAAGGTTTTTGTGCTAAAGCATAAGAACCTTACTAAAAAAGTCTACTACTTTAAAAAAGCCTTGTAGTATTTTGCTTTGATTTTTTGATTATTTAAAAGTTCTAAAGCTATATGGCTAACTCCATTTTTAACTGCTACATAACTACTAAAATCATAAGTTATAATTTTGCCTATATCATCTTTTGAGATCTGTTTTGAAGCCATCAAAGCCCCTACAATATCACCTTTATTTAATTTTTGCTTTTTACCACCATTGATAAAGATAGATTTATAAGGAGAATTTAACTCAAACTTTTTATCTAAAGGCTCTATTGTAATATCTAACAGCTTACTATCACTATTGCTAAACTCTACTATATCTTTAAAAAGTTCAATATCTTCCACACAAGATATTGCTACGCCACTTTTACCTGCTCTTGCGGTTCTTCCAATTCTATGGATATAGTTTTCTATATCTTGCGGTAAATCATAGTTTATAACAAGCTCTACATCATCTATATCAAGTCCTCTAGAAGCTACATCAGTAGCTATAAGTAAAGGATAGCTTTTATTTGAAAAAAGAGCTAATACTTCATTTCTCTCTTTTTGATCATAATCACTATGAAGCTCTAAAGCCTCTAATCCAAAGCTATAAAGCTCACTTGATAGTGCTTTACAAGCTAGTTTTGTATTACAAAAGATAATAGTTGATATAGGTTTATACTCTTGAAGAGTTTTAAGTATAAGATAGTTTTTTTCTTCACTACTATTTACCTGATAAAAATATTGATTTATTGTAGATTGTGAGTGTAGAGATTGTGCTTCGACTATATAAGGAGAGTTCATAAACTCTTGTGTTAAAGACTCTATTTTAATTGGATAGGTAGCACTAAAGAGCATATTTTGGCGATTTTTTGGCAAAAACTCTATAATACTTTTGATATCTTCTATAAATCCCATATCCAACATTCTATCAGCCTCATCAAGTACAAATGTATCTATATCTTTTGTACTAAAGTTTTTCTCTTGTAGATGTTTTAGTATTCTACCTGGAGTACCTACAACTATATGAGCTTGATGGCTAAGGGAATGAACTTGTGGCTTATATGGAACACCACCACAAAGGAGGGTTATTTTGATATTATGTTTAGATTTTGCTAGATTTCTAAGCTCATTTGCAACTTGATTTGCTAATTCCCTAGTTGGACAAAGTACAATAGCTTGAATACGAAAATATTTAATATCAAGTTTTTCTATTATAGGTATTCCAAAAGCTGCTGTTTTGCCACTTCCTGTTTTAGCCTTGGCTATTAAATCTTTTCCCTCAAGTGTAATAAGAAGAGTTTTTTCTTGTATTGGAGTAAAAGAGTTATATGATAGATTTTTAAGATTTTCTATAGTAGAGTTTGATAATTTATTATATATTTGTTGTTGTATTGAGTTATTCATAAAAAGTATCTAAAAAAATAAAAAAGAGATATCAAAGCTCATTTGCTTCGATAAGTCTTGCTTGATGATCGGCTATAAGAGGATCTATAAGTTCATCAAAAACACCATCATTCATCAAAGGTTCTAGTCTATAAAGTGTTAAATTTATTCTATGATCTGTTACTCTATTTTGTGGATAATTATATGTTCTAATTCTTCCACTTCTATCACCTGTACCTACTTGGGCTTTTCTATTTTGGCTATCCTTTTCCATCTGCTCTTGGAGCTGGATATCATAAAGCCTAGCTTTTAGTACATTCATTGCTTTTTCTTTGTTTTTGTGTTGAGATTTTTGATCTTGATTGGTTACTACTATACCTGTTGGGATATGTGTTATTCTTACAGCACTATCTGTTGTATTTACACTTTGTCCACCACAACCACTACTTCTCATAACATCTATTTTAAGATCATTTGGATTTATCTGAATATCAACATCATCAACTTCAGGCATAACCGCAACTGTAATAGCTGATGTATGCACCCTTCCTTGAGATTCTGTTGCAGGAACTCTTTGGACTCTATGTGTGCCACCTTCATATTTGAGCCTACTATAGACCTTCTCACCTCTAAAAAGAGCTATAAGCTCCTTATATCCACCAGCATCACTCTCACTTGAGCTTATAAGTTCAACTTTCCAGTTTTTTACTTCAGCATATCTTACATAAGCTCTAAAAAGATCTCCTACAAAGATAGCAGCTTCATCTCCACCAGTACCAGCACGAAGTTCTAAATAGATATTTTTATCATCATTTGGATCTGTTGGAAGAAGAACTATTTTTATATCCTCTTCAAGCTGGGTTTTAAGTGGTTCTAGGATTTTGAGTTCCTCTTTGGCTAGATCACTAAGCTCTTTATCTTCTAGAAGGATTTTATTTTCTTCTATTTGATTAACCGTCTTTATATACTCTCTTGCTTTTTCTACAATAGGAGCTAATTCTGATTGTTCTTTTGAGATAGTTGTCATTTTTTTGATATCATTGATTATATCTGGTGAAATCAAAAGTTCATTTATCTCTTCATATCTATCAATAAATGGTTGAAGTTTTTTTTGCATTAGTTATCTACCTGCTTTTTGCATTTCAAGGAAAAAGAAAATTTTTGTATTAAAACAAAAAGATTACACTAATTAAAGTGCATTAACTTTTAACTGTAATCTTCCTACTTTTCTTGATGCTGTACCTTTTGCTAAAATACCTTTACTTACACAGTGGTGAAAGTATTTATTAGCTAGTTTCATACTTTGTGTTGCTTTTTCTTTGTCGTTTGCTTCTACAGCTTCTAGAACACTTCTAGTAATGTTTTTAATTCTTGTTTTGTAAAATCTGTTTCTTTCAGTCTTTACTATTGTTTGTCTTGCTCTTTTTTCAGCAGATTTGTGGTTTGCCATTTCGTTTAACCTCTTTATAAAATTTTTAAGGATAGAATACTACAAAAATATAGATTAAAGTTAGGTTAAATAAAAAACTTATTATAGAGGGGAACAAATGAAGCTCTTTGGAACAGATGGAGTTAGGGGTAAAGCTGGGGAATTTTTAAGTGCTGAGGTAGCTATGAAACTAGCGATGGCTGCTGGGATTTTCTTTAGAAAACACTCTAGTACAAATAAGATTTTACTAGGAAAAGATACTAGAAGAAGCGGGTATATGATAGAAAATGCTCTTGTTAGCGGACTTACAGCAGTTGGGTATGATGTTATACAAATAGGACCTATGCCAACTCCTGCTATTGCTTTTTTGACTGAAAATATGAGATGCGATGCTGGAATTATGCTTAGTGCTTCGCATAATCCTTTTGAGGATAATGGAGTAAAGTTTTTTAATCATCTAGGAGATAAACTTCAAAGTACATGCGAACAAGAGATTGAAAAGATTTTTTATGATGATGAACTTATATCCCAAAGTCAATGTACAGGCAAAGAAATAGGCTCATCAAAAAGAATAGATGATGTTATAGGAAGATATATAGTTCATATCAAAAGTACTTTTCCAAAAGATTTGACTCTAAGAGATCTAAGGATTGTTCTTGATTGTGCAAACGGAGCAGCATATAAAGTAGCTCCAACTATCCTACAAGAGCTTGGTGCAGAAGTAATTGTACTAAATAACACTCCAAATGGATTTAATATCAACGATGAGTGCGGGGCTTTATATCCAAATAAAATAGCTCAATATGTCAAAGAGTATAGAGCAGATATTGGTATAGCTCTTGATGGAGATGCTGATAGGCTTGTTGTTGTAGATGAAAGAGGGCAAGTTGTAGATGGAGATAAACTTCTTGGAGCTTTGAGCGTATATCTAAAAGAACAAGGACTTCTAAAAGGTGATGCTTGTGTTGCAACTGTTATGAGCAATAAAGCTCTAGAAGATTACTTAGAAAAGCACAATATTAAGCTTTTAAGAGCTGATGTTGGAGATAAATATGTACTTGATATGATGAATAAAAATGGAGTCAATTTTGGCGGAGAACAAAGTGGACATATTATATTTAGTGATGTTGCTAAAACAGGAGATGGACTAGCCTCAGCACTACAAGTACTTGCTATGATGTTAAAAAGTAATAAAAAGGCAAGTGAAGAATTAAATCCATTTAAACTCTATCCACAAGTACTAAAAAACATTAAAGTAGAGCAAAAAATCCCGCTAAACGAGATAAAAGGATTGGATGAACTTTTAGAGAAAATTAGAGCAAAAGGCTTAAGAGAGCTTATTAGATACTCTGGAACAGAAAATAAACTAAGAGTTTTGATTGAGGGTAAAAAACAAAAAGATGTAGATGAAGCTATAGAAGAGTTGAGTGGTTTTTTTAAAAAATGTTTAGGATAAATCAACAAATAACTAAAGCAATATTACTTTTTATAGTAGTTTTTGTTTTAGATCAGTTTATTAAGTCTATTTTTGTCAATGGTTTTGAACTACAAGGCTCTTGTATTTCACTAGTTTTGGCATATAATACTGGTGTTGCATTTTCAATGTTTGAGTTTTTGGGAGAGTATCTAAAGTATATTCAAATAGCTCTTTTAATAGCTATTACTATATATTTTATAAAACACAAAGATTTAAGAGTTAAGTTTATCTATCCACTTAGCCTAATCCTTGCTGCTGGAAGTAGTAATATTTTGGATAGATTTATCCATATTGGGGTAGTGGATTATGTATATTGGCATTGTGGGTTTGATTTTGCTATTTTTAATCTAGCTGATGTAGTCATAGATATAGCTATTGTTTGGATTTTGTGGATAAGTTATAAAGATAGTAAGAGAGTAAATAGTCAATAGTTATTAGTTATTAGTTATTAGTCTATAGTCAATAAATATACTAGCACTGATTTTAATACTACTATTTACTTTATCCTTTTTTGGATGGGTGAGGATGAATCCTCACTTCCAAGTGGTATGCACCCTAGAACTAGGAAGTGACATTTTAATGTCACCAAAAAGCTAAAACTTCCCTAGCATTTTTAAAGCTATAAAAAGCTCCTAAAAAAGCAACTCGCTTTACGAGGTTTTTTGATACTTTTTTGAACAGCTCAAAAAAGTATGAGACAAGGCAAGAGTATTTTTGTGGTATCTATACTAATTTAGACTATTAGGGTCACTTTTTACTTCTTATCCCTTAATTCTTAACACTTAACGCTAATAACTTAAGTTAGTCACATTTGATGATAAGTACAGCTTTTTTACCAATGCTTTGCTCACTTAAAATAGGCTCAAAACCACTTACACTATCCATAGATGCAGCCATTGGCATGGATTTAAGCATATTTCTTTGCACACCATAAGGTACATATCCTTGATCTACAAAGTTAAGCTCATCAACCTTACATGATTTGTTAAAGATTTGAGATAACTCTTTTGCTTTGGAGATACTATTTTTATAGATATTATACTCTAGCTCTTTTTTGGTCTCTTCTTCTTTTTTGCTTGATACTATCCAATTAATAGGACTTAGTGTAATAGCTTCATCAGAACTTAGCTTATAATCTAAGATTTCATTAAACTTTTCTATCTTTTTAAATTCACAACTATATGAGATAGTTCCTACATAGCCTATTTGACTTTGAACTCCTTTATCGTATTTGTACTCTGGAGAGATAGAACTATTGCCACCTTTACATATAATAGCTTTTGAATTATACTCTTTTATATGCTCATTTAACTGTTTAAAAGAGTCTGCTATTTTAGCTGGACTTTGGGACTTTTTACTTATAGTAAAAGCCCCATTCATCATATCAGGCATAAGCTCTTTTGAGTCACTTATTTCATCAACTATAACCGTAGCATTTAGCATAGATGATGCTAAAAGTGATACAAAAAGTAGTTTTCTCATATCATTTCTACCTTTTTATCACCTTTTTGGATATCACCTATGATATATCCATCTGTATTTGATAGTATGGTATCTACATTTGATGGATCTACTACAAGAACCATACCTACACCCATATTAAATGCTCTAAACATCTCACTTTCTTCTACCATAGTAGATATAAGTTTAAAAATAGGAAGAACTTTTATATCATCTTTTTTAACTACTGCTTTTAAGCCATCTGGTAGAACTCTTGGTAGGTTTTCTACTATTCCACCACCTGTAATATGAGCTAGAGCGTTGATGTAAGCTTTGTTTTGTTTAAACTCTTTTACATAGATTCTAGTAGGCTCTAGTAATACATCTATTAGCTTTTTACCTTCAAAATCATCATCAAATTTTTTGCCCATTTTATCAAATAGTACTTTTCTAACCAAAGAAAATCCATTTGAATGTACTCCTGAGCTAGGAAGTGCTATTAAGATATCACCTTCTTTTACTTTTTGAGTTCTATCTAGTTCACTTTTTTCTGCTATACCTACACAAAATCCAGCAAGATCAAAATCACCCTCACTATACATCCCTGGCATCTCAGCAGTCTCACCACCAATCAATGCACACTCACTTCTTATACAACCCTCAGCAATACCTTTGATCACAAGTGTAGCCTCATCTACTTCAAGTTTGCCTGTAGCATAGTAGTCTAAGAAAAATAGCGGTTCACCAAAGTTACATATAAGATCATTTGAACACATAGCAACAAGATCTATACCAACGCTATCAAATATGCCACTATCAATAGCAAGTTTTAGTTTTGTACCAACACCATCAGTTCCAGCTAGAATAACTGGTTCTTTATACCCTTTTGGTAGTTCAAAAGCTCCAGCAAAAGAGCCAATTCCACCTAAAACTCCAGCAATATGAGTAGATTTTACATATGGTTTGATATTATCAACAAAACTATTACCTGCATCTATATCAACACCTGCTTCTTTGTAACTTACACTACTCATTTACTATTACCACATTTACCAAAAATTTTGCCAAATGCCCAAAGTGAAGGACAAAAATCAGTAACAGCCCACACTACAATCATAGCTACAACAAATAGTTGTAAAACCATACCAAAAACAGATCCTATACTCATAAGATAAAATGCTACCAATAGTACAATAGCCATCAAAAGTCTTTGTAGTTTTTCAGCACACATAAGAACTCCTCTATAGTTTAAATTTCTTTTAGGTATTATATCCAAAAATATTTTATATAGAGGTAAAGTTATGATAAAAGCAGTAGCACTAGATGAAATGATCTCATTAGTTCCTCTTATGAGTTCATACAATCCAAAAAAAGTAGTAGTTATTGGAGATGCTAGTACAAGATTAAAAGAGATATTATCTTCACAAAAGATTGAAGTAGAATATCTATCAAAAATAGAAGATGTAAGTTTTAGTGAGTGTGATGTAGTAATAAATCTAAATGATAGCTTTGATGAGTTTTTTGTAGCACATCTAAATAAAATCCTAAATAGTACGGGTATATTTGTAACACTAAGTGCAAACTTTGATGATGATGAAGCAAAACTAAAAGAGGATTTGACTCTTCTTGGTAAAAGTTTTTGGATAGCTATGCCATATAGCTTTGCTGGATATACGGCACTTTTAGCATCCAAAAAATATCATCCTGTAAGTGATGTTATTTTACAAAGATCAGATTTACTTGATGGTATGAAGTATTATAATAGTGATTTTCATAAAACTTGTTTTACATACCCAACATATATCCACAAAAGTTTAACTAACATTGCAAAAAGATAGTTTACAATATGCTATAGCCTTAACAGGTGGCATAGGTACAGGCAAAAGTACAGTTAGCAATCTTTTTAGATTATATGGATTTTTGATTATAGATGCAGACAAAATAGCAAAAGAGATTTTAAGTCAAAATAGCTCTTTTGTAAGTCAAACATTTGGAAAAGAGTATATCTTAGATAATGGGCAAATAGATAGAAAGAAGCTAGGAAGTTTGGTATTTAGTGATGAAAGTGCCAAAAAAAGGCTTGAAGAGTTTATCCATCCACTTATCAAAGATGAGATATATCTACAAGCAAATTTAAGTGAAAAAAGTTGTCAATACTATCTTATAGATATACCACTTTTTTTTGAAACTAAAAATTATGATATTCCATACTCTATAGTAATCTATGCCTCACCTGAACAACAACTAAAAAGAGTAATGCAAAGAGATGGTTTAAGTGACATTGAAGCACAAAAAAGGATAAAATCACAAATAGATATCTCAAAGAAAAAAGAGATGGCTACTTTTGTAATAGATAATACAAAAGATCTTAAACATCTTCAA
>Ga0265295_1001645_pt1 | contig 38448 bp, 31 predicted proteins | sample Munlansysbiofilm_FD_192503 | JGI IMG/M metagenome (GOLD analysis project Ga0265295, IMG submission 192503) | Leachate microbial communities from a municipal landfill in Southern Ontario, Canada - Methane capture system biofilm | ecosystem: Engineered > Solid waste > Landfill > Unclassified ... | reverse complement strand
GCCGCCTTCTCTTCCTCTTTTTTTCCTCGAAAGCACCTGTCATTCTGAACGTAACGTAGTGGAGTGAAGAATCTCGTAATCATTATTTGGAATTCTCTGTACAATAATGAATACTTTTTTAAAATCCACTAGTTTAAGCGAAGAACCAAAAAACTTCGAGTCTCCTAGGAATACAAGAAAATTGGTCTCTCCTGACCTTGCGATTGTGTTTCATGTATTCCAACAACTCCCAAGACCCCTGTCGCAACACTGTTACATTTAGAAATAGTGTGCGCGAAGCGACTCTTCCTGCAAATTATACATCTTCTTGTAGTTAAATCAAAATTCATTTCCATAACAGAGACGATTTTTGCTTCGTTGTATAACAACAGCACTTCATGCTAGAATAAGCGTTGCTTAAAAATAATTTGGCTTTAATTTGTCAGAGATATTAATTTGTTAAATAATGATCTTATATTTGCATTGTTTAAAAACTCCAAGTTAGTTATAAAACTGATATATATATATATACATTGTTGGTGTCCGTCTTTAAGTTATTATCAGAAAATAGTAACATTACAATGAAGAAAAGCAATACAAAATGAATCAAAGTTAAACCCGCCATGCATATGAAAAAAGATTTTAATTGTCAGAATCAACAGAAAATTATACTCAGCGAAAAAGGCAAATACACCCAAGTAGAGATCGAAAATATTTCTCATATCTACTGCGAAGGCTATCTTTCATTTATTAAACTCATTGATAAAGAAAATGCCATTACTGTATCAAGAAGCTTAAAATCGTTCGAACAAACTTTGTTGGATGTGCATTTCTTGCGAATTAATCGGAATTGTTTGATAAACCTCAAAAACGTAACTTCTTTCGATTGTAAAAAGCTCCAAATTATGCTCCGTGGAAATACGACTCTTAAAGTTTCGAGAAGACAGTGTTCTGAATTACTTAAATTCTTCCACAACGAACAAAACCGTCCATGAGCGAAATATTTCCGTTTATACACAAATTTTAACCACTCAGAGGATAAGTCAACCACATAGAGCAAGTTACAATAAAAGGTTTTAGTTTTGCTTGCGGAATACATAATGCATTCTGCAACAAAACTAAAACTTATTTATTATGGAACAACAAGAAAAAAGATTGGTTAAGCTTAACCCACAAATTATTGAGCGTTTCGAAAACGACGAAGAAATGTTAATGATTAAGGGTGGTGGACTTTGGAGTTGGCTTTTAGGCAAACTTGATGAAATTAACGTTTTTCAATGTCAATGTACGAATAATTGTGGTTCAAACTGTCCTTGCAGCTAGTATTTTCAATAAGAAGGATGCATTTCATGTGTCCTTCTTTCTTAATCCAAAACATGCGCAGTTATTAGACAACCAGAAGTAACTACTAATTCCATAGTACTTTTATTTACTATGCTGAATTCATGTGTATTACAAAAAATCATAATGCAATATTAAAAAAAGATGAAAAGTAGCTTTTATAATCATTATGTACCAGAGGGAAAGGCTATTATGCTTTATAATGCTTTGGCAGATGCATATTTAATTTTAAACCAAGACTTGTTTAATGAATTTCGGGCGAAAGAAGAGAATCTCGAAGAATTATACACGTCAAACCCTAAATTATATAACACACTAAAGGAAAACGGGTTTATAATACCGAGAGCTTTTGATGAAAAATCATATTATTTGAATCTGCTGTTTAATAGAAGGTTCACTTCAAAAATTTACCAAGTAATAATAAATCCAACACTTGACTGTAATTTGGGGTGTTGGTATTGCTATGAAGATCACGTTCCTGATTCAGAAATGGATGATACAATTATTAAAAAACTGCTAAACCACATCAAATTAAAATACAAAGAAGAACAATTCTCTGAATTATGGTTAAGTTTTTTTGGAGGAGAACCTTTGCTAAAAACAAATATTGTTATCACGATATTAAACCAGATTGAAAAATTCACTAAGGACAAAAAAATTAAAATATCGGTCGCATTTACAACTAATGCAACCCTAATTTCGGATGAATTGCTAAATGTGCTTAAAAGGTTTAATGTTAACTTTCAAATAACGCTTGATGGAAATGAAATAATGCACGATAGCAGCCGTTGTTTTAAAAATACAAATAAACCGACTTATAAACTAATCATAAATAATATTAACAAAATACAATCTGTTTTAAAAAATTATGGTATTTCTGTTAGAATAAACTATCATCAAAAGGCACTTGAAGGACTATATTCAGTTATCGATGATTTGGCTTTTGCAGATAAAAGGTTTCTGAGATTTAGCCTAATGCGTATATGGCAAGTAAACCAAATTGAAATAAGTTGGCCGGATATTTTTAAATTCACAAATTATGCTCAAGAGAAAGGATTCATTGTAAATTTTTTATCTTTGACTCCCAAATCAAGTGTTTGTTATGCTGATTGCCTCAATGAAGTAGTGGTCAATTATGATGGGAATGTGCACAAATGTACTGCACGAAATTTCGCTAAAGTTAAACCAGATGGAGTTTTAATGGACAATGGTGTTATTAACTGGGATATCGATCGTTTATCTCGTAGATTGGCGACAAACATTCCTCAAATTTGTAAAGATTGCAAATTACTACCATCATGTCCGGGAATTTGTTCACAGAAGATATTGGAGGATGGGGAAAATGTAAAATGCATTTTAGACACTAACTTGTCTTTAGATGATCACATTACATACAATTTCAATAGATTTGCCCTTGAAAACAAATTAGTAAAAATTTGATTTACAAGCTGAACTACAAGTTAACATCGTCCTCAAATAACATTCGTACTCATGAAAAACCATTTTTTTTTATTTATAATTGCAATGTGCCTAATTTGCGTACAATATGCACAAACTGAAGTTTCAGGGAGGATATTTAATTTAGCAAAAGGAAATCCTCCTTTACCTCTAAGCAAGATTGAATTTTCAGACATTGAAGATTCAGCAAACACAAAATTTGTTACGTTCTCTGATTTTAAAGGAATGTACTACTTTGAATCATTGATACCTAAAAAATATTATGTAAATGCTAAATACAATGGTGAATTGGTAGCAAAAGGCTATAATGTAATACCGGAATCGGATGGAGCACCGTTTATTAGTAATTTTAGTAACAAAATTACAATCAAAACAATTCCATATCGAAGTTCCAACATTCCAGTTTCAATAAATAGTAGTAACACAACAAACATTTTTGTTTTAATTCAGAGCCATATCCCAGAAGTACTGTATGATTTTGAAAACAAAATACTTACTCATAAAAATAGAAAAGTAATCTTGTTTTTGAATGGTTTGTACCTTAAAAAAAATGAAATTGATAAAATAAATATTAGAAATATTCAGAGTATCGATATTTATGATATTTCTAATTTATGCACTCCACATATGTACTCTTGTATACTAAATTTAAATGTAAAATAAAAATAAAAATGAAAATAATAATAAAACACAACTTTTTGCTGGTTTTATTTTTATCGCAATTTACAGTCTTTGTGACATATTCTCAAAATAAAATAACAGGCAAGGTATATACTAATTCAGATTCCATAGAAGAATCTGTTCCTTTTGCAAATATTTGGTTGTTTGATATAAAGGACACTACCCAAATTAAAACAGCGACAGTATCCGACCTTGCAGGGAATTACGAGTTAGATAAAATTCCTAATGGGTATTATTCTATAAATGTTTCATGCATAGGATTTAAACCCTTTTCTGAAAAAATAAAGGTAGGGGGTACCGATATTTTAGGTTTGAACATTGAGTTACCTAATGTAATAAACAAGCTTGAAGGTGTTGACATTATTGCAACACGCATTCAAAGAAGTATTGATAAAGTGACTTATATAGTCACTGATGAAGATAGCAAAACAACTCGAAATTCGCTAGATCTCTTAAATATAATCCCATCAATTAATATCGATAATGTAAATAATACGATTTCATCAACAGGAGGTAAACAGATTAAGTTACTATTAAATGGGATGAATGCCTCAGAAAGAGAACTTATTGCTTTATGTTCTGAAGACATAGCTAAAATTGAGCATTACAATATGCCTCCTGCAAGATTTGCATCCTACAGTGCTGTTGTTAACGTTATTACTAAGATAACTGAAGACGGGGGAATAGTAGGGGCAAATATTCAACACGCGGTTACAACAGGTTTTGGAAATGATATGTTCTATTTTAAATATTTTAAAGGTCGTAGTCAGATTTCTGTTTCATATTCCTTAAACTATAGAGATTACAAAAAGAGACAAGTAGAGGAAAACTACAATTACATTTTCGATGATTCTCTTTACCAGTTACATATACTTAACTGTGGGAAGCTTGGTTATCAAAATAATTTTTTTGATTTAAATTTTGTCAATCATAATGAAGGCGATTATACAGTGCAATTTAAACTTTCGCCAAACTTTAAAAGTAATAATACATCTACAAATACCGAAGTAACCCGGGTTATAAATGAATTAACTTCGTTTGGTAAAGGTTATCGTAAAACCAACGGAAAACAGTTCAATCCGATTATTGATGGTTATTATTATAAGAAGGTCACGGAGAAAAGCGAACTAATTTTTAATATTGTCGGTACAGGTTATTTCTCAACAGACAGTTTGAAAAACGTTCAAGCTGATGAATCAGGAGATACGCTCTTATTTGATTATATGCAAAGTTCTACTGACAAACTTTCATTTATTGGAGAAGTCGTATACAGTTTTAAACTTAACAATTCCAGTATTGACTTTGGTTATCGATATAATCAGCACTATGCTGAAAACAAAGTAATTAACAGTTTCGAAAATCCGATTTATCGTACCGAAGGGATATCTAACTACTTATATTCAGAATTAAAGGGTAAATTAGGTAAATTTAGTTACAGAGGAAGTGTAGGATTGACAAATTCAAAATTTGAGGAAAATTTTAATGGAAATAAGTATAATCGATGGATTTTTCGCCCCCTTGCTCAATTGGGTTATAGTATTAATGAATCAACAGGGTTAAAATTATATTACATTAGTGATATAACTGAACCAAGCTTAGCTGAACTTAGTTATAATAGAGTTTTTATTACTGAAAACGTGGTTCAACAAGGCAATCCAAACCTAAACCCGTTCAGAGGACATGTCACAGGTATTGCATATTATCTGTATAGTAAAAAGTTGAATTTAGAATTAGATGCAGTTTATGGTTATACAAACGATTACATCAATACCTATTTCATTTATAAACCAGATTATATTGCGTTAACATCTCTAAATGGAAACAAAGCTTCTGCGTATGGTTTAAATTATGGATGCACATTAAAACCTCTGCAATGGTTAAATCTGAAGGTTAATGGTTCCGCAAGATATGAAAACATATTCAATCCGACAATTGGTAATTCATCTCATTTCAGTTTTCCTGCAACTGGCAACATTTCGGTTGTGATCAAAAAAATGTTCATTTTGAGTTATCAACACACCATCGTTACAAAAACATTAGATGGCCCTTATCTAATCTCAAACGAAAACTACTCTAATCTGGGTCTCTCCTTTGGAGGCAAACCAATATATGCGGCAATCAATGTTTTTTGGCCTTTTACCCATGCAAAATATGCAAAAGAAACTGTGCCTGAGAGTATTGTACAATACCAAAGTAAAACTAAAATTTTAGACAATGCCTCTATGATAACCTTTAGCGTGGGTTACAATTTCGAATTTGGTGAAAAACTGAAGGAGAAAAAACGACTGCTAAACAATGAAGACAAAGATTCGGGCGTGTTCCTTAAATAATGCAAACCAAAAATGAGTACGTTTCCTGTTTTTAAACAACACGATGCCATGGATTGTGGTGCAACCTGCGTAAAAATGGTTGCAAAATACTATGGCAAAGACTTTACCCTCGATACAATTCGTAAGCTTTGCTATACGGTAAAAGATGGAGTATCGTTAATGAGCATAAGTGATGCACTCGAAAATATTGGTTTTAAAACCATTGGCGGAAAAATCACCTACGAAAAGCTTATAAAAGAAGCGCCACTACCCGTAATTTTACATTGGGAGGGAAATCACTTTGTTGTGCTTTATAAAGTCGAAAAAGCAAGACTATCAAACGATTATAAAATCACCATTGCCGATCCGCAAAAAGGCTTGATAACACTCTCAGTCGAAGAGTTTAAAGCGAGTTGGATAGGTACGGTAAGCAAGGGCGAAGAGAAGGGTATAGTCCTAATGATGGAACCCACCAATCTTTTCTATGCAATGGAAGAGGAGAAAGATTCGAGCACAAGTTTGAAATTTCTTTACTCTTATATAAGGAAATACAAACGTTTCTTTTTTCAACTTATCCTTGGTTTAATAATCGGAAGCTTAATACAACTGGTGTTCCCTTTTCTTACCCAAGCCATTGTCGATAAAGGAATTAGAAATCGTGATATTGGCTTTATATATATCATATTGCTAGCACAACTCGCACTTTTTCTGGGTCGTATTTCGGTCGATTTTTTGCGCCGTTGGATACTGCTACACATTAGCATTCGTATTAATCTTTCGCTACTCTCCGATTTTTTAATAAAATTGACAAAACTGCCCATGTCGTTCTTTGACACGAGCCATTTGGGCGATATTTTGCAACGCATGAATGATCACGAAAGAGTTCAACGTTTCCTGACTACGCAAACACTCAATGTGCTTTTTTCTGCATTTAACTTAATTATATTCAGCATTGTATTACTATTTTACAGTTACAAAATATTTCTCATTTTTTTAATTGGCAGCACTGTTTATGTATTGTGGATATTTCTATTTCTCGATAAGCGAAAAAAATTAGATTATAAACTTTTCGAGCATAAGGCAAAAAGTTCGAGCTTGACAACTCAGCTGATATACGGGATGCAAGAGATAAAATTGCAAAACTGCGAAAAACGTAAACGTTGGGAATGGGAAGACACCCAGGCCAATGTGTTTGATGTTCATATTTTATCGCTTGGTTTAGAGCAGCGGCAAGAAGCCGGGAATATGATTATAAACGAAATTAAAAACATTTTAATTACAGTTTTTGCTGCTATTGCAGTAATCAATAACGAAATGACCCTTGGTATGATGCTGGCAACACAATATATTATTGGTCAGCTGAATTCTCCCATCGAGCAATCAATTCGGTTAATTCAGGATTATCAGGATGCTAAGATTAGTTTGGAACGTATTAACGAAATTCATTCAAAATCGGAAGAAAACGATGACAAGCAAGAAGGTGATATTGTATTACAATCGAATGATATTCATGTCAAAGATTTAACGTTTCAATACGAAGGTCCACATTCTAAAAAAGTTCTTAACAACCTCAACTTTACAATTCCACAGGGCAAAGTTACTGCAATTGTTGGTGCAAGCGGTAGTGGGAAAACAACTCTGATAAAACTTCTGCTACAATATTACAATCCTGTCGAAGGCGAAATTAAAGTAGGGGGCTTTGATTTAGACGATTTTAATTCAACATGGTGGCGTAATCAATGTGGGGCAGTAATGCAAGATGGTTTTATTTTTTCCGATTCCATAGCCCGAAATATAGCCGTGTCAGGCGATGAAATTGATAAGGATAGGTTACGTTACGCTGTCGAAATGGCTAATATTAGAGATTTTATTGAAAGTTTGCCTCTAAAATACGATATGATGATTGGGAACGAAGGTCAGAACTTAAGCCAAGGTCAAAAACAACGTATTTTAATTGCTCGTTCGATCTATAAAAACCCGAAATTTCTGTTTTTTGACGAAGCAACCAATGCCCTAGACGCTAATAACGAAAAAGTTATTGTCGAGAATTTGCAAAGCTTTTATGAAGGGAAAACAGTCGTAGTTGTAGCACATCGTTTGAGTACCGTAAGAAACGCCGACCTAATTATAGTGTTAGACGACGGGCAAATTGTAGAAGAAGGTACTCACGCATTATTGACAGAAAAACGTGGTTACTATTACGAATTAGTAAAAAACCAACTTGAACTGGGAAGCTGATGGAAAATTTAAATAAACAACACGATCAAATAGAGTTACGAAGCGAAAAGGTACGAAATATTATTGGCAGGATTCCTCATATTTTGGTTCGTATAGGAACAAGCCTATTTTTTCTGATTATCACATCCTTTATTTGTGCAAGCATCTTCATTACTTACAATCCAACTATCGAAACTACAGGCACTATTTATCCAAAACAAAACTCTGTTGCGTGTTATATTGATTTACCATCCAATCAATATAAAATAGTAAGTATTGGGAATCACGCAATTATAAATGTCGATAACGTACCGTATTTAGGTTCGTTTACTATTCCGGGTGTTGTTTTATCAATATCAGACCAAATTAGAATTGGGCATAACGGAGGATTTGTAAAAGCCAAAATTCAAATACCCGATACAATACGAAATGAGAGTGGAAGCATTATAAATATTGCCGACAGTATAAACGTCAGAGTGTTTGTCTATGGCGATAAAATATCTTATTTTTCGTATGTTTTAGACCTGTTTTTTAGACGCAATAATTAATTATGTTGCCCTGCAAGACAGCGTACGCAGAACGAAGTAAACTTCTGATAATAAGTGTGTTTGAACTTTAATCGTTGTCGAAAAATGTAGATTTAATGAGCTATTGAAACGAAACTAGTTCTATTTAGTATCTGCAAGAAAACGCATGTTTTTTCAAGTGCTTGATAAGAAAGCGTCAAGTGCAAGGCATGCGAAGACTGAAAAACAGGCGTTTACTCTTCGTAAATGACTGTTTTGAAGTTAAGCAAAACGCAGCAATTGGCGTTTTCTTGCAAGCACTATTTATTGTTGTATTCGTTCATTGCCTTTTGAATTCCCATCATCACAAAACATTGGGTTGCTTCGACACAAACAGAAAGCCGCTTTTCTATTTCTGTGCTCTCTTCGGGGCTCCAATTTCCGAGTACGAAATCGACCTGGAATCCTTTTGGGAAATCATCTCCTATTCCAAACCTGAGACGTGCGAATGCGTCGGTTCCCAGTACTTCGATAATATGCTTGAATCCGTTGTGTCCGGCATCAGAACCTTTCATTCGTAACCGTACTTTACCCAGCGGCAGGGCAATATCATCGGCAATAATGAGTACGTTTTCGAGCGGAATTTTCTCCATTTGCATCCAATATCGAACTGCATTCCCGCTCAGATTCATGTAAGTTGATGGTTTTAACAAAAAGAGCTGTCGTCCCTTAATTTTTGCGATCGCCAAAGAACCATAGCGTCCACTTTGAAATGTGGTTTTAGTCTTTTCCGCAATGGCGTCAACAATATTAAATCCGATATTGTGGCGCGTATTTTTATACTCCTCACCTATATTTCCGAGTCCTACAATTAAGTATTTCATGTCAAATGATGTGGTTATTCACCTTGCAAAAAAAGGAATCTCCCAATCAGAGTATTTGCCAAAGCAAGCGTCTCTAACCGGGAGATTCTACTATCTTATCTCAACACTTATTCAGCTGCTTCTTCTTCAGTTGCTTCTTCTTCAGTTGCTTCTTCTCCTTCTACGCCATCAGCTGCTTCGAGAACCTCTTCGTCCTTGGCAATTGTACGGCTAACGCCAACGCTAACAACAACAGAATCTTTCGAGTCTAAAAACGTAACCCCAGGTGCCGAAAGCTGTCCAATTTTCAAACTATCACCTACAGCCAGTTTGCTGATATCAACCTTAACTGTTTCTGGAAGATCGGACAACAATCCTAATACATGTACTTTACGCATAATTGGACGTAATTTTCCACCACGGATAACTCCTATTGCGGTACCAACTAATTCAACGGGAAGTTTTATTCCAATTAGTTTAGTATCGTCAACGGTAAGAAAGTCGATGTGCAAAATTCTATCGGTTACGGGGTGATATTGAATCGCTTGTACAATCGCTTTTCTTTTTTCACCGTCCATATCTAAATTGAATTGATATACGTGTGGAGTATGGATGCTTTTCTCAAAATCGAGATGAGCTCCAAAACAGTGAACATTGCCTGCTCCGCCATACACTTCGCAAGGAACGTAACCGTCTCTACGTATTTTTTTTGTTGCTTTTTTTCCCACTTCAGTTCTTTTCTGAAGTTTAATGTCATACGTTTTCATGATAATATTTTTTTGTGTTACTCAAAACCTGTCTTTACCTGACAGAACTAGGTTTCCCATCACACCACGAATTCAAGATTCGTTAATTTTGGGGATGCAAAGGTAAATAAATTATACGATAAAGTTATCACTTATCGATTGAGAATTATAAACTTTTTTAATGGTGTCGGCAAAAATATCTGCAATTGAAAGCACCTTAATTTTACTCGAATAGCCTCGTAAAGGGATTGAATTTGTAACAATTACCTCTTCGATGTCTGATTTTTCAATACGTTCAATGGCACCACCCGAGAGAATAGGATGCGTTACCGCTACTCGCACACTTGCCACACCCATGTCTTTCATTATGGTGGCTGCTTTGCATACAGTTCCAGCGGTATCAATCATATCGTCCACAATTACTACGTTTTTGTCAACTACGTCTCCAATAACGGTTATATTTCCAACACTATTTGCTTTGTCGCGGGTTTTATGTCCTATAACCATCGTTGCATCTAGAAAACGGGAATAGGCATTGGCTCGTTTTGCACCGCCAATATCGGGTGCTCCAATAACTAAATTGGGAAGTTTTAAGCTACGAATATAGGGCACCAAAACCGACGAAGCATACATATGATCAACCGGAATATTGAAAAAACCTTGTATCTGATCGGCATGCAAATCCATGGTCATAATGCGCGAAACTCCAGCAGCAAAAAGCAAATCCGCCACTAATTTTGCCCCAATGGATACCCGTGGTTTATCTTTTCTATCTTGTCGAGCAAATCCAAAATAAGGAATAACTGCAATGATTTTGTATGCCGATGCACGATGTGCTGCATCAATCATTAACAAAAGTTCCATTAGGTTTTCTGCCGGTGGAAACGTTGACTGCACGATAAAGACATGAGCACCCCGTACGGTTTCTTCATAAGAGGGCTGAAATTCACCGTCGCTAAATCGTAGTACCGAGCTTTTTCCTAAAGGCACTCCATACGATTTTGCAATTTCTTCGGCTAAATAGGTTGAAGCTGAACAGCTGAAAATTTTGATAGGAGATTCCATTTTCTTTGAATTAGGGGTTATTTATCGATTTTTAGATTATCTAAAATGTTTTCAATGTAATTTAGCAACTCGTCGCGTCCAAATATAGCTTCCGAAGAGGTGGTGAAAATTGGGGGCAAAATATCCCATTCCAAATGCAACTTTTTCTTGTATGCAATAAGATTTTTATTCAACTTAGAACTCGACATCTTATCGATTTTAGTGTAAACAATGGAGAATGGTATGTTTTTTTGTCCAAGCCACGATATAAACTCAAGGTCATTTTTCAGGGCTTCGTGTCGAGAATCAATCAAAACAAACAAGTTTATGAGTGTTTTTCGATTTAAAATATAATCTTCAATGAACACTTCCCAACTCTTTCGCAGTGCTTTGCCAGTTTTTGCATATCCGTAGCCCGGCATATCCACCAAATACCATTCGTCATTAATTATAAAATGGTTTAGCAATTGTGTTTTTCCAGGCGTTTGTGATGTTTTAGCAAGATCTTTTCGATCAGTCAGCATATTTATCAGACTCGATTTTCCAACATTTGACCGCCCAATAAAAGCAAATTCAGGTCGTCCGTCGGTTGGACACGTATCTACAGTAGGTGCTGATTGTACAAAGTCGGCGGAGCGAATGATCATTATTTCTTTTTTTCGTTAATATAAACTTCCAACAATATGGTATTCTCTTCCATGGATTCGATATGCAATTCGTGCATTATTGCAGGTATCAGAATTGTTTCTCCTTTTCTCAGCGTTTCTGGACTCTTCTCAACATTGTGCTTTATCAAACAACTCCCTGACACACACATATATACCACAAAAGAATTAAGATGCTCTAAGATACGTTCAACTTTGCCTTCGATGGGGAAAATATGGACTGTGAAATATTGACAATCCACCAATTTATTTAATGTGTTGATTTCGGAACGGTAGGGCACTTTAGACAATGTATCGATTTCATAATCAATTGCTTCCAATGCCGATTCAATATGTAATTCACGCAAATTTCCCGATTCGTCGGGTCGATTGTAGTCGTAAAGTCGATAGGTTATATCGCTGGTTTGCTGTATCTCGGCAAAAAGAATGCCCTTTCCTGTAGCATGCACCCGACCAGCAGGAATAAAGAATACATCGCCTTTTTGAGCTGATTCAGTAACTAAAATCTCTTCGAGGTTTTTCTCCGCCAAATGTCGGACAATATCGCCCTGCTTTGTGTTCGCTTTTAGTCCTGTGATATTTTTAGCACCATTTTCCGCCTCCAAAATATACCACATCTCGGTCTTTCCATAAGAACTGTGGTTTTCGTACGCCATTTCATCGTTTGGGTGAACCTGAACCGAAAGATCGTGGTTAGCGTCAATAAACTTTATGAGAAGCGGAAACATGTCGCCAAACTCTTCAAAAACAGGGTCGCCAACCAAGTCGCCCATATATATTTCAATGAGTTCTTGCAAGTTATTTCCGGCCAAAAACCCATTGGATACAACACTAACATTACCATCAACAGCACTTATTTCCCAACTTTCACCGCATTTCTCAGGGACATTGTTTTTATTCAGAAATTTGCGTAAACGATCTCCTCCCCAAATTTTGGGTTTGTAGATAGGTTCAAATTTTAATGGATAAAGTTGATTCATCACTGATGAAATTTGTAACTGTTTAATTCAAAATTCATTCCAATGATTATTTTTCACCTCTCAGAAAAACACACAGCGCTACGTATTGATTCTATTCACTTTTGAACCGTTTATGTGTATTCTCATAGGTCAATCAAAGGTTTCAACGGACAAAGTTACCTTTTTGAAATCAGTTTTAACACCATTTCTTAATAAAAAGTTAACGTACCATTAAAAGGAATCCTTATATGGTTACTGCTCAACGTCATAAATCAGCCTTGCTCCTATGGATATATAAATATGAGCACAGCGGATTGTGTAACATGCGCTCTTTGGAATGGGTCATTATGTTGAAACATTGGCCAAAAAAAGCAGAAAATCCTGTGATTGTGCGGAGCAATTAGTATCAAATTACAAATTTAAGTATATTTAAACCTACAACGTAAAAACTGGTGAGAGCAAAAAGTAGACAATCCAAAATAATTTAACCGATTTTTGGGAATAAATCACAATCTACTTGCTTTTTCAAATAAAAAACGAACATAAATATCCCATATCTGTTTGAGTAACTATCTTTGCGCACAAAACATAGGTATAAAGCCATTGTATCAGATTCAACAATGCCGTAAAATGCCCATCTAAAACTTGCTCCGATCAATGATGAAATACAGCACACGGAAATTAAAAAACGGGTTAACCGTTATAATCCAGCCCGACAACTCAACTCCAATGGCCACTTTTTCGTTGCTTTATGGCGTAGGTTCACGTGACGAAGATCCAAATAAGACAGGAATAGCCCATTTTTTTGAACATCTTATGTTTAGTGGATCAAAGAATGTGGAATCGTTTGATCATGCCGTGCAAATGGCTGGAGGAGAGAGTAATGCCTTTACCTCCAACGACGTTACTAACTACTATATTACTCTGCCTGCCGATAATATTGAGACGGCTTTTTGGGTTGAATCGGATCGAATGTTAAACCCCGTTTTAACCCACGAAAAGCTAGAAGTTCAGCGGAAAGTTGTAATCGAAGAGTTTAAGCAACGCTTTCTAAATCAACCCTATGGCGATGTAAATCTTTATTTACTGCCCCTCGCCTACCAAACCCATCCCTACCGATGGCCAACCATTGGCTCGGATGCTTCGCATATTGAAAACATGACCTACCAAGAGGCGCAAGACTTTTTCAATCAATACTATCAACCCCAAAATGCCTATTTATGCGTTTCGGGTCCCGTTGAAACCAACGAGATGTTTGCAATGGCGGAAAAATGGTTTGCCCAGATTCCATCCACGGAAATGCCCTTCCGGCAATATCCTCAAGAGAAATCACAAGAGGAGCCTCGGTTTCTGACCTTGGAGCGCGACGTTCCTTCCGATGCAATTTTCATTTCCTATCCCATGTATTCGAGGCTCGATCCAAAATATTATGCTGCTGATCTATTGTCGGACATCTTGAGTTCCGGAAAATCGTCGCGGTTATTCAGAAACTTGACGCTCAACAATCCGTTATTTACGGATATCCAAGCAGTAATAACTGGCTCCAACGATCCGGGACTTTTCCTCATTTCAGGTCGAATTGATCCAAAAATTGAGCTGGAAGAGGCTGAACAAGCCATTTATGAGCAATTAGAGATGGTTGCCAACGGCGATTTCTCGGAACAGGAACTTCAGAAAGTACAAAATAAAGCCGCTGCCAACATCGCATATTCACAAATGAATGCCCTTAATAATGCGTTAAGTTTATGTAACGCTGCATTTTTAGGCGATTTAACACTCATCGATAAAGAGGAGTCGCTGTATCTTCAAGTTACAAAAGAGGATATTTTAGCGGTGGCTAAAGAGATTTTCAATCCTCAGAAAAGAAGTGTAATTTACTATAAATCAAAGAAATAGACATGCCAAACAGATATAGAGCCGTGGCTCCCCGTGTATCAAAAAACTATACCATTCAATATCCAGAAGTAACTATTATTAAGGCTAAAAACGGGATTCCGGTTCACGTAATTAAAGCGGGAACAAAAAACGTGATGAAACTGGATGTGGTTTTTAAAGCCGGAACGCGCATTACCGATCCACTGATCCCCAAAGCCACGGCAGACCTTATGGTTGAAGCAACACAGACATACAACAGCGAGAAACTAAGCAATATAATCGACACAAACGGTGCCTTTCTTTTCTCTGAGGCGGATAGAGATCGAGTTTCGATTTCCATGGTGGTTATTGAGAAGTTTTTCGATAATCTGATTCATCCATTATACGAAACAATACATAAACCAAAATTCGACACCGTTGACTTCAACCGCTACCGAATTAAACGAAGACAACAACACATTCACGCTCTTGAAAGCACATCAACAATAGCATCGCGAGCGTTTGGTAGTCAGCTGTATGGCAAGGAACATCCCTACGGAAGAATGGCAAATGTGCACGATTACGATAACCTAGATTTGGATAAAATTAGAGATTTTCATAAAAAACATTACGTAAGCGGAGGGACTTACGCCGTGGTTGCGGGTCAATTTCCAGATTCAAACTTTGATAAAGTGATGGAAGTTATCGGATCCATTCCCAATGGAAGCAACACAGATAAGAATGACTATACGCCCCAACCGGAAGAACCGAAACTAAACCGCATTACAAAGAAGGATGCAAAGCAAGCCACCATAAGAGTGGGCGATTTTTGCATCAATAAAGCACATCCCGATTATGCTACATTGCGAATTGCCAACACCATTCTTGGCGGTTATTTTGGTAGTCGGTTGATGCAAGTGATCCGTGAACAAAAGGGATATACCTATGGAATTGGATCGAATCTAATCTCCTTGGAACATGGTGCTTATTGGTCCGTTTCAGGCGATGTGTTGTTGGACAAAGTTGATGAGGTTTTAGCCGACATACGCAACGAAATAGATCTTCTAAAGATAAAACCGATTGCCCAAAGCGAGCTGGAAATGATTCAAAATTACATGATGGGCGAAATTTTGCAGAATTTCGATGGCCCTTTTGCCATTGCTGACACCTACAAAGTTTTAACCGACTATGGCCTTGATTTCACCTATTTCGAAAACTTAAAAGAGGCGATACAAACAATAACATCTAACAAATTGTGCTCCACCGTTCAACAATACTTTAACTACGATAGTGCCCTGAAAACCGTGGTGAGTTGCGAATAGGAACACAAGTCAATACAATTATTATTCTTTATATTTAGAAGCGTGTAAACACATGATTCAGAGACAGAGCAAATTGTGTTAGAAAAAACAGTTCGGATATTTTCTTCTCTTATTCTGATAATGGACTGTAAAAAGCAAAAAAACCTACAAGGCTATCCCTGCAGGTTTTTAAAAACTCTCCATTTATTTTTAGATGAGAAATTGGAATCCTTATTGAGTTAAAAGCTTTTTAACCAACTCGGCAACTGCTTTTGAATCGGCTTTACCACTTAACAACGGTGTTACTTTTCCCATTACTTTTCCCATATCTTTCATGCCTTGAGCACTCATTTCAGCAATAACTTGCTTAATGATTACCTCTACCTCTTCAACGGGAAGCGGTTTTGGTAGGAATTCGCGTATAACTTCGGCTTCAATAATCTCTTTTTCAGCCAGTTCGGGTCTATTTTGCTCCGTGTATATTTTAGCGGAATCGTCGCGTTGTTTCACCATTTTTTGGAGCATATTTACAAACACTTCATCGGGAATTACATCCACAGCACCCTCTTTTGTTTTCTCGTTCAAAATTCCGGCTTTAATGGATCGTAAGGCCTCCAATCTATCTTTCTCCCTAGCTTTCATGGCATCTTTAATCATGCCATTAATTTTCTCTTCGAATGTCATTGTATCTGTGTTTTATTTAGATTTGTTAACGTAAGCCCTACACTATTAATCGGCATTGTCTTCGAGATATGAATTCGATTTTCGAATCTTTGCATCGTTCTCATCTCCAGAAAGCGTGTATCGACTAATTTCCTCGTCTTTATCTGAAGTTTCGATATTCTCGAAATTCATTTTTCGACGCTTGTATGCAGGCACTCTTTCAATCTCCTCGATGTTTCGTAGATTTCTAAAATAATCCGACTTGCCTGTACTGTCTGGACTATTGCTCGATGCTCTTTCATAATTTTTTGGAGCAATGGTAATATGTGATTCAAAGCTTTCAGAGGCTGATCCTTCTAACTCGAAGCGTTCAATTTCAACATCCTGATCTAATTCAGGAATAATTAACTCCGAACCTGTATCATTAGGTTCAAAGGTTTCGTATTGAGGTTCGGGCTGAACAGGAGTTCGCTTATTTTTATTATCGTCGAGATCATAGTTAATAATATTTTTTGCTTTTCGAGCATACAATTCGGGGATTACATCGGTTGAGAATCCTGTGGCAATAACGGTAACTTGAATTTGATCTTCAAGATCGGTATCAATGTTAGCCCCCCAAATAATGTCAGCGGTTTGTCCGGCGGCATCTTGTAGATAATCAGTTATTTGGGTCATTTCATCGATTTTAATGCCCATTTTCCCACTTGTAATATTGAGCAATATATTTGTTGCACCGTGTATATCATTGTTGTTTAATAACGGCGAAGTTAAGGCTTCTTGTATTGCCGATATTGCTCTGTCGTTTCCACGTGCTGCGGCCGATCCCATTAATGCTACTCCCGATTTATTCATTACGGTATAAACATCTTCAAAATCGACATTAACCAGTCCAGGAACGGTAATAATTTCGGCAATTCCTTTGGCTGCAACGGTTAAGATATCGTCGGCTTTGGCAAAGGCTTCCGCCATTTCAAGATCTCCAAAAATCTCTCTAAATTTCTCATTATTAATCACTAGAAGTGCATCAACGTGTTGTCGCAACTCTTCGAGTCCATCAATGGCTTGCCTCAATCTTTTTTTCCCTTCGAACAAAAACGGGATTGTCACAATTCCCACTGTCAAGATGCCCGCTTCTTGTGCCTCTTGGGCTATGATTGGTGCGGCACCGGTTCCTGTTCCTCCGCCCATTCCAGCGGTAATAAACACCATTTTTGTGTTATGGCTGAGTACTTCGGCGATATGATCGAGGCTTTCAATGGCTGCTTCGCGTCCTTTCTCGGGTCGGTTTCCTGCTCCGCGTCCTTCGGAAATGGTTGGTCCTAATTGAATTTTAACGGGTACAGGACTAGCCTCCAGCGCTTGCAAGTCAGTATTGCAAATCACGAAATCAACATCGGTAATTCCTTGCTTGAACATATGATTTACAGCATTACTACCGCCTCCTCCAACCCCAATAACTTTAATTATAGAGGATTGCTTCGCGGGTAAATCGAAATTCATTATTAATTCTTCGCTCATGGCTAATCGGCATTTTGGTTCATTTCATAATCATTAACGTAAAAAAGATCTTTTATGGATGAAATCCTATTGAAAAGACTTGATAAAGTTCGTTTTGGGCTAATGGTTTTCGAATTGCTATCATCGTCGATGTCCTTCTTTTCTTCATCATTTTCGACAATCGCTTGGTTATTTATTTTCTGGGTTGCATATCTAATTTTCTGATCTTCGTATCCACATAAAAGAAGTCCAACACTGGTGGCATAAACTGGGGATGCAATTTCTGGAATTTTGTCGTATGTTACTGATATTCTTGGGCTTCCAATTCGGATATCGCATCCAGTGACATAGGCGGCGAGTTGGGCAAGATTTTTAAGTTTTGCTCCTCCTCCGGTTAAAACAATTCCAGTACCAAGATTCCCCTTCATTTCAGAGGCTTCGAGTTCAAAAAGAACCATTTCAAAAATCTCCTCCATGCGGGATTGAATAATTCCTGCTATATGATAAAATTCAAAGTCTCTGGGTGGTCGCCCATTGATACCAGGAACAGTAACTCTTTTATTTTGTAAAAACTTGTCATTTGCAATGGCGTACCCATAATCCAATTTTACATCCTCGGCCTGCCCTTCAATAATTCCAAGTCCTTTACGAATATCTTCGGTAACACACTGTCCTCCAAATGGAATTACAGCGGTGTGCTGAATAATCCCTTCGCTATAAACAGCAATGTCGGTTGTTCCACCTCCAATGTCCACAAGAGCAACGCCCACTGCTTTTTCATCTTCCGTAAGTACTGCCGCACTGGAAGCCAAAGGTTCAAGGAATATTTTCATAACATTTAGGCCAGCTTTATCGATGCATTTTTTCAAGTGACCTGCAGCTGCAATTTCGCCCACTACGATATGAAAGTTTGCTTCTAACCTTTTTCCTGCCATTCCGATGGGATTTTTGATTCCCATTTCGCGATCCACGGTATAGTTTTTCGCCAATACGTGAATAATCTCTTGTCCCACATCGACAGGAATACTCAACATGGATTGATCGAGTTTATCGAGATCCTCTTTGCTAATTTCATTTTCGCATGATTCGCGCGTAATGTAACCGCTAGCGCGCAACGATTTTATATGTTGGCCAGCCATTCCAACATACACATCCTTCATTTCAATTCCAGATTGCTGTTGGGCTTTTTGAACCGCACTTTTAATACTCTTAACCGTCTCCTCGATATTTAGTACAACGCCGCGTTTAACCCCGATACTTTTTTCGTATCCGTAGCCTAAAATTTCAATTTTTCCGTTTTCTTGTTTACGACCAATCATAGCAACAATTTTGCTTGTTCCTATGTCAACCGCTGCAATAATGTTTTTGTCTTGTATCATTTTCCTAGCGTTTTGTACAAATTACTTGGTTGTCAAATTTCAAATTGACTGACTTATATTTCTGCCAGCCCAAATTACTAAATCCCTTATAATAAATTGCTTTTAAGTTAAAAAACTTATTCACATAGTTATCAATAGAACCAAAAACTATAATATGGGATCCAACTTTTGGTATCATTTCGTATTCATTCCCCACAACATATATTTGCTCTATTTGGGCTTTTAAAAACTCGTCGGAATCGATATACTTTGCCAAAATAAGTAATTCTTGCAAAGTTAAGCGTTTCGCAGCAAATTTCGAATACATTGAGTCAATATGTATGGCTTTATTTTGATATCCCTGTTCTAAGATATCGCCATTGGCAATCAGTACCCGAGCACTAAAATGGGTCGAGAGTGGGAATATCATTCCTTCTCGATCGAGATAATATCCCTGTCCATATTTATTAATAACGCGCAATATTGGCTTTCGTGATTTAATATCCATACATATGGTGCCTCCTTCAGCTCGATAAATCCCTACATCCTGAACCAAAGGGTTATATGTTAAGATTAACCTTGAAAGCTCCATTTTGTTTATCTGCGAGACTGGATGACCATAAATCGATTGTTTTTTCTCTTCCATTAACCGTGTTATATCGCGAGGAACAACCAAACGGTTCAAACTATCGACCATGTTGATCTCCACAACCGTACAGAGTTCCTCGTTGGATTTACGTCCAATAAAACTTAGTGAGACAATCATATAAATCGCAACAATAGAGTAGCTTATAATATATTTGGTGCTTTTATTCATACGTTGTCCTCCAACTTCTTCCGAATTTCAGCAACTTTATCGCCAATGCTTCCTGCTCCCATGGTCAAAATAATGTCTTTATCTTGCGTAACGGCAAAACTGGCAATTGATTCAAAATCAACATATTGAGCATTCGGTATTTTTGCTATTAACGCTTGAGCGTTGATTCCTTCGATGGGAACTTCCCGTGCAGGGTAAATATCAGTTATTCCTATTCCATCAGCTTTAGCGAGTGCCATGGCAAATTGTTCCATAAAATCGCGTGTCCGAGTATACAGATGGGGCTGAAAAATTGCCAAAATGGACTTTCCGGGATAGATTTTCCGTATGGAATCGATACATGCATTTATTTCATTGGGATGATGCGCATAATCGTCAATATAGATCACCGGTTTTGTGGTGTGCAATTCAAATCGCCGTTCAACGCCAAGGAACGATTTCAGTCCCGATTTCAACTCCTCGACAGTGATTCCTGCATAGATTGACATGGCCGATGCAGCTACAGCATTTTCCAAGTTGTACCATCCCGGAACGCCCAACTGTAACGCTGGATAGATAGCATTGAGAGTAACCAAATCGAACCGATAACAACCGTCAATTATCTCTAGGTTTTGAGTATGTATATCTGCCTCTACATCAGTTACATCGTAACTATACGCTTTTAAATTAGCTGGAATATTTATGGCAATTCCCTTTTTATAGATTAACAATCCGTTTGGATTAATTTGACGTGCAAATTGATTAAATGCGGTTACAATATTTTCAAAACTCCCGTAAATGTCGAGATGATCGCTATCAATGGAGGTAATAACGGCGGCTTTTGGGTGCAGTTGGAGAAATGCGCGGTCATATTCGTCGGCCTCCACCACCATATCGTCCGTTTTTGACGACAGCAGTAAGTTTGAGGCGTAGTTGCTCGCTATTCCGCCCATAAAAGCATTCACTTTTTGGGTTCGCTGATTTAACAAATGACCCAATAGTGTGGTTATGGTTGTTTTACCATGCGTTCCCGATATGGCAAAAACGTTGTGATTGGATGCAATTAGAGCTAACATTTGCGATCGTCGAAGAACCTCAATTTGGTACGTATTCCAAATCGTAAGTACGTTTAGATAATCTGAAACTGCGGGTGTTCGTACTACCAGTGTCTTTTTGGTGAAAAATTTTGGATCAATAAGATTCGTATCATCGGAATAGAAAACAGGAATTGATTCGGAAACCAGTTTTTTTGTAAGGGCGGTTTCACGAATATCATAACCAGCTACACATTTCCCTTGGTGCTTCCAATAACGAGCCAAGGCGCTCATTCCTATGCCGCCAATGCCTATCAAAAATACATTTTCTATATGATCCAGATGTACGTTCATTCAATTACTTGATAAGTTTTTCAATTTCGTTGGCAATCTCTTCGTCGGCTTTTTGAATAGCCAATCCACGTATATTAATGCGTAATTCTTTACGTAGTTCCTTGTCGTCCAATAGCTTGGAGATTACATTTATAATATCACCAATTTTTTTGTCGGGCAGTAAAATAGCAGCATGTATATCGGATAATGCTCGCGCATTATAGGTCTGATGATCCTCGGCCACATTGGGACTTGGGATTAAAATAACAGGTTTACCTACGATACAAAGTTCTGAAATGGTTCCAGCTCCAGCACGTGAAATAATAATATCGGCAATGGAATAGGCGTACTCCATTTGGTCGATAAATTGTACAATTTTGACTCCGTTCAAATCTATGTTTTTTGAGCGCTCTATCATTTCATCGTAATAAAGTTTCCCCGTTTGCCATAAAAGTTGAACGTCGGACTTTGCAAACCAACCCAAATTTTTAATTATAGCATCATTGATTGATCTTGCACCTAAACTGCCACCCAAAACCAAAACCGTAGGTTTATCGTTACTCAAATTAAAAAACTTACTCGATTCCATGACGCTAACCAAATTATCGAACAACGATTTTCGAACCGGATTTCCGGTAAGCACAATTTTAGACTCAGAGAAAAATTTGTTCATTCCTTCATAAGCAACACATATTTTACGAGCACGTTTTGACAATATTTTATTTGTTACCCCTGCATAACTATTCTGTTCCTGAATCAGAGTAGGCACTTTCATACGCGAAGCCCAATAAAGAATTGGTCCCGATGCAAAGCCTCCAAATCCGGCAGCCACATGGGGTTTAAACTCTTTTATAACCTTACGGGCAGCAATTAATGATTTTAAAAGCATAAATATAAACTTCAAAAACTTAAACGATACCTTGCGGGGCATCCCCATAACGGGCAGTCCCACGATCGTATATCCCACTTGCGGAACTTTCTCCATCTCCATTTTGCCAAGTGCCCCAACAAACAGAATCTCGCTGTCGGGGTGTTTGCGACGAAATTCGTTGGCAACGGATAGAGCGGGAAAGATATGTCCTCCGGTTCCTCCGGCACTAATCAATAATCGTTTCGGTGTTGTCTCCATCGTTATATATTTCTTCAGTGGGTTCATTTTCAAAAGTAGGGTCTAAATCATTCGTCGGTTGTTTTTTCACTTCAAGAACGCTGCGGCTAACGCTTAACAAAACTCCCAGTTGTACACCGGTTATCAGCATCGATGTTCCTCCCATGCTAATCATGGGTAGCGTTTGTCCTGTTACCGGAAAAACACCAACACACACTCCAATATGGGCAAAGGCCTGAATTACAATCAGTAACACCATGCCAGCAACTAAAAAAGCGGAAAATGTTCGTTTACATTTCCGAATCAAGGCAACGCTCCTAAACAGAAGGGTTAAATATAAACCCATTATTATTAGTCCAACCAAAAAGCCGTATTCCTCTACAATAATAGCAAAAATAAAGTCGGAATATGGATGCGGTAGCACATTTCGTTGCACACTTTGTCCGGGACCTTTTCCAAGTATTCCCCCAGTGGCAATAGCGATTTTAGCTTGGTCGGCCTGGAAGTTATCACCATCTTTCGAGATAAAGTTCTCAATTCTACGTTTCCATGTTCCAACGCGTCCGGTATCGGGCGAATTTATTGCAACAACTACAAATAAGGAAATAGCAATTAGCCCAATACCAGCAAGGGTCATGAGATGCCGAATTCGCACACGTCCAATAAACAAAAGAATAATCGAAATTACAAATAACAACGCTGCTGTTGAGAAGTTGGCTGGTAATATGAGAGAACAGGTTACAACAATGGGAATCATTAATGGAATAAACCCTTTTCTCAAATCTTTCACATCGTGGTTACGCTGAGATAATTGCGTGGCTAAATACATGATTAATGCCATTTTGGCTAAATCGGATGTTTGAAAAGAGAGTCCTCCTGGCAAACTAATCCATCGGGCTGCCTCATTGATACTAGCACCGCGCATTAAGGTGTATAATAGCAATGGAATGGATAGAAAATAAAACACCTGCGACAGACGATAAAAAATTCCGTGTGGAATAAGATGGACTCCATAAGCCGCACCCAAGCCAATGACAATAAAAATACCTTGTCGTGTTAAATAATAGAACATATTTCCGCCAGCTTGCTTATAGGCCAACGATCCCGTTGAACTATAAACAACTAACAAAGATGCCATGCATAAGAAGAAGGTTATTACCCAAATTACACGGTCGCCTCGAAGATATGTAAATATTGTTCGCATTAAATGGAAATTAAATTCGCTTTAAATTATAAGTTACGCACGGCAGCCTTAAATTGCGCTCCTCGATCTTCATAGTTTGCAAAAAGATCGAAACTTGCACAAGTCGGGCTTAACAGAACTGCTGATCCGGGCAAGGAGAGTTTACTGGCAGTAACAACGGCCTCTTCCATGGATCGGGTCTCAACAATAACTGAAACTTTGTCTTTAAAATGATCTATAATCTTCTGATTATCAACACCCAAACAAACAATTGCTATTACATGTTTTTCAACAACAGCATCGAGTTCCGAATAGTCATTACCCTTATCGACTCCGCCAACAATCCAGACCGTGGGACGCGACATGCTTTCGAGCGCATACCAGGTGGAATTGATATTGGTTGCCTTTGAATCGTTGATATACTGAACACCATGAATGGACAAATATTCCTCTAATCGATGCTCAACGCCGGAGAAATCGGCGAGCGATTCTCTAATTTTTTCTTTTCGAATACGCGTAATGTCGGAAGCAATTCCTGCCATCATAGCATTGCACGTATTGTGCTTTCCTTTGAGTAATAATTCGTCGTAAAACATATGAAATGGTTGATTAACTCTGTTGAAAACTATCTCTTGATCTTTAACATAAACATCGCAATTGGTGTTTGTTAAAGAGAATGTGATTTTTTTTGCCGCTATTTCCATTTTATCGACCATCTCGGTAACCACTGGATCGTCGTTAAAATAAACAAAATAATCGTTGTTGGTTTGATTTTGCACAATCCTAAATTTAGATCGAACATAATTCTCAAATTTATATTCGTAACGATCTAAATGATCGGGCGTTATGTTTGTTAAAATGGCAATATGCGCTCTAAACGTGTACATTGAATCGAGTTGAAAACTACTTAACTCTACCACAAACCACTCCGGATCGTCGTGTAACACTTGGCGTGCTAAACTTTGCCCTATATTGCCTGCCAGTCCAACTTTTTTCCCCGATTGTTTCATAATATGGTAAATCCAAAGGGTAGTGGTGGTTTTTCCATTTGATCCAGTTATGGCAATAAATTTGGCCTTTGAAAAAGCAGCTGCATATTCAATTTCGCCAATAATTGGAATTGACTTCCCTTTTGCAAATAGAACTATTTCCGCATTCTCAGGTATTCCAGGACTTTTTATTATGGTTTTTGCCGTTTCCACAATGGACTTGGTATGTCCTCCCTCCTCGAAATCGATTTCAGCTTCTATCAGTTCTTTTCGATGTTTTTCTTTTAAAACACCTCCGTCGGAAACAAGCACAGTCTCTCCATTATGCTTTGCCAAAAGCGCAGCGCCCACACCACTTTCTCCCCCTCCTAAAACGACTGTTGAATATTGTTTGTCCATTTGATTTATCTAATTTTCAAGGTTAAGATTGTAATTACAGCCAACAAAATTCCGATGATCCAAAATCGAATCACAATTTTTGGTTCTGGGATGTTTTTCTTTTGATAGTGATGATGCAGTGGCGACATTAAAAATATCCGCCTTCCTTCACCATATCTACGTTTTGTGAATTTAAAATACGATACCTGCAATATGACTGAAATATTTTCGATTAGAAATATTCCACACAACACAGGAATTAATAGCTCTTTACGAATTAAAACTGCAAATACGGCTATAATTCCACCAATAGTTAAGCTTCCAGTATCGCCCATGAACACTTGTGCCGGAAAAGAATTGTACCATAAAAATCCGACCATAGCTCCAATAAAAGCGGCCATAAAAACCACCAATTCGCCAATATTGGGAATATAGAATATGTTCAAATAAGTGGAGTAAATTATGTTTCCCGACAAATAAGCAAGAACCCCGAGCGTTACGCCAATTATGGCGCTAGTTCCGGTTGCTAGTCCATCGAGGCCATCGGTCATATTCGCTCCATTTGAAACGGCGGTAACAATAAATATTACAATCAATATAAAAGGAATCCATGCCCATTTTGCCGCCGACTGATCGTCGAGAAAAAAGAGTAATCCTTTATAATCGCCATTGTTATTTTTAAAAAACGGAATGTTGGTTTGCGTGGATTTAACGTCGTTTCCATGCGGAGCATTTTGCTCATAAACAAGGTGGTTATCAGGCGCTTTATCGCGCACTACGATTCCGGGATGCAACCACATGGTTAACCCAACAACAAGTCCCAGTGTAACTTGACCAACAACTTTAAATCGGCCACTCAACCCCTCTTTATTTTTTCGAAACACCTTAATATAGTCATCCAAGAACCCTATTAAGCCCATAAGCAAGGTTGTAAACAACATTAAGATAATGTATATATTATTGAGTTTGGCAAAGAGCAGGGTCGGAATTACAATGGCACCAATAATTATTAATCCACCCATGGTTGGAGTTCCTTTTTTCTGCATTTGCCCCTCAAGCCCAAGATCACGAACAGTTTCGCCAATCTGCTTCATTTGCAACATGGCAATTAATCGTTTACCATAAATTGCAGAAATAACTACACTAATAATGAGAGCTAGCGCTGCTCGAAACGTAAGATATTGAAAAAGTCCCGAACCCGGAATTCCCATCTCTTGTAATAAACTTCCTAAATAATAAAACATAACGCTAATTTTTATTTGTCAATCTCTTTCAATATGGTTAACGTTTCTTCCCTATCGTCAAACGGATGTTTAACTCCGTCGATATCTTGGTACGTTTCGTGTCCTTTTCCGGCAATTAAAATTATATCCTCCGGATTGGCCATAACACAGGCCGTTTTAATTGCCTCGTGTCGGCTTGGAATGGTTAACGACACCACATTTGAAACCCCTTTTAATCCCACTTTCATATCTTCGATAATGGTCAATGGATCTTCGGTTCGAGGGTTGTCGCTTGTTAAAATCAACACATTGCTGTATTGTGCAGCCTCTTTTGCCATTAATGGGCGTTTGGTTTTGTCGCGATCGCCTCCAGCACCCATGACGGTAATTACCTTTTCGTTGCCTGTGCGAATGTCGTCAATGGTTTTCAAAACATTGGTAACCGCATCGGGAGTGTGCGCATAGTCTACAATTATGAATACTCCTGTTTTTGACTGGAAACGTTCAAATCGACCACGAACCGGATTCTGTTTGCTCAATGCAGTCAGGATTTCGAACTGATCCATTTCCAGCAACATACACGTTCCATAGACTGCCAATAGATTATAGGCATTGAATTCGCCCGTTAAAGGCGACCATAATTCATGATTGTCGAACACAAGCATCATTCCCTCTAACTGTTTGGTCAGGATTTTGGCTTTGTAATTCGCTGGCCTTAGCAATCCGTAGGTTTTGCGCTTGGCTTTTGTGTTCTGTACCATGATATTACCATTTCGATCGTCAACATTGGTCAATGCAAATGCATTTGGGCTGAGGTGATCAAAAAACGCCCGCTTGGCTGCAATATAGGCATCCATGGTTTTGTGATAATCGAGGTGATCTTGGGTGATATTTGTAAAAACGCCGCCACAAAATTGCAATCCCCATATTCTGTTTTGATCAATGGAGTGTGAACTTACCTCCATAAAACAGTACTCGCATCCTGAGTCAACCATCTCGGCCATTATACGATTCAGCTCAATGGCATCGGGTGTAGTGTGTGTTGCTTTTAATTCAATGTCGTTGATTAGTATTTTAACGGTTGAGAAAAGTCCGGCTGGATATCCCATAGAACGAACCACTTCGTAGAGCAACGTAGCCGTTGTTGTTTTTCCATTTGTTCCTGTAATTCCAACAACTTTTAAGTTTTGCGATGGATTGTTATAAAACGTGGAAGCCACCGTACCCAAATCGAGGGCGGTATTGGCAACCTGAATATAGGTAACCAATTGAAGCTGTTCGGCGGGCAATTCCGTGCAAAGAATAACCGATGCGCCCAATTTGCATGCCTGCATAATATAGTCGTGACCATTGGCAACGGTTCCTTTTATGGCAATAAACATGGAGTCTTTTTTGCATTTTCGCGAATCGATATGCAAGGATACAATCTCCTTATCCAATTCGCCATGAACGACCATAGGTTTGATATTTGCAATTATGTTTTGAAGTTTAGTCATACCTATTTAAAAGTTATTGGATAGTTTTAATGTGATTTTTTCGCCTCCCTGGATATTCTGAAAAGGCTGTAAACTTTGACGCGTTACAATTCCATAGCCCTCTATTACCACTTTTAGACCTGCGTTTTCGCACACCGACACTGCGTCGCGTAACCCCATTCCAATAACATTTGGAACCTGATTATGTGGAAAAAGTCTGTTTTGCAATCGAATTTTATCGGTCAACTTGGTTGTCACAACCCAATCGTTGTTTTCGTTTGACATATCTTCGGTGGGAATCCCATATTGTGCAAAAATCGAATTCAAATCGGGTTTAAATCCCGACAAGGTATAGGGAACCAACATTTCGGTCAATGCAGTACGCTCCTCTAGCGGTTGAACCATATCGGGACGGGTAGCATACACCTTGTCGGCAATCTCTTTAAAAACAGGACCGGCAACAGCATTACCATAATATTGACTATTCGATGGTTCATTGACAATAACAATGAGCGAATATCTTGGATCCTTGGCGGGAAAATACCCCACAAAGGAGGCTAAATAACTCACCCGACTTTGATACTCATATCCATATTGGGCATTTGCAATTTGTGCTGTACCCGTTTTTCCGGCAATTTTATATCCGTTGCGGCTCAAGTTCTTGGCGGTTCCATTTTCCACAACTCCTTCGAGCATCTCCTGTGCCATGCGAATTACTCGTGGTGATGCAATGCCCCGATTTATAATTTCTGTGGGATAGGTTTTCACCAACGTTCCGTGTTTGTAAATGGCCTTCACTAGTTTTGGACGCACCATTACTCCATTGTTAGCAACAGCATTGTAGAAGGTAAGAATCTGTAACGGAGTCATTTGAAGTTCATATCCATAGGACATCTGAATCAAAGAAACTCCTGTCCAATGTTTATCGCCTGGATATTTAATGTAGGGAACGGGCTCCCCTTGGATATCAACCCCTGTGGGTTGATTTAAGTGCATTCGATAGAGTTTCTCGATAAAATCCTTGGGACGCTTTCCGTAATATTTATCGACAATTTTAGTAACGGCAATATTTGAACTGACTTCAAAAGCCTCCTTAACAGTTATTTTTCCAAACCCGCCCTTTTTACTATCTCGAATTTTCCAACCTGGGAACTCCGTCATTCCATCGCCGGTATCGATAATATCATCGGGGGAAACATATCCGTCTTCCAAGGCAATCATAAGGGAAGCCAACTTAATGGTTGATCCTGGCTCGGTGCGCTCTCCTACGGCAAAGTTGTAGTTTTCGACATAGTTGCCAATGGAGGTTCGTTTCAAATTGGTAATGGCTAGTATTTCTCCTGTTTTAACTTCCATGAGCACAGCGGCACCATGACGCGCATTGTGCTGTTTTAAAATACGCAAAAGAGCATTGTGTGCCACATCCTGAATATTTACATCGATGGTAGTAACAATGTCGTGCCCTTGAATGGGTTCAATATCGATTTCGCTTCCAACGGGTTTCCAGAAACTGCCCGAAATTCGTTGTTCAAGTCTTCGACCTTCCACTCCTGACAGAATTGAATCGTAGGCTCCTTCAACACCTACTCCTCTACCTTTTCCCGATTTATAAACGTATCCGATGGTCCGAGCGGCCAAGTCACCAAAAGGTCTGAGTCGTTCGTATTCCATTTTTACAATCAGTCCGCCTTTGTACTGACCTGCATTAAAAACTGGAAAGTTGCGGAGTTTCTTAAGTTGGAGAAACGTAACATTCTTATTTATAAGATAATAACGTTCTTGGCGATATTGTGCCGCTAAAAGATCCCGTTTATATTTTTCGGCGCTTCGATCGCAAAACAATTTGGAGAGCAACATGGAGAGGCTGTCAATTTTCTGTTGAAACAGTTTAACATCAAAGGCTTTACTTCCCAAGTCCATTCTTATTTCATATTCGGGGACACTGCTGGCGAGTAGTCGTCCATCGCGTGCGCGAATATCGCCCCTGTTGGGCTCAATGGTGGTGGTTCTAAAGTTCAGTTTTTCTGCTTTTTTCCATTTATCGCCCTCTGCCAATTGTATGTATAAAATCCGAAAGAAAAGTACGAACAGAAAAACCAGGAGTAAGACATAAATTACAGTCAAACGTCCAAGAATCTGAGTTCGTATGGTTTTCTCTTTGTTCACTTACAGTTAATTAGCCTATTTATCAATCACCTTTCGGTTTACAAATTTAACATCTTGCGGTTTTAACACTATTTTATAGGGTGGATCAAGATTTTCGTGCATCTCAAGTCCGTTTTCTTTACACAAATGTGCTACTTCGGTTTGATTACTCATTTGCATCAATTGTGAAGAGATGGAAATCGCTTCGGGATGCAATTCGCGCATTTCAAGTTCCAGTTTTTTACGCTCGCGCAATAGGTTTTCGGCATGATAGGTATTGGTAATATACGCAATGCCAATGCCAACCAAAAACAGAATATATGGCATTCGATCTAGGAACTGATCTTTTCCCATAAAAGAACCATCAAGAACCGACTTAAACACATTTCGATTCTTCTTTACTCCCGGCTCTTTAATTCCTTGAATATCATCAAACTCCTGCGTCTGTGTTGATTTCTGTTCCATATACCGTTCTTTTTGCTATTCGTAATTTTGCGCTACGGGCTCTAACATTTCGCTCAATTTCTTCATCGGTAGGAACAATTATCTTTCTGTTTACCAACTCAAACGGAGCAATTATATTCCCAAAAAAGTCTTTTTCCAATTTTCCACTAAAATTTCCGGATCGAAAGAAATTTTTCACCAATCGATCTTCAAGCGAATGATAAGTCATTATAACAATTCGTCCGTGAGGGCTTAATACTTGAGCCGACTGGGTCAATAGATCTTGGAGTGCATCCATCTCGCCATTGACCTCAATTCGTAGTGCTTGATATATTTTTGCCAACGATTTATTGCGAAAACGCTCTGGCACAATTGGTTCAACAACTGACAATAAGTCCCCCGTAGTTTTCAGAGGTTTTTGCTCTCGCCGTTGAATAATGGCCTCGGCTATTTGCCACGCTTTATCAACCTCGCCCCAATTCCGGAGCACTGCAGTAATATTTTCCTTGGAATATTCATTTAAAAGATGTGCTGCCGTAAAGGCTTTGCTCTGATTCATGCGCATGTCAAGATTGCTGTCGAATCGGAAAGAGAATCCACGAGAGCTATCGTCAAAATGGTGCGATGAAACGCCTAGATCGGCCAAAATACCATCCACCGTTTCGATTTCGTGGTATCGTAAAAAATAGCGCAGATATTTAAAATTATGGTGTACAAAAATTAAATTCGGATGTTTTGGAGCATTGGCTACCGCATCGGCATCCTGATCGAAAGCAATTAATTTCCCCTTATCAAGACGGTCAAGAATAGCTTTAGAATGCCCACCTCCACCAAAAGTTACATCAACATAAATTCCGTTGGGATTAACATCTAACCCCTCCATACACTCTTCCAACATTACCGGAACATGATATTCTACCATTATTTCTAACGCATTAATCGTTCATTACTTTTTTTGCCAACTGCTCAAAGTCAGGTGCTTTACTCCACATTTGCTGATACATATCGGCACTCCAAATTTCAATCTTTCCATCTTGACCCGACAACACAACATCGCGATCAATTTGTGCAAACTCCAATAACCGTTTTGGAATTAAAAGCCGATTATTACTATCCAACAATATTTCGAAAGCTCCTTTTGAAAAACTTCGTAGAAATTGATTGTGTGCTCTATCAAAAGGATTTAACTTACTTCGAATCAACGTGTTTTGGCGTTCCCACTCCGAGGCCGGATAGAGCACCAAACATTGTTCGTACATATCTTCTTTCAGAATATATACTGCACCCAATTCTGTAGTATCGCCTTGCTTTTTAAGAGCCGAAGGCAATACTAATCGACCTTTTGCATCGATGCGCACATTATATTCACCAACAAAGGGTATCATATCTATACAGTTTTCAATGGGTAAAAATACAAATACTTTCCCACTTCGACCCACTTTTTCCCACTTTTTCCCACATTGTTGATAACTTTAATGTGTTATTGTTCAAATCGTTGATGACAAACGAAGCGTCTGTGAAGGACAAAACGCTCTTAAGAGACTGATTACAGTGTGATAAGAAAGCGTTTGATGCTTTTTCAAGAGTGGAATCGGAAAAACTGGTACGGATTTACGCCAAGTTGTTTCTCGTTTAGATATGTTGAATTGGTATCAAATAGAAATACAAAGTGATGCAGTTGAAAGAGTCGTATTTCAAAGTGATAAAAATTGCTTGAAGTCGTATGTGTTCCATGTTATGCAATCAGCATAATTCGTTGACAAATCTACACCCCAGAACCTCAGAAAAAAGAATTAGAGGCAAAATTCCCTTTTCGACAAAAATGTTTTTAATTTTACATCACACTTTAGAAAATTGTCATGGCTAATATCAAGAAATTTGGAACCTTTGCCGGAGTTTTCACTCCCTCCCTTTTAACCATCCTAGGTGTTATTATGTACATGCGTTTAGGTTGGGTTGTGGGCGAAGCAGGATTACTTGCAACCATTGTTATTATCGCTCTTGCACATGTTATCTCGATTACAACGGGACTTAGCATCTCGTCGGTTGCAACCGACAAGAAAATAAAAACAGGAGGCGTTTATTATATGCTTTCGCGCAGTTTGGGGTTTCCCATAGGAGGATCAATTGGAATAACACTCTATGTGGGAACTGCCTTATCGATAGCACTTTACATTATTGGTTTTAGTGAGAGTTTTCTTGGCATTCAAGCCATTGCCGACTTTTTGCATTTGGAACAAAACGTTGAAAGTTATCGAATACTGGGAACTTCCGTTTTAATTTTACTGGTAATTTTGGCGTTTATAAGTACCTCGCTGGCATTAAAATCACAATTTATAGTCCTTGGAGCAATTGCACTATCGCTCCTTTCTGTTGTAGCCGGGGTTTTTATAAATACAAGTTTTTCCGCCGAAACAATGGTGATAAACCCATCGGTCAACAATGTGCCTTTCATTACTCTTTTTGCCATCTTTTTCCCTGCCGTCACCGGATTTACGGTTGGTGTTTCCATGTCGGGCGACTTAAAAGATCCAAAATCAGCAATTCCAAAAGGGACAATGCTAGCCATTGTGGTTGGATTTATTGTTTATATAGGGTTGGCTATATTGTTTGCTTTAATGGTGGACAGAAACCTGCTGCTTACCGACAGCAATTTCTTACTCAAGATAGCGCTGTGGTCACCATTAGTTATTGCCGGAATTTGGGGAGCTACCCTATCGTCTGCATTAGGCGGAATACTGGGAGGACCAAGAATTTTACAAGCCATTGCCATGGATAAAATTGCTCCTTCGTTTTTGAGCAAAGTGAGTACAAAAAACAGCGAGCCGCGAAATGCCCTAATCTTTACATTTTTAATTGCGGAAGCTGGGATTCTGATCGGCGAATTGAACGTTATTGCTGAAGTGGTGTCCATGTTCTATATTGCAGCCTACGGCTTTATAAATATGGCTTTTACGCTGGAAAGTTGGGCTTCATCCGATTTCCGACCTACTTTTAAAGTTCCCAAATGGATTGGCATTTTGGGCTTTGTGGCTTCGTTTGGGGTTATGTCTCAAATTAATCCGGTGGCCATGATTGCCGCATTTTTAATTATGTTTTCAATCTATTTCTTTTTAAAACGCAAAGAGCTAAAATCGGAATCGGGCGATGTGTGGGGCAGTTTTTGGATGACCGTAACTCGCCTTAGTTTGAATAAATTGCAAGAACGCCGTATCGAAGAGCGCAATTGGAAACCCAACATTTTATTATTTAACGGCGATGAATCGTACAAAACCCCGCAATTACAGCTTGGACATGCCTTTGCCGGAAAATTCGGATTTCTATCGATCTTTAATCTCTTAAAAAAGGTCAACAAAAACGCAACAGAGGATGGACGTTACTACCATAAAGCGTTAAATCAGATAAAAGAGAGGACTGTTTTTGAACATCAACGATGGGTCGATAATATATTCGATGGAATATTGCAAATTTCAGAAACCCATGGATTTTCAGGTATCGAGCCAAACACTGTAATGATGGGTTGGGCACATAATACAAAAGATCCGGAAGGCTTTGCGAAACTCGTAAAAAATCTGTACCAACTTGACATGAATATCTTGATGATGGATTACGATGGCGAGCGAAAATTTGGTAAAAACAAAAACATTGATATTTGGTGGATTGGTGAAGGCAAAAATGGAAACCTAGCATTGCAACTTATGAAGTTTTTGTGGCTCGATGACAATTGGCGACATGCAAAACTTCGACTTTTAATTGTTAATCCGGTCAATGCCGAACGGGATATTATTATTAAAAAAGCCTTCGACATACTGAATAAAATGCGTATAAAAGGCGAAATAAAAGTCATTAACAATCAAGTTGAAAAGCGAAGTTTTCATGAAATTGTGCAAAGTGAATCGGTGCACTCCGACCTAATTTTTATGGGAATTCCGGAATTAGAAGATGGCAACGAGATCCAGTTTATTGAAGAGACAAACAAATTGTGTAAAAACATTGGAACGGTGGTTTTAATCAAAGCCAGCACTTTCTTTAAATCGTTGCAAATTGGAGTTTCCCGTAATGCTAAACCTTTAGATACTCCTGTAATTCAGCAAATCAAATCAACCGAATTTATAAAACCCATAAACAACCAATCGACGAAAGTAATTCTTGAAGGAGTTAACCAAAAACTAGAGCCTTTTGCCACAAAATACATTGAGCACTTAATTGGAATTGAAGTGTTTGAAACGCTTCTGTTCGACGAAGTACAAATAGCCATCGATCAATTTTTATCAAAACTCAATGTGCCCGACGATGTAGCCAATTTCGACAAGTTCCAGAATCAACTCTCGACTACCGAAAGTTTAATAATTAATCGGCTTACCGAAATTTACAACAACTATATAAAAGACACCCCTACGGAAAAGTCGTCACTATCGATTCAACAAAGTCTTTACGAGGAGTGGATTGAATTAACCACAAAAGAGATGCGACAATTTGCAACATCGCTTCCCAAAAAAGTGAAAATTATTTTGACTGCCGATGAATTAAAAACAAATACAAAAGACAAATTATCCATTCGCTGGTTTAAATTCCGAAATCGATTGTTAATCAAGTTGGGAAAGGAGACTATTTATTACAATTTAAAATTGCGGAAGATTTTCCACTCTGATATACTCCCAACCCTATTTATTGTTTATTTCAAAAACATACAACATGTTAGTAATAATGGATATGCTGCATTAGTAACACTGCGGAGTTTAACCAATAAAACGACACATATTTTTCATGAACTCAAACTCACTTCACCCGACAGCTACGATATTGCCTATGTTAAAAAACGACTCGACACCATAAAACAACTTGCCACGCAATCGGGATTATTGCTTGCAAAACAAAAACAGGAACTTTTTGATAGAAACAGTAACATTAATGTAACCATAACAAACAGTCTCGTTAGCCGAATCGATAAAATTCACCCCAATGTGGCAAAATATAAAACACAAAATGAGATTCCTTCCATAAAAAAGCAAATCGCCACGCTTGCGCCTGCTGCAACTGCTACCTATCAGTGTAAGCAAATGCTTATCAACAACTTAATACTGAACAACACACTTCTTATAACAAAAAACAGAATAACCATTGAGACCCTAAAAATAAAGAAGACCATTGAACAGGAAATAAGAAACAAGATATTGGTATTCCAATACGATTTTAAAGAGACTCTAACAAAACTTGTCTCCAATTCAGGAACCATTGAAAACGACGATGTTCCAATCTTAAAAGAGATTGCCAACAACCAAACAAAAAGCGATTTTGGACAAATCGATTACGATGCATTAAATAGGGCACATCGACGATTAAAACATTGGATTGAAACATTCCCTGCCGAGCTGGAACTCCTTGACGAGGAATCATACAACAACCTAACAAACAATAAGTTCGGCCGAATAGGATCGATAAAAATTGCCACAAAACCGCTAATTAATTTTATGGTTGATCGGGAATATATTGAACCCATAAAACAACTCTTATCAACAATCCCTGAGAGAATTTCGTCCGTAAATAAAATTCTGTCCAATTATGTGCGACTTATTGACTATTCAAACATTGGCAAAACCGAAGTGAGCCCCGAGGATAGCGAACAAACCGACCTATTCTCAATCACAGACCTTTTGAACGAACTAAATGCTGAAATTGTACAATCGGAACAGTTCCTTAAAAAGACAATCTACTCCTTGGAATCAACAACGTCAACCATTACCGGAAAGCTCGATGTTTATCCATTTTTAGATGCCGCCCAAAATATTCGTCAATACATTCGTGAAAAAAGAGTGTCATCGAACCGTACCGGCAGCCTTGCATGGGTAAAAAACAGCCTTCGACCGGCACGCGAGCAATTTGCTAAACTAATACTCAGTCAAAGTAAAGGAATCCTGTTTACACGATCTTTTTTTAAGGAAGAAAACACCTACTCCTTGCCCGAAAAATTGATGGCTGAATATCAACAATCGCACATTAAGCCCGAGGTACAAAAGAAACTATCGTTCTATTACAAACACCTATTTGTGGGAAAACAGAACTACGCACTCGATTTCTTAATTGGTCGCGAAGAGGAGTTGAAAAAAATTGACAATTATATTGTAAATCACCGTAGTGGATTCCGCAACGCCCTTCTCATTGCAGGCGAACGCCACTCAGGGAAAACATTTCTGGCAAACGTAATGGCCGACAAATACGTTGAACGTAAGAAAGTATTTATAATTCTGCCGCCAGAAGTGGGCAGTACCAATTTTAACGATTTTAACCTCGCCGTGGGAAATGCGTTTAACAATAGCTTTAATGCCGAATATAATTTCAGCCGCGTTCAAAACGGCACCATGATTATAGTTGAAAACGCCGAACTCTGGTGGGCAAAAGAAAACGGAGGCGAGAAAACACTTACAACGATTTTAAACTTAACGCAAAAATATCGAAACTCCATTGTATTTGTATTCACAATCAACAGTTTAGCATTGGGGATTATTAAAAACGTAGTCCCTATTAACCGCTATTTCTCAAGCATTGTTGAGTGTTCACCCATGAACGCTTCGCAAATTGGGAAGGTGATTTTGAACCGACATAATATTGGCAACATGCGATTTGTATTGAACGGAAAACGACAACACCATTTCAGAACCTGGAATTATGCAAAACTGTTTAACCGATATTTCCTGATTTCCGACGGAAACATTGGCTACTGCCTAAACATCTGGATAAACAACATCCTCTCCGTAAATAACGACAAAATTCAGATTCAAACGCCAAAATTAATGGACAACTCGGTGTTTGGCAGCCTAAGTGCACAGCAAAAATTGGTGCTTCTAAACATAATAATTCACACCAGTGTTACGGTAAAAATTTTGTCGCAACTATTGAAAACCACAACGAAAATTGCCGAAGAGAACCTAAACGAACTTCAAACCCTTGGTTTAGTGGTGAGAACAAGCGTTGGAGTATATAAAATAGACTCTATTGCACACCACCGGATAGTGAGATACTTTAAACATAACAATATAATTTAGCTCCATGGAAACCCTAATCAACTATAACAATAAACCCCTTGTGGTTCTTATATTCTTAATTTCGATACTCCTACTAATTGGCGGGCTGAAAATAGCAAAACGCCTGTTGCTTAAAATCTCAAAATCGTCGATACTCATGACCAAAGTTATGAAGTTCTATCCCTCATTTGAACTCGTAACTTGGTATGGATATATGTTTTTGATTTTGCCCTATTTTTACCGTCACAACATTTACTTTGCAGCACTATTGTCGCTGTTTCTAATAACCATTGCAATTTGGATTGTCCTTTTTTCCATAAAAGATATTATTGCAGGATACATTCTGCGAAACAATCCTGCTATTGCAAAACAGAAGAAAATTATTGTCGATAATTACACGCTTACTATTACCTCTTTAATGCCGGGCTATCTTGAAGGATTGCTCGACGATAACTCCATTATTACGATCCGATATAGCAAATTAATACAAGCAACCATTAAACAAATCACCGACAGTGAAAATATTCAGTCGAAAACAATTCAGATTTCTCTTCAAAAAACACTATACAACGATGACACCGCCCGTTCGATAAAAAGCTTTTTACTGTCGCAACCAAACTATGCCGTAAAACAGAGTCCAATTATTAGAAAAATTGGCGAGGATGCCACAAAAGTGAAGTTGTCGGTCACATTTTTTGTGCTCGATTCTGAAAAGGTTTTTGAAATCGAGAACGAGGTGCGCATGCAATATGAGAAATAATCTTGGTCGCGAATAACCCATTTAAGCAAATTGCCACATTATCAGGCCATTGCGAGCACAACAAAACAATCTTTTTCCATTTACAACAAAAAACAAAACTATTTCTCACCGCCCACA
>Ga0265295_1001644_pt1 | contig 38463 bp, 33 predicted proteins | sample Munlansysbiofilm_FD_192503 | JGI IMG/M metagenome (GOLD analysis project Ga0265295, IMG submission 192503) | Leachate microbial communities from a municipal landfill in Southern Ontario, Canada - Methane capture system biofilm | ecosystem: Engineered > Solid waste > Landfill > Unclassified ... | reverse complement strand
GAGTGGTCGCTCAATCGCCGGTACATGCAGCTTGAAGGCCTCCAGTCGCTCTGCGATACTGCCCCGACTCGGCTGTCCGCTGTGGCTCGCTGAGTAACGTGTAGCTCAGCCTATCCGGGCTGTGGACCTACACCACGTCGCGGGACGCGACCGCTTGCTGGCGGAGCGTCCCACTCGAACGCCTTGTTCGACCAGCGCCTCACGCAACGACCTCACGCACTACCTCAGGGTGACGCTTGGCGATACGGATTAGTGCTTGGGCAGCGCCTGTTGGTGACCTACGCCCTTGCTCCCACTCTTGTAGTGTGCGCTTGGAGATGCCGAGCGCTTGAGCAAACTGTGCCTGGGACAAGCCAGATTTTTGACGCGCTTCCGCGACTTCGTTGGGTTCGACCTTTGTGACGCGAGCCGCTTGTGCAGCCTTCATTTCACGCACGGATTGTAGGAGCTTCAGCCCAAGGGCTTCGCCCGAGGATGCGGCTTGGGGTTTGGGAGCGCTAGCCATTTTCGATTTCCTCTCGAATAGCTTTAAGTAGATGGCCAGGGATGTTGTCCCTGACTGACTTGGCGTACACGAGTAACAGCCAGATTTCGCCAGAGGTCAATCGAGCGAAATAGATGACCCGAACCCCTCCGCGCTTACCTGAGCCTGCACGTGACCAGCGGACCTTACGGCAGCCTCCACTGCCAGGTATGACGTCTCCCGCGTCGGGATTGGCAGCCAGCCATGTAAAGAACTCTAGACGCTCCTCGGTTGCCCACAACTTGTCGGCTTCCGCCACAAAGGTAGGGGTCTCGATGAACGTGTACATGGATTGAACTATACGTCATAGACGTACCGCACACAATCACCACGGAGAGGTCGAACGTCGCCCATGAGCGGCCGAGCAGGCGGGCGAAGCCCGCTTGCGAAGGTCCGTCTCGATGGGCCGGTTAGGTGCTACGCCCACAGCGAGATGCCTTCGGCCTCAAGCGCGGCGACGACGGATGGTCGTTGGGAAAGGGACTCGACGTAACGCGTGTACGCTGGATAGCTAGACTTCATGTTGTAGCCTTGACGCACGCCCCAGCGAAAGAAAACCAACCAGAATGGGTCAACCACGGTGAATTGTCCTTTCACCGCAAAATCGGAGCCGTCCAGGTGGGTGTCTATATCGGCAAGGCAGCGTTGAAAGTTCTGGTGTCCACTCGCTTGAACTGCCTGGTAGTCATCTTGCGAGGATACGAAGCGCTCTGGCCGCAGAATCTGAGCGAAGGCAACGTGGACAGTGTTCGAGGACCACGCCAGCCACTCAAGGCAACGCGCCTCAGCCTCAGTGCCCGGCGGTGGGTACAGGCGTGCGTCTGGGAAACGACGCCCAAGAAAGGCAAGCACGGCGGGATTTTCGGTAAGGACAAAGCCGTCGATCAAAAGTGCTGGAATACGCCCCTTTGGATTAACGGCGAGATACTCGGGTAAGTAATTGCTGCGATCGGCGGTGGAGAATTTGCGAAGCTCAAATGACACACCGGCCTCGCGCAGAATCACATGAGGGGCAAATGAGCACGCTCCAGGTGAGTAGTAGAGTGCGACCGACATCGTGGCTCCTTGTAGCACCTAACGTCTAGCTTGAGGGGCGCGGAGACAGCAAGCAAAGCTTGCTGGCGGAGCGTCCCTCTCGAAGCGTTTGTTAGCCATTGTCAGAGCAGTAAATGCTGTCGAAGGTCATTGGAGTGTCTTTGATTAAATGAGTCAGACGCGATCATGGCTATGAAACCGCTTTGTGACCTTAGCGCGTCAGTGAGTAAATCAAGTTTGAGTAAAGACACAAGAAGGGCACATGTGCGAGCCTGACAATTAATCGATTTTTCCGGGTTGAACTCAATATCGGTAAAGCCTTTGTATTCGAACAAGCGCTTGAGATACTCCTGATGAGGTGCTAACGCCGAGAGGTAGAGCCAATCATAAAAGGCGGTTTTTGGTATTAGCGGCCATTTTTGGCCAAAAAAATCGAATTCCTTGAGCGGCCCCGATGTTTGCAGTCTCTCATCTTTCTTAGCAGCACGACTGTCTTTGTCGTAGATATCAGTGAATGGCCCCCCGTTTTTGAAAACCTTACTTCCCTGATATGCCGACTCAATGCTGATTTCACCGGCCTGCGTTAGTATTTTTAGATTAAAGGCACTAAGCCGTTGACCTAGCTTTTCTTCAGATTTTGTAGAAACCTCAAGTAAGGGGAATAAGCCCCTGTGCTTGGCTGCCTCATGCATAGCCATAATGTTTTTTTTCTTTTGAATCGGCGCAAAGCCTGGGTTCCATGTGAAATCAACCAATATCTCTTTTACAAGATGTGATGGGTCACCCAAGGCGGTAAACACAGGTCGACTAGCCATTCTTGACCCCAATAATCTTGTTGATTGGAACGATAGTTGGAATAAGAATTTCGGATTTTACGGCAACAATTCGTCTAGCCTTTACGTCAGGGTCTTTCCAGTCCATACGCGTGAACAACACCTCAAAATCAATCAACTCTCTGGCGGCCTCAGGCGTAAGAATTTGAACACCGGACTTATTCGAGACGTCAACCGTAAAGCGAACTCCGTCCTCCAGTAATATTGAAGCGTCAATCTTAATCCACACAGGGTTGGGTATCCGAGACGCTTCTTTGGCGCGAAATAGCATTGGATGGTCATCGATGAAAGCAAGGTGAACATACTCATGGACGCCCTTTATTGCATCTGCATCATGGCTCCATTCGTTACCACCCGGCACGGATATTTCTACCCCACGACGTTGAAGCTCAGCGAGCGATAACAGTCCATGATGTTTCTGTATGGACTCAAGATTGGCTCGATCCGTGAAGTGCCAAACTGCATCAATGCGATAGTGCTTGAGTATGGTTTCCATGGCTAACGTAATGTAGATCGTCGGATAACTCGTGAATCAGATGTTATCCGACAGAATAATCTTGGCACAGCCCCCCTTGACCAGAGAGGGCCGACCCCACTGGAAGTGGCTTGACAACTGACTTGCGGGCGATGTACTGTTTATAAAAACAGCCATCAAAGCCGCCATGAACCCGGTCGCCTATCCTCTCCAGTCGCCACGCTTACTCGATCAGTTGAGCGAGGTGATGCGGTACAAGCACTATAGCCTGCGTACCGAAGAAGCCTATCGATATTGGGTGCGATTTTTCGTGCGGTGGAGTGGCCGAGGTGGGCGAATGCAGCACCCACGCGACATGGGCGCCGCGGAGGTGCAGCAATTTCTCTCCATGTTGGCGAATGAACGCCGGGTTTCGTCGTCGACTCACAATCAAGCCCTGAGCGCCCTTCTGTTTCTGTATCGCGAAGTGCTGGACATCCATCTGCCCTGGCTCACCGAATTGCAACGCCCGACACGCGTGAAGCGTATTCCCGCCGTTCTCACTCAGACCGAAATCTTGGAGCTTCTTGGCTTCCTTGAGGGGGATATGGCCCTGCTGGGCAAGTTGTTGTACGGCACGGGCATGCGCTTGATGGAGGGTTTGCGACTTCGCGTGAAGGACGTGGACTTCGAGCGGCAAGTCGTGGTGGTGCGTCAAGGCAAGGGTGGCAAGGACCGTGTGGTGATGCTGCCGCGCAGTTTGGAAGCGGGGCTGAAGGCGCAGCTTGGACGTTCCCGCGCGTTGTGGTGTCGCGACAGAGAAGATGGCTCGCCAGGCGTGGAGGTGCCGGACGCGCTCGCGGTGAAATATCCGAATCTGGGGAGCCGTTGGGGGTGGTTCTGGGTGTTTCCGGCGCCCAGGCTATCGGTCGATCCGCGTTCCGGCGTCTGGCGGCGGCATCATCTGTTTGAGGAGCGCTTGCAGCGCGCCATCAAGCTGGCTGCGGCTGCGGCACACATCACCAAACCCGTATCCGTGCACACCCTGCGCCATTCCTTCGCCACGCACCTGTTGCAAGGCGGCACGGATATCCGCACGGTGCAGGAATTGCTGGGGCACTCGGACGTAAGCACCACCATGATCTACACGCATGTGCTCAAGGTGGCAGCGGGTGGCACGCCCAGCCCGCTGGACAGGCTGGCGGGCGTGTAGGAGGCGCGCTACGTCGTTTTTTCTTGCTGCATCACCGTCGCGATGGACTTGGCGACGTAGTCGACATTGTGCAGATTGATCGCGGCCACGCAGATGCGGCCGGTGGAGACGCCGTACACGCCGAATTCGGTGCGCAGGCGCTCCATCTGCGCGGCGGAAAGGCCGGAGTAGCTGAACATGCCTTTCTGTCGGGTAATAAAGGACAGATCGCCCTTCACGCCCGCAGCGGCGAGTTTTTCCACCAGGGTGCTGCGCATGGCGCGGATGCGCTCGCGCATGCCGGCAAGCTCTTGCTCCCACTGGGCACGCAACTCGGGCGACGACAGCACCGTGGCGACGATCTGTGCGCCGTGGGTGGGCGGGTTGGAGTAGTTGCTGCGGATGACGCGCTTGATCTGCGACAGCACGCGGGCGGCTTCGTCCTTGCTTTCGCACACCACGCTCAGCGCGCCCACGCGCTCGCCGTAGAGCGAGAAGCTCTTGGAGAAGGAGGTGGCGACGAAAAAGTCGAGCCCGGCGGCGAGAAACTGCTGGATGACCGCGCCGTCTTCGGCAATGCCTTCACCGAAGCCCTGATAGGCCATGTCGAGGAAGGGTACGAGGCCGCGCGATTTGATGGCGGCGATCACCTGTTCCCACTGCGCCGGGCTGAGGTCGTAGCCGGTCGGGTTGTGGCAGCAGGCGTGCAGCACGACGACGGTGCCTGCGGCGGCGGCGTTCAGCGCGGCGAGCAGGGCGTCGAAGTTCACGCCCTGTTGGTTGGCGTCGTAGTAGGGATAGGTGCCCACGCTGAACCCCGCGGCCTCGAACAGCGCGCGGTGGTTTTCCCAGCTCGGATCGGAGATCAGCACCTTGGCATCGGGGTTGAGGCGCTTGAGAAAATCGGCCCCGACCTTCAGCCCCCCGGTGCCGCCCAGTCCCTGCACCGTGGCGATGCGGCCCGAGGTCACGGCCTCGTGATTGGCGCCGAACACCAGACCCTGCACCGCCTTGTCGTAGGCGGCGATGCCGTCGATGGGCAGATAGCCGCGCGGCTTGGGCGCCTGCATGAGTTGCGCTTCGGCGGCCTTCACGCATTCCAGCAGCGGCAGCTTGCCCTCGGCGTCGGTATAGACGCCGATGCCGAGGTTGACCTTGTTGGGGTTGGGGTCGGCGGCAAATTGTTCGTTCAGGCCGAGGATGGGGTCGCGCGGGGCCATTTCCACGCGGGAAAAAAGCGACTGGGTCATGGGAGGTGTGGGGTGGGGTGACGAAAAAGCCGGGCTTGCGGGACAATAGACGCGCAAGGAGGCCGGATTTTACGCCTCAGTTCCCGTTGCCGATGCCCGCAGTCTGACCGTGGTGCAGACGGCATTCCCGACCCCCGCCATACCGCCCATGTCCGCTCTGCAACCCGTTCCCACGCTCGACCCGGACAAATTCGTCAGCTTTCCCGATTCGCCTTTTCGCCTGTACCAGCCTTATCCGCCCGCGGGCGATCAGCCTGCCGCCATCGAGCAGCTTGTCGAAGGGCTCAGCGACGGCCTGAGCTACCAGACGCTGCTGGGGGTGACCGGCTCGGGCAAGACTTACACCATGGCCAATGTGATCGCCCGCATGGGGCGCCCGGCCATTGTGTTCGCGCCCAACAAGACGCTGGCGGCGCAGCTCTACAGCGAGTTCCGCGAGTTCTTTCCGAAGAACGCCGTGGAGTATTTCGTCAGCTATTACGACTATTACCAGCCCGAGGCCTATGTGCCGCAGCGCGATTTGTTCATCGAGAAGGACAGCGCGATCAACGAGCACATCGAGCAGATGCGTCTGTCGGCCACCAAGAGCCTGCTGGAACGGCGCGACGTGGTGATCGTGGCCAGCGTCAGTGCGATCTATGGCATCGGCAATCCGGCGGACTATCACGCCATGATTCTCACTGTGCGCACCGGCGACCGCATGGGCCAGCGCGACGTGATCGCGCAACTGGTGCGCATGCAGTACCAGCGCAACGAGGTCGATTTCACCCGCGGGACTTTCCGCGTGCGTGGCGACCGCATCGACATCTTTCCGGCCGAGCACGCCGAGCTGGCGGTGCGCATCGAGCTGTTCGACGACGAGATCGAGTCGCTCAGCCTGTTCGACCCGCTCACCGGGGTGGTGCGGCAGAAGATTCCGCGCTTCACCATCTATCCCAGCTCGCACTACGTCACGCCGCGCGAGAAGGTGCTCGAAGCCGCCGAGGGCATCAAGCAGGAGCTGCGCGAGCGGGTGAAGGAACTGACCAGCATGGGCAAGCTGGTCGAAGCGCAGCGGCTGGAGCAGCGCACCCGGTTCGATCTGGAAATGCTCACCGAAATCGGCCATTGCAAGGGCATCGAGAACTACTCGCGCCATCTCTCGGGCGCCGCGCCGGGCGAGCCGCCGCCCACGCTGGTGGACTACCTGCCGCCAGACGCCCTCATGTTTCTCGATGAAAGCCATGTGCTCATCGGCCAGTTCAACGGCATGTACAACGGCGACCGCGCGCGCAAGCAGACCTTGGTGGAGTATGGCTTTCGCCTGCCCTCGGCGCTGGACAACCGGCCGCTGAAGTTCGCCGAATTCGAGCGCAAGATGCGGCAGGTGATCTTCGTCTCGGCCACCCCGGCAGACTATGAAGAGCAGCACGCCGATCAGGTGGTCGAGCAGGTGGTGCGGCCCACGGGGCTGGTCGACCCGCTCATCGAAGTGCGACCGGCCACCAGCCAGGTCGACGACGTGCTCGGCGAGATCCGCCTGCGGGTGGACAAGGGCGAGCGCGTGCTCATCACCACCCTGACCAAGCGCATGGCCGAGCAGCTCACCGACTACCTCGACGAGAACGGCGTGAAGGTGCGCTATCTGCACTCCGACATCGACACGGTGGAACGGGTGGAGATTCTGCGCGATCTGCGACTCGGAACCTTCGACGTGTTGGTGGGCATCAACCTGCTGCGCGAAGGGCTGGACATTCCCGAGGTGTCGCTGGTGGCCATTCTGGATGCGGACAAGGAAGGTTTTCTGCGCTCCACCCGCTCGCTGATCCAGACCATTGGGCGCGCCGCGCGCAATGTGAACGGCATGGCCATTCTGTACGCCGACCGCATCACCGATTCGATGCGCCGCGCCATCTTTGAGACCGAGCGCCGCCGCGCCAAGCAGATCGCCTTCAACGCCGAACACGGCATAACGCCTACCGCGCTGAACAAGTCGGTGCGCGACCTCATCGACGGCGTGGTGCAGACACCGGGCAAGGGCTTGCGCGCGGGCAGCGTGGAGCGTGAAATCGCGGAACTGCAGATCGACAACGCGCAGGACGTGGCGCGCGAAATCAAACGCCTGGAAAAGCGCATGATCGAGCATGCGCGCAATCTCGAATTCGAGCAGGCCGCGCGGGTGCGCGACCAGCTCGGGCTGCTGCGGCAACGGGTGTTCGGCGGCGGCGACGACCACGACACCGACGCGCAGCAAAGCGCCTGAACCGGTTTGGAACTTGTGATCCCGAGCGAAGGAGGTTGACCATGCAAACGTCCTTTCATCCGATCTTGCCCACTCGCCGCCACACCCTGCGCTGGCTGGGCGCGGGTCTGGGCAGCACGCTGCTGGGCGCCTGCGGTGGCGGGGCGGTGCTGGTGTGGGGCGACAGCCCTGTCGAGGCGGCGTCGAATCCGTTTCCAGTCGATATGCAGCCTGCGGTCAAAGTGGCTGGCAAGGCGTCGGCGCCGATTCTCGGCGTGCCTGGGGTGGACGCACGCGGGCAGGGCGGCCTGCTCGATGTGGCGCTCGACCCCGACTTCGTCGGCAACCGCCGCATCTACCTCAGCTATGCCGGGGCAGAGGCGGGCCGCAACGGCACGGCGGTGGCTCGCGGCGTGCTGTCTGCCGATGGCACGCGCCTGAGCGACGTGCAGGTGATTTTCCGCCAGTCGCCCAAGATCGACAGCACCGCGCACTTTGGCTCGCGGCTGGTGTTCGCGCCGGATGGCACGCTGTTCATCACCCTGGGCGACCGCTACAGCCAGCGCGACGCGGCGCAGGATCTGTCCAATACCCTGGGCAAGGTGGTGCGCATCCGCGCCGATGGCAGCGTGCCGAAGGACAACCCCTTTGTCGGGCGGACGGGGGCCATGCCCGAGATCTGGAGCCATGGCCACCGCAATGTGCAGGGGGCGGCGATCCATCCCGTCACCGGGGAGTTGTGGACGAGCGAGCACGGACCACAGGGCGGGGACGAGGTCAACATCGACCGCGCCGGACGAAACTACGGCTGGCCGAGGATTTCGTATGGCTGCGAATACGGCGCGCCCCGGTGGGCAACTGCCCGCCCGTGGGCGGCGCCACCAGCGCGCCCGGCATGGAGCAGCCGGTGACGCATTGGGTGCCGACCTCCATCGCCCCCTGTGGCATGGCGTTCTACACCGGCGCCCTTTTTCCGCAATGGCGCGGCAGCCTGTTCGTCGGCGCGCTGGCCGGGCAGGCGCTGTGGCGTCTGCAACTCGACGGTGAAAAGGTGGTGGCGCGCGAGGCGCTGTTCGCCGATCTGGGCGAGCGCATCCGCGATGTGCGCCAGGCGCCGGACGGATCGATCTACCTCGTCACCGACGGCGCCGCCGGCCGCATCCTGCGTGTCCAGCCCGCAACGTGAAGCCCGTGGTTCGGCACGGCCGAGGCTGGGTGAGGCGACGGGTAGTGCAATGTCAACCGACACGCAGGGCCTGACAGGCGCCGAAGTACGGGCGCGCATCGCACGCGGCGATGTCAATCGCGTCGTGATGCCCACGAGCCGCACGGCGCTGGAAATCGTGCGCGCAAACGTCCTGACCCGGTTCAACGCGATCCTGGGCGCGCTGTTCGTCGTGATCGTGACGACGGGTCCTTGGCAGGACGCCCTGTTCGGCGGGGTGCTCGTCGTCAACACCCTGATCGGCATCGTCCAGGAACTCCGGGCAAAACGCACCCTCGACCGTCTCACGCTGGTGAGCCAGCCCAGGGCCCGCGCCGTCCGCTCCGGGCGCAGCGTCGACATCCCGACGGCGGAGATCGTTCTGGACGACATCCTGGAGTTGGCGTCGGGCGACCAGGTGGTGGTCGACGGCGTCCTGCTCGGCGCCTTGGGGCTCGAAGTCGACGAGTCCCTTCTCACCGGTGAGTCGGCCGCGGTTGCCAAACGGCCCGGTGAGGAAGTGCTGTCGGGCAGCTTCGTCGTCGCCGGGACGGGCTGCTGCCGCGTGACCCGGGTCGGCGCCCGCGCCTACGGCAACCGCCTCGCCAGCGAGGCCAGACACTTCAGCCTGGCGCATTCCGAACTGAGAGCAGGGATCAACCGGATTCTGGGCTACATCACCTGGGCCATCGTGCCCACTGCCGTGCTGCTGTTTGCCGGTCAATTCATCATCCAGGCGCCGGTCGGCGACGCCCTGTTGTTCTCCGCCGCCGGCGTGGTGGCGATGGTGCCGGAGGGGCTGGTGCTTCTGACCAGCCTCGCCCTGGCGGTGGGCGCCGTCAGACTGGCCCGCCATCGGACGCTGGTGCAGGACCTCCCCGCGACCGAGACGCTGGCCAGGGTCGACGTCATCTGCCTCGACAAGACCGGCACGCTGACCGAGCGGGAGCCCAGGCTCGAAGGGGTCGAAATGCTGGGAGCCTGTCCCGAAGCGATGGACGCGCTGGCGGCCCTGGCGGCCACCGAGCTCAAGCCGAATGCCACCTTGCTGGCGATCGGGCGTGCCTATCCTTGGGAACAAGCCCATGCCGTGACCGAATCCGTGCCTTTCTCGTCGGCGCGCAAATGGAGCGGCGCGACGCTGGATGGGTTGGGCACCTGGGTTCTCGGCGCCCCCGATGTGTTGCTGGCGGATCGTCCCGGCAGCGATACGGTGCGACGCCGCGTGGAGGAGCATGCCGCATCGGGGCGGCGCGTGCTTCTGCTCGCCAGGACCGCGGGCAGACTGACGTCCGACCGGCTGCCGGACCCTCTCGTTCCCGCCGCGCTGGTGCTGTTGACCGAGCAGGTTCGCGCCGATGCGGCCGAAACCCTGCGCTACTTCGACGCCCAGGGCGTCACGATCAAGGTCCTCTCTGGAGACCATCCGGCCACCGTCAGCCAGGTCGCCACACGACTCGGCATCGCGCATGGCAACGATCCCGTCGATGCAAGCGCGCTGCCGCAAGACGCACAGGCGCTGGCTGGACTGGTGGAAACGCGCTCGGTCTTCGGCCGGCTGTCGCCCCAGCAGAAACAGTCGCTCATCGCGTCGCTTCAGGCGAAAGGCCACGTGGTCGCGATGGTGGGCGACGGCGTCAACGACGTCCTGGCGCTCAAGCGCGCCGACATCGGCATCGCGATGGGCGCCGGTGCCGGGGCCGCCCGCGCCGTCTCTCACCTCGTCCTCCTCGACAATCGGTTCGCGAGCCTGCCTTCGGTCATCGCGGAGGGCCGCCGCGTGATCGGCAACGTCGAACGCCTGGCCGCGCTGTTCCTGACCAAGACGGTTTATGCGATGCTCCTGGCGCTTGCCGTCGGCATCGCCGATGTCACCTTCCCCTTCCTGCCGCGCCACCTGACCCTGGTCGGGGCGTTGACCATCGGCATCCCCGCCTTTTTCCTGTCCCTCGAACGCAACGACCAGCGGGCGCAGCCCGGCTTCGTCGGGCGCGTTCTGCGCTTCGCCGTGCCCAGCGGCCTGTTCGTCGCCGGCGCGACGTTTGCCGCCTACGCGCTCATCCACACCTATTCCGGCGGCAGCCTGGCGCAAGCCCGCACCGCCGCGACGGTGGTGCTGTTCGCCGTTGCGAGCTGGGTTCTGGTCCTGGTGGAGAAACCGCTCACGCCGCGCCGCTGGCTTCTTCTCGGGGGAACGGTGACTGCGTTCGTGACCGTGCTCGGCGTGCCGCCGCTGCGCGCATTCTTTGCCTTGGACCGCCTGTCGCCAGGCGCGTGGCTCGCCGTGGCCGTGATCGCCGGCGCGGCTGCCGGTGTGCTGCATTGGAGCACCGCGGTCGCCGCCCACGTTCCTGTGCAAGCGCTGAAAACCCGGCCGCTGCGCAGGCCGGAGATTGTGACGTGGCTCCTGGGCGCGGACAGCCCGAAAGGGTTTCTCCTGGCCGCGGCGGTGCTCGTCGTGGGCAGTGCCTGGCTGTTTTTCGGCGTGCTGGAGGACGTGATCAGCCACGATCCGCTGGTCGAGGTGGATGTATTCGCCCATCACCTGTTGCAGTCACTGCGCAACCCGCTCATGGACAGGGCGATGATTGCCGTCACCGAACTGGGTGATGCGCAAGTCCTGCTGCCGATGATTTTCGTCGCCCTGGCGTGGTTCCTCAGCCAGCGGCTCTGGTTGACCGCGGGCTACTGGCTCGCGGCCATCGGCGTCGCCGAGGTGCTGGCCAAGGTGCTGAAGCTGGCGCTGCATCGGCAGCGTCCCGGGGCGTTCTATGGCGGGATCGAACAGTTTTCCTTCCCGAGCGGCCATGCGGTGATGAGCGTGGTGGTCTACGGCTTCCTGGCGTTTTTGCTGTGCCGCAATGCGCGCCCCGGTTTGCGCAGGGCCGTCATCGCATTCACCATCGCGCTGGTCGGCCTGATCGCCCTTTCACGCCTCTATCTCGGTGCACACTGGCTGTCGGACGTGCTGGGCGGAGCGAGCTTCGGCGTGACCTGGATCGCCGCGCTGGCCATCGCCTACGAATACCAGTCCCACGATCGACTCCGCCCCGAAAGATTTGCGGCCCTCATGCTGGCCACCCTGGTGATCGCCGGAGGCGCTCATATCGCCTTGAGCCACGATGCCGATCGCTTGCGTTATGCGCCCCAGCCAATGATCACGCCAACGTCCAGCCAGAATTGGATGCCGCCCACTAGCCAGCCTCGACCGCAGTACATGGGCGTCGAGGTCGGCGATGGGTTGGCGTTCGCATGAGAAAACGCAGGGCCGCCCCAAGTTTTCTCAGTCCACCTCGCGGCTTGCAGGCCGCTCGGATTCGGCTCCGTCCAGACTGCCGCAGGGCAGTCTGGAGCCGCGGGCGTCAGTCCACCTCGCGGCTTGCAGGCCACTCGGATTCGGCTCCGTCCAGACTGCCGCAGGGCAGTCTGGAGCCGCGGGCCTCATCCCCTCGGGGGGCGGCCGCTGCAAAGCGGCGGCCCGGGGGCGCTGCTCTCAAGCCCGCCTGCGCAAACGCAAGCCGGCGATCAGCCCCAGAAGCAGCGGCACGCCGATCGCCACCGGCAGGATGCGCCTGGACTCGACCGTGGGTTTGACCCGCACGTGCAGGTCCACGAATGGGCTGGAATCGAGTCTTTGCGCGTGACGTTCCGCGGCGCTGATGACCACACGATAGTCGCCGTTCTGGATCAGCCGCATCGGCCACTCGGTCGTGAACGACTGACCGGGCTGGAGGGATGGGATCACCACCGCCTTGTGCGCGCTCCAGTCTTCCAGATCCATCGGCTGCTCGTGGCCGGCGTCGACGCGCACCAGGCCGATCCAGGCCACCACCGACTGCGCGGGGGCGGCGCCCGTGTTGCGCACCACGCTGCGAAAGTGCATCCAGTTGCCCATTTCCGGCGATGGCGGGTTGCCGGGCGCCGGGCTCAGCGCGATGCTGAGCCGGGGTGCCGTCTGCGCGTGGGCCAGTCCCATGCTGCCGATACAGGCGAAGGCCAAGGCGAGGATCCAATGTTTCATGACAGGCTCCTGAAAAAGGTTGCGATGATGGTCGATCCGCGCGCGACTGCAAGCGCAGGCACTGCCGAGTCGAATGCAGGTCATGGTCACGTGCCTTCCAGCCGCCGAGCGCTGGCGCGCGCGAACAATGCGGTGACGGCCAGCCAGGCGAGCACCACGCCGAGGCGGCCGATCTGCATCCCGAAGGGGTCCGAGTCGATCACCACGCTGTCAAAGGCGTTGAGCGCGGCGGAGAATGGGTTGACCGCATCGAACATCTTGCCGATTCCGCTTTGCCGCAGGCTGGGGCCGAGCACCAGGGGACTGGCAGCCAGGATGAGCGTGATCAGTGCCACCAGCATGGCGTTGCGCACATTGCCCAGCCGGGCAGACAGCCCCAGCGCGTAAAAGCCGAAGCCGATGACCAGCGGCGTGCCGAACAGCGCCAGATACAGCACGGCAGCGCCCAGGTTCTGCCCGCTGCTGCCCACCGCCCATAAATAGGGCAGCGCGACGACGTAGGCCGCCACCCACGCGGCGAGCTGTGCGCCCATCTTGCCCAGCACGATGCCGGTGCTGCTGACCGGAGTGAGCAGCAGAGGGACGAGCGTACCGCGTTCGCGCTCGCCGGCGATGGCGTCGCTGCCGACCACCACGGCCAGCAGCCCGCCCAGCGCGGTGATGGTTCCCATCACCATATAGACGGCCTGCGCATTGTCGAGCAGGCTCAACTCGGTGCTGCCCACGAGAAGCAGGGAGAATGCCGACAACACCACAGCCAGTGTGATGAGCCAGCCCAGACCCCTGCCGCTGCCGAGCAACTCCCCGGTTTCCTTCGCCGCGATCAGACGGATGGAATTCATGATGTCAACTCCTTGTGCGTGAGGTCCAGATAGAAATCTTCCAGCCCGCCGGACTCGTTGTGAATTTCGACCAGGTCCCAGCCCGCCGCAAGCAGGGCGGCCCAGACTTGTCCCGGATCGGCGTTTGCGGGCAGGGCGACGTGCATCCATTCGCCTTCGCTTGCGATCAGCGTGACACCTTCGGGCAAGGCTGCGGGGAGGGGGGGATCGCCGCGCAGCCGCAAGCGGTAGCGTCCCGCGCCGGTGCGCGTGGCGAGCAGATCGGCCAGCGAACCCTCCACGACCGAGCGCCCATCGGCGATGATGCCGATGCGGTTGCACAGCCTGTCGACGTCGTCGAGCAGATGGGTGCACAGCAAGATCCCCACGCCATGATGCTGGCTGAGGTCGATCAGCAGATCGTGGATTTCACGCCGCCCTCGCGGGTCGAGACCGTTGGTGGGTTCGTCGAGGATGAGCAATTCGGGCTTGTGCAGCAGGGCGCGCGCCAGTCCCAGCCGCTGCTTCATGCCGCGCGAGAACGCGCCGACGGGGTGAGCGGATGCCCCCGGAAGGCCGACTCGCTCCAGTTGCGCCTCGATCTGTTGCGCCGGGAGGTCGAGGCCGTACAGGCTGGACATGAAGCGCAGATAGTCGCGCGCTTTCATCCAGCCATAAAAGCCTGAGTCCTCGGACAGCACCCCGATGCGCCGGCGCAGCGCCTGCGCCTGGGTCGCCGGATCCAGGCCCAACACATTCACTGCGCCGGAGCCAGCCCGGCGCAATCCGGTCAGCACGGACAAGGTCGTGCTTTTTCCTGCGCCGTTCGGCCCGAGCAGGCCGTAGATGTCGCCCGCGTCCATGCCGAGCCGCACGCCTTGCAGGATCGGCACCGGGCCGATCGACAGTTTCAAATCCCGCACTTCGACCAACATGATGATCTCCCTGGATTGGAATGCGAACCACCATAACAACAAAAAGGGCGACCCGATACCTCGAATCGCCCCGTCGATACCATGTGTCAACGCCTTCAGTCGTCGTGAGCCTCGTCCTTGCCCTCGTGCTCGGCGTCGGCCTGGTCGGCCTGCGCCGACAGCACCTGGCCGGACATGGCGTCCACCTTGACGTCGGTGGCCTGCTGGCCGTTCACCACCTCGACCCCGAACACCAGCCTGCCGTTCTCGTCATCGAGTTCGGCGCGGGCGGCGCGGCCGCCCGCTTTTTGTTCGGCGGCAGCGATGGCCTGGGTCAGCGTGACCTTGGCCTGACCGATGTTCGGTTCGTCCTCGTTCTGACCTTGCTGCGTTGCGGCCATCGCAGCGCCCATCCCGCCCAACACCAGCGCGGAGCCTGCAATCATGCTCAACAGTTTGCGTTTCATGTCGAAATTCCTTTCATGTCAATGATCGACGGGTGAATGATCGTCGTCACAAATTAGGACAAACTGAGCATCGTGTTGCAAATCGATCGGGCCCCGACGCCCAGCGAAACTGCCGAATCGGGTACGGGCAAACAACGGTAAGATCGACCTGCACCGATTCCGTCTGGAGCGACTCCATGTCACACGCACTTTCTTTCGACCCGCCGCACTACACCTACGACGACTACAAGTTGTGGGAAGGTCGTTGGGAGCTGATCGGCGGCACGGCCTACGCCATGTCGCCCGCGCCGTCGGTGCAGCACCAGTCGGTGAGCAACAAGATCGCCTGGCAATTGGAGACCGCGCTGGAGCATTGCGCCGAATGCCGCGCGCTGCTTCCCGTGGACTGGCGCATCAGCGAAGACACCGTGGTGCAGCCGGACAATCTGGTGGTCTGTCATCCGGTCGAGGGGGCCTACATCACCCGCGCGCCGGAACTGGTGTTTGAAATTCTCTCCAAATCCACCGCGCTCAAGGATCAGCACACCAAGTTCACCATCTACGAAACCGAAGGTGTGCGCTACTACGTCATGGTGAATGTGGAAGATCGCGTGTGCAAGGTCTTTCACCTGCGGGATGGGCGCTACATCAAGCTGGCCGACGTGGTGGACGAGACGCTGAGCTTCGATCTGGGCAAGTGCCGCATCGCGTTCAACTTTGGCCTGATCTGGCCTCGTTGAGCGGCTGGCTGTACCGCAGGATCAACCCACCTTCTGGCGCGTTCTCCAGCCAAACGCTGCCGCCCAGCCGCTGCGCGATTCTCTGGATGATCGCCAGGCCCAGCCCGCTGCCTTCGCTTTGCGCGCCGGGCAGGCGCACGAAGGGGTCGAACACCCGCTGCAACTGCTCGGGCGCAATGCCGGGGCCACTGTCCTGCACTTCGATGACCACGCGGTCGGCCTCGGCCCGCACGCGCAGATCCACCCTCCCGCCCTGCGGGGTGTAGCGCAGCGCGTTGTCCACGGCGTTGCGCAGCAGGGTGTAGAGCGCGGCCGGATCGGTGGACAGCCGCACCGCATCGGCGCGGTCGATGCCCAGGTCGATATGGCGGCTCTCGGCCAGCGGCAGCAGGTCGGCGATGACTTCGCGCATCACGCTGGACGGGTCGATGCGCTGGCGCTGCACCGCCTGTTCGCCCTGCGAGCGAGCGAGGGTGAGCAACTGCTCCACCACGGTGCGGGCGCGGCGCAGGCCCTCTTGCAGCGCCTTGACGCGCTCGCGCGCCTGCGTCGGCAATTGCAGCGGCTTGAGGTTGTCCACCTGCATGCTGAGCACGGCAATCGGCGTGCGCAGCTCGTGAGCGGCGTCGGCGACGAAGCGGCGCTGTTGTTCCATCGAAGCGCTCAGACGCAGCAGCAGACGGTTGATGGAATGGACGAAGGGCAGGATTTCCTGCGGCACATCGGTTTCGGGCAGGGGCTGCAGATCGGCTTCGCTGCGCGCGTCCACGCCGTGCGCCATCTGCCGCAGCGGGCGCAGCGCGCGCCGCACCACCCAGGCCGCCAGCAGGGCGAGCAGCGGGATGAGCGCCAGCAGCGGAAACAGCGTGCGCTGCGCGCTGTCGATGGCCGCGTCGGTGCGCAGATCGGTGCGCTGCGCCACGGCGATGCGGCCCTGCGCGCCCGGCTGCACGAACACCCGCCAGGCATGTTCGCCGCTTTGCACCACCTGCATGCCGTCAGGCAGATCAGGCGGAAGACTCAGCCCGTGCGTGCCTACGGGTGCGCCCAGACGCTGCACCACGATGCGGGCGTCCCTGTCCACATCGGCGCCGGCGGGATCGAGCGCGCCGCCAGGAAAGCTGCCCCAGCGCTGCACCAGGCTGGCGATCTGGCGCAGTTGCGCATCCTGCAGCTCGTTGGCCTCCTGATAGCCGAAAAAGTAGGACAGCGCCGCAGTGCCGAGCCCGACGACGACCACGCTGACCGTCATCCACAGCCACAGCCGGCGCAGCAGCGATTGCGCGCCCCAGTGGCGCAGCGCGGCGATGGGGTTCACTGAACTACCCTCCGGTCGCTGCGCGACCACCTCCACCTCGCGGCAAGCATGCCGCTCGGATTCGACAGGCATTCGCGGGCGAGCAGTCGTCCGCTCATGTCCAGTCTCATCCCCGAGGGAGGAAGAGCGCCCCCTTCGGGCGGCCGTGCGCGGGCGCTCATGGCGCGCTGCCGCTCTGCGCGCCGTCGGCTCGCGGCGCCAGCCAGCCCACGCCGCGCACGTTCTTGATGACCTCGGGCGCGAGTTTTTTGCGCAGGCTGTGGATGAGAAACTCCACCGCGTTGCTCTCCACCTCTTCGTTCCAGCCGTAGATGCGGTCCTCGAGTTCGCTGCGCGACAGAATGGCTCCGGGGCGCAGCAGCAGGGCGTGCAGCAGGGCGTATTCGCGCGCGGTCAGGCGCTGCGTCTGCCCCTGAAAGCGCACCTCGCGGGTGACGGGATCGAGTTCGAGCACGCCGTTGGACAGCACCGGTTGCGCCTGCCCGCCCTGCCGTCGCGCCACGGCGCGGATGCGCGCCAGCAGCTCGGCGCTCTCGAAGGGTTTGACCAGATAGTCGTCCGCGCCCAGATCGAGGCCGCGCACCCGGTCTTCGAGCGCGTCGCGCGCGGTGAGGATGAGGATGGGCAGGTTGTTGCCCCCCTGCCGCAGCGCCTGCAGCACCGACAGCCCGTCGCGCCCCGGCAGGCCGAGGTCGAGCAGCATCAGCTCGTACTCGCCGCCTTGCGCCGCGGCCAGCGCCGAGGCGCCGTCGAGCACCCAATCCACCGCATGGGTGGCGTCGCGCAGGGCTTCGCGCGTGGCGGCGCCCAGCATGTGATCGTCTTCAACGAGGAGAATGCGCATGGTTCATTCGGCAGACCGAGGATTTGCAGACGGGGTTGGATTGTCGTCGGCCTCGGCGTCGTCGAGCCGGCCGCGCATCAGCTTGAACAGCACCGGCATGACCAGCAACACCAGCGGCATCTGCACCGCCAGCCCGGCGATGATGGCCACGGCCAGCGGCTGCTGCATCGCCGAGCCCTGGCCGAGCGCGAGCGCCAGCGGCGCCAGGGTGAGCATGGCGGCCAGCGTGGTCATGGCGATGGGGCGCATGCGGTTCTGCCCGGCGGCCACCAGCGCGGCGTCCAGCCCTTGCCCCGGGCGCTCGCGCAGCAGGGTCTGCACTTCGCTGAAATAGAAAATGGCGACTTCGGTGACGATGCCCACGATCATGGTCATGCCCATCATCGCCGAGATGTTGAGCTCGATGCCCGCGACCCACAGACCGATGAACACCGCGGGCAGCGCCAGCAGCGGCATGGACAGAATGGCGATGGCCGCCTTGAAGCGCTCATAGAGGAACAGCAGCAGCAGGAAGACCAGCAGCACCGCGGCGCCGAGCACGCCGATCAAGCCCTTGAAGGCGATTTGCTGCTGCTTGTAAAGCCCGCCGAGCTGGGCATAGACCCCGGGCGGAAAGTAGCCCGGCGCGTCGATGATTTTTTTCACGGCGGCAATGGTCGAGCCGAGGTCGCGGCCGCTGATGCGCGCGGTGACGGCGGCCATGGTCTTGAAGTTCTCCCGGTTGATTTCCGGCTGGCCGGTGAGCACCTTGATGCTAGCGATGCGCTCCAGCGTGAACACATGGCCGTCGGGGGCGCGCAGCGGCAGGCGGGCGATGTCGCCGGTGGTCTGGCGCAGCGTCAGCGGCGTCCACAGCCGCACGCCGACCATTTTGGGGCCTTGCTGGATTTGCGTGACCACGCTGCCGCCGATCAGGGTTTGCAGTTGCTGCTGCACCTGCTGCGGATCGACGCCTTCGAGCGCGGCGCGGGTGGGGTCGATGTGGATGTCGAGCGCGTCGCCCGCGAGCTTGATGCCGCTGCGCACATCGACGATGCCGGAAATCTTGCCGATGGCCGCGGCGGTGCGGTGCGCAAGCTGGGCGAGCTGCTGCGGGTTGTCGTCGAAGATCTTGATCTCCACCGGCTGCGGCACGGCGGTGAGGTCGCCGATCAGGTCTTCCATCAACTGCGCCATTTCGATCTTGATGCCGGGAACCTGGGTTTCGATGCGCCGGCGCACCTCCTCCATGACCACGTCGATCGACTTGCGCGGCGGGGGCTTGAGGCGCACGAAAAAGTCGCCCTCGTTGGTTTCGGTCACGCCGCCGCCGAGCTGCGCCCCGGTGCGGCGCGACCAGGTCTGCACCTCGGGCGTGGTGCGCAGAATCTGCGCCACCTGCGCCAGGATGCGGTCGGTCTCGGTCAGCGAGGTGCCCGGCGGGGTGCGGTAATCCAGAATGAATCCGCCTTCGTCCATATGCGGCATGAAGCCGCTGCCCACCTGCCCGTAGGCCAGCCAGCCCGCCAGCAGCAGCGGCGCCACGCCGAGCGCGGCCAGCCAGGGGCGGCGCAGTGCTGCGTTCAGCACCCGGGCATAGCTGCGCTGCACCGCCGACAGCCAGCGGCCCTGCTCGCGCTGCGCCTCGCGCTCGATGTCGCGTGCGCTGAGCAGCTTGTCGGCCAGCAGCGGCACCGCGAGCCAGGCGACGAAAAAGGAAATGACCAGGGCGGCGGCCATGGTCAGCGACAGCGCCTTGAAGAAGGCGCCGGTGACGCCCGAGAGAAAGGCCAAAGGCAGGAAGATGACCACGGTCGATGCGCTCGACCCGGCCAGCGGCCGCAGGTATTCCATCGCCGCGTGCAGGATGCCGCTGTGCCGCGCCTGCGCGCCGTCCTGCTTGCGCAGGTGACTCAAGCGCCGCACGATGTGCTCGCTCATCACAATGGCGTCGTCGATCACCAGACCTACCGCGGCGGCCATGCCGCCCAGGGTCATGATGTTGAAACTCATGCCCAGGGCGTAGAGCAGCACCACGGTGGCGGCCAGCACCGCGGGCACGGTGATCATGGCGATGAGGGTGATTTTCAGGCTGCGCAAGAAAAGCAGCAGCACCAGCCCGGCCAGCGCCACGCCGATCAGGATGGCGTCGCGCACGCTGGCGGCGCTGTCGACCACCAGGATGCTCTGGTCATACCAGTTCGCCAGATGCACACCCGGTGGCAGCGGGGTCTTGGCCAGCAGCTCGCGCACATGGCGGGCGATCTGCACGGTGTTGCCGCCGGGCTGCTGGTAGATGTTGAGCAGCACCGCGTCCTTGCCATCAGCAGTGATCCGGGTCCACTGCGGCACGGTGCTGGGCGAGATGCGCGCTACGTCGCGCAGGCGCACCACGCCGTCGGGCCCGGCGCGCAGCACGATGTCGCCGATCTGCGCGGCATCGTGCAGGCGCGAGTCGGCCAAGGCGAGCAGCAGCTTGTAGCGGTCTTGCAGATGGCCCACGGCCTGCACGCCATTGGCGGCGCTGACCGCGTTGTTCACATCCTGCAGCGCCAGGCCCAGCGCCTGCAGCTTCAGCGGGTTGAGGGTGACGTGATATTCCTCGCGCGCGCCGCCCTGGATCTGTACCCGCGCCACGCCGCCGATGCTCGAGAGCAGCGGCCGCAACTGGAATTCGGCCAGATCGTAGAGCTGGGTCGGCGTGAGGCTGCGAGAGGTCAGGCTGTAGGCGATGACCGGATCGACGGTGGGATCCATGCGCTTGCTCGCCACCCGCGTGCCCGGCGGCAGTTGCGGCAGGATCTGCGTTACGGCTTCGTTGACCTGCACCGCGGCCAGCGCCATCGGCGTGCCCCAGTCGAAGCTCACCGAAATGTCGGCGGTGCCGCGGCTGGTGGTGGAGCGCACGTCGACCACGCCCGGCACGCGGCGCACCGCCTGCTCCAGCGGCTGCGTGACCTGCAGCATCATCTGGCTGGCCGGACGGTCGCCCGCGTCGGCGCTGACCACCACACGCGGAAAGTCCACATTGGGAAACAACCCGACGGGCAGCTTGAACGCGGCGAACACCCCGCCCGCCGCCAGCAGCGCCAGCAAAAACAACACGGAGCGGCGATGGCGCTGCAGCCAGACCGAAGCGCCGCTCATCGCCCGGCTCCGCTTGCTTGCAAGGCCATGCCGGGGCGAAGTTCATAGTTGCCCGCCACGACCAGAGGCAAAGTCGGGTTCAAAGTGGCGGTGATGCCGGTCTGCAGGCCGCTTTCGATGGCGATTCTCACCGGCACGCGCAGCGCCTTGCCGTGGTCGTCCTGAAACACGAAGGCCCCGCGCTCGTCCTGCAGCACGGCGTCTCTGGGGACGACCCAGCCGCGCCAGCGGCCGAGCACCAGGTCGGCCTGCACGCTTGCCCCCACAGGCGGCAGGCTGGCTTGGGATGGCAGCGCAATGTGCACATCCAGACGCTGAGTCTTGGGGTTGAGCGCCGCACTGACGCTGCGGATCGTGCCCTGCCAGTGCTGCGCGGGGTCGAACACCGAGCTCAGCCGCACGCTCTGCCCCGGCTGCAGACGCTGCGCCTCCTCTGGCGACACCCCGGCGAGCGCCTGCAGACTGCCGCCGCGTCCGAGCTGGAGCAGCGGGCTGCCCGCGGCGAGCAGGTCGCCCGGCGCGGCGTTCACCGCCAGCACGATGCCGTCCAGCGGCGCCAGCACCCGAGTCGTCGCCTGCCCAGCGCCTTGCTGCTGCAGGCTGCGCAGTTGCGCCTGCGCGTCGGCCAGCGCCTTGCGCGCCGCATCGACCTGCGCCTGCGTGGCAAGCTGTTGCGACTTGAGCGCGACCATGCGGTCGAGTTCGCCCTGAGCATAGACGACGGCGGTCTGCGCCTGCTGGTAGGCCAGCGCGGTACTGGCATCGCGGCTCAGGGTGGCGAGCAGGGCGCCCTTGCGCACGGTCTGGCCGACATGCACGGCCACGGTCTGCACCTGCATCGCATGCTGAAAGGTGAGGGCCTGAATCTGACTGGCGGGCACCTGCACCACGGCATAGGCGCGCAGGGTGTGAAGCAGCTCGCCGCGCTGCAGCGGCGCGGTCTGCACCTGAGCGGTGACGGCGGGATTTGCGGCCCAGGCGCGCGGCAGGCTGCTCAGGGGCAGGCAAAGCGCGGCGAGAAGGGCCAAGCAAGGGGCGAGGCGAGCGAGGTGGGCGCGAGTGGGCTGGGTCATAGCGGTGAGTCGTTCGTTTGGGAGTGCGAGGCGAGGGCGGCAGCCTGACGGTAGGGGCCCAGGCCGGTGAGCAACTGCAGCGCCAGAATCTGCTCGGCGCGCTGCTGCGCATTGGCCTGCAGCGCCAGACGCTGGTCGAGCAGGGCGGTGCGCTGGTTGATGAATTCCAGCAGGCTCATGCCGCCCTGCTGCAGCGCCTGCTGTGCGGCGGCGTCGGCAGACTCCAGGGCGGGAAGGGCGGCCAGCAGGTTCTGGCGCTGCCGTTGCAGCAAGGCGAGGTCGGCCTGCACCTGCCGCACGTCGGCATCGGCCTGATCGAGCCGGGCCTGATAGTCGGTGCGGAGCTGTGCGCGCGTGGCGCGCTGCACGGCGATCACGCCCTGGTTGCGGTTGAACAGCGGCAGGCTGATGTTCACGCCGAAGCCCACGGTGTTCACCCCGGCGGTGTCCCGCGCCCGGGTGAAGCCGAGGTTGAAAGCGGGGAACTGGCCGAGCACGGCCTGCCGGACCTTCTGCTCCTGTGCGGCGTAGCCCGCCTGCAGCGCCATCAGATCGGGACGGATGTGCGGCAGCGCTTTGAGTGTGGCGTCCACCTGGGCGGCGCTGGGTTCGGCTTGGGGTGCGGGCGCGGCCAGCGGCAGCGGTACGTTGGCACGCAGCCCGAGCAGGGCGTGAAGCTGCGATTGCAGCGCGAGCTGCTGGCGCTCGATCTGCTGGATATTCTGGGTGAGGGCTTGCAGCGGCACGAGCTGCGCATCCACGTCCAGCCGGGTGACATTGCCCTGCGCCAGCGCGGCCTTGCTGCGCTGCAGGCGTTGCGAGAACAGGGTGCGTTCCTGTTCCAGCAGGCTCAGCCGCGCGGTGTTGCCGGTGATCCGGGTGTAGAGCAGGCGGGCCTGCGCCACGGTCTGCCATTCGGCCCACAGCACTTGCAGATTGACCTGGGTTGCAGCGTGCTGTGCGGCACGCTGCGCGGCGTGGTGGGTGATGAGCGCGGCGATGTCGTAAGACAGACCGAGGTTGTAGGCGGAGGTCGTCGCGCCCGCGCTGTTGCCCGGAAAATCCTGCGAAAACCCGAGTTGCGGATCGGGCAGCAGCCCGGCGTCGAAAGCCTGCGCCCGCGTCACGCCCAGCCTGGCGCGCTCGGCCTTGAGCTGCGGATTGTTGAGCACGGCCAGAATGGCCAATCCCGTGGCGTCCAGCGGTTTTGCGGGGTCGAAGTCGTAGCGCGCCAGCGCGGGCAGCGCGATTTCGCCGCGAGCGACATCCAGACTGGCGACCGATGCGGCCAGATGGGCCGAGGCTGGCAGCGGTTCGGGGTGATAGCTGGCGCAACCGCCGAGCAGCGCGGCGGCGAGCCATGCGCCATGACGCAAAAGAGGCGGCAGGCGAGTGAACGTCGGTTTCATCGGGTCTGAAGTCCTTGGATTGCGGAGTCGGTGCAGTATCACGCCATGACTTCAGGGCATGAAGCGAGGGGCGAGCCGACGGGATCAGTCCTGAAGGTCGTGGTCGTCGTGATCGAAGCGGTCTTGCGTCGAGGCGATGACCGTGCCTTGATCGGGGCTGATCTTCACGTCGAAGACCTGCGGGCCCTTGACGACTTCGACGTCATACACCGCCTTGCCCGCATGCTGCTCGACTTCGGCCTTGGAAGCCGTGCCGCCCACATGCTGCTCGGCGGCGGAGACAGCCTGGCTCAGGCTGATCCTGGCGCCTGGAATGATGCGGGCGTCGTTGCCCGCATCGCCCGAGGCGAAGGCGCTGACCCCGGCTGCGGCCGAGGCGAGGGCGAGGGTGGCGATGACGAGGGTGGATTTGCGTACTTGCATGATGGAACTCCCTGAAAAGGTTGAACACGGCGCCGCAATGGCGTGAGAGCGCCCCCAGGGTCGGCTCGCCGACCCGCCCCCCGTGGGGGTCAAGGAAACTTGGGGCGGCCCTGCGTTTCCTTGAGAGGGACTTTAGAAAGCCAGTCTTAGCGCACGCATAGCACTGGATTTATGCTTGCAGTATGCACACAGTATCCGTTTCCAGGCCTTCGACTTCCGGCAAACGACCCCGGGTGGGCCTGGCGCTGGGCGGCGGTGCGGCGCGTGGCATGGCGCATCTGGGCGTGCTGCGGGCCTTGGCCGATGCCGGGGTGCAGGTCGATGTCATCGCGGGTTGCAGCATCGGCGCGCTGATCGGCGCGGTGGCGGCAGCGGGGCGCACCGACGGGCTGGAGGCCACGTTCAAGACCTTCGACTGGAAAAAGACCCTGTCGTTTTTCGACGTGGTGTTTCCGCGCTCGGGGCTGATCGACGGCGCCAAAGTCACCGAGATGGTGCGCGAACATCTGCCGGCGACGCAGATCGAGGCGCTGCGCACGCCTTTTGCGGCGATTGCCACCGATCTGCTCAGTGGCGCCGAGGTGGTACTGCGCTCGGGCGATGTGATCGAGGCGGTGCGCGCGAGCATCGCCGTGCCGGGCGTGTTCACGCCGGTGCGGGTGGACGGCCGGGTGTTGGTGGACGGGGGCTTGAGCAACCCGGTGCCGGTGAGCGTGGCGCGCGCCATGGGTGCGGACCGGGTGATCGCCGTCGATCTCAATCACGGCGTGGTTCAAAATCAATTGAAGCGGCGCTCTCGACCCCAGCGGCAGGACCGCTCACCCCCTGCGCAGGAGACTGCCGCGCGCTGGGTGGCCGATTACCGTCGGGTCATGAACGAGCTGAAATCGCGCCTGCTGGAGCCCGGCGCGCCCGCCAAGGATCAGTTCGCGCGCTGGGCGCAGCGCGACGAGCCGCTGCCCAATATGTTCGAGGTGCTGCTGGCCTCGGTGAATGTGATGGAAATGCACATCACCGAAAGCCGCCTGCGCGTCGAACCGCCCGATCTGCTCATCCGTCCGGCGCTGGGCGACATCCGGTTTCTCGAATTCGGCCGCGCCGAGGAATCGATCCAGATCGGCTACGACGCCACGATGCGCGCGCTGCGCGATTGGAATCCGTAAGCACCGAGCCCGATTTCAGCCCGTATTGCGCAGCCCCGCGGCAATGCCGTTGATGCTCAGGTGGATGCCGCGCTTGGTGCGCTCGTCCGTCTGGCCTTCGCGGAAGCGGTGAAGCAGCTCGATCTGCAGATGATTGAGCGGGTCGATGTAGGGAAAGCGGGCGCGGATCGAGCGCTTGAGCGTGGGGTTGTCGCTCAGGCGTTCGGTCTGGCCGGTGATGGCCGAAAGCATCTCGGTGGTGAGCTGCCATTCGCGCTGCAAGGCCTTGAGCACTCTCTGCCGGGTCTTGGCCTCGGTCACCAGTTCGGCGTAGCGCTCGGCCACGCGCATATCGGTCTTGGCCAGCACCATGTCGATGTTCGACAGCAGGGTGGCGAAGAATGGCCACTGCCTGGCCATGCGCTGCAGCAGTTTCAGGCCGTCGGGATGGGCGTCGAGATAGGTCTGCACGCCGCTGCCGAAGCCATACCAGCCGGGCAGCGCCACGCGGCATTGGCCCCAGGAGAAGCCCCAGGGAATGGCGCGCAGGTCGGCAATCGCGCGGGTGGCCTTGCGCGAAGACGGACGGCTGCCGATATTGAGTTCGGCGATTTCCGAGATGGGCGTGGCGCTGTAGAAGTAGTCGGTGAATTCCGGGGTCTCGTATACCAGCTTGCGGTAGGCCGCCATAGAGGCTTCGGACAGGGCGGCTGCCGCGTCGAGGAACCGGGCAGCAGGCTTGCTCGCGGCCTGAGTCTGCGGCAGCAGCGTGGCCTGCAGCGTGGCGGCCACCAGGGTTTCGAGGTTGCGCAGCCCGATGTCCGGGTTGCCGTACTTGCTGGTGATGACTTCGCCCTGTTCGGTCAGTCGGATCTGGCCGTTGACCGTGCCCGGCGGCTGAGCCAGGATGGCATCGAAGCTCGGGCCGCCGCCGCGTCCCACCGTGCCGCCGCGGCCGTGGAACAGCCGCAGGGTGATGCCCTGCTCGGCCTTGAGCTGCTCGAACTGCCCGGCCAGCGCGACCTCGGCGCAGTACAGCTCCCAGTTGGAGGTGAAAAAGCCGCCGTCCTTGTTGCTGTCGGAGTAACCCAGCATGATCTCCTGCTCGCCGCCGGAGCGTTGCACCAGCCCGACCATGCCGGGCAGAGCGTAGAAGTCGCGCATGATGGCCGGGGCGCTGCGCAGGTCTTCGATGGTCTCGAACAGCGGCACGACCAGCAGTTCGGCGTGGCTTTCGGGGCCGTTCAAGGTGCCGTGAAACAGTCCGGCTTCTTTCTGCAGCACCAGCAGTTCGAGCAGGTCGCTGACGGTCTCCGAGTGCGAGATGATGTATTGGCGGATGGCGCGCGGGCCGAAGTCGCGCCGCGCGCTGTAGGCGCGGTCGAACACCGCCAGTTCGCTGCGCGTCCAGTCGGAATAGACGTGGTGCGGCAGGCGCAGCGGGCGCGGGTCGTTGAGGCAGCGGATGAGCAGGGCCTGCCTGGCGTCTTCGTCGAGATGACTGTAGTCTGGACACAGACCGGCGGCGGCGAGCAGTTCGCGCAGCACGGCTTCATGCTGATCGGAGCTTTGCCGCAGGTCGATGGTGGCCAGCCTGAAACCGAACACCCCGGCGGCGCGGATCAGTGGGTCCAGGCGCGCGCGCGCCAGGGGCTCGGCATGATGCTGGCGCAGCGAGTCGCGGATGGTGCGCAGATCGGCGATGAATTCGTCGGCGTTGGCATAGGGTTCGGCGCTGCCCACTTCGGGCAGCATCGCCTGCACCCCGGCGAGCCTGCGCAGATTGGCCGCCAGCCGGGCGTACATGCCGATGAGGGCGCGGCGGTAGGGCTCGTCGCTGCGGTGCTCGGACAGGTCGGGCGAGCGCTCGGCCAGGGCCATGAGCTCCGGGCTGGCGCTGGCCAGCAGGGCCGAGATCGACAGCTCGCCGCCGATGGCGTGGACCTCGGCCATATAGAACTCGATGGCCGTGCGCGACTGCATGCGCAGCGCGTAGCTCAGGGTGTCGGCGGTGACGAAGGGGTTGCCGTCGCGGTCGCCGCCGATCCAGTGGCCCATGCGGAAAAAGGCGGGCAGGTCGGTCTTGGCGGCGTCTTTTTTGCCCGGCGGGAAAAGCGCGTCGATGTCGCGCTCCAGGTTGCGATACAGGCGGGGGAACTGCTGGAAAAAGGTCGTGCCGTAAAAAGACAGCGCATTCTTGATTTCGTCGGACACCTTGAGCTTGACGTAGCGCAGCAGCCGCGTCTGCCAGAGCTGCACCACGCGGGCGCGCATGGCGTCTTCGATCTCGGCGCGCTTTTGCGGCAGCCGAGTCGCATCGCGCTCGACCAGCAGCCGCGCCAGCGCCCGTTCGGCATCGAGCACGCTCTTGCGCTGCACTTCGGTGGGGTGCGCGGTGAGCACCGGTGAAATGAGCGCCCGATCGAAAAACTGCAGGAGTTGCGCGCGCTCCACGCCGGAGTCTTTGAGCGTTTCGAGCGCGGCGCGCACGCTGTCGCGCTGCGGCGGGGCGCCGCGTTCGGCGTCTTGCTCGGCGCGCCGCAGCACATGGTGATCTTCGGCGATATTGGCCAGGATGGAAAAGTAGCTGAAGGCGCGGATCACGCTCACGGCCTGGTCGCGCGTGAGGCTGTTGAGCAGCTTGTCGAGGGCGCGGCGGTCCTTGGTGTCGCCGTCGCGGTGGAACTTGACGGAGAGCTGACGCACGGTTTCGACGATGTCGAACATTTCCTGCCCCTCCTGCTCGCGGATCAGGTCGCCGAGCAGACGCCCGAGCAGGCGGATGTCGTCGAACAGGGCGGCGTCGGGGTCGGAGGCGTTGTGTGCGGCGGTGGGGCGTGTCGACATGGCGTGGCGTGTTTGGGGGGCACTAAAACAGGGCGTGCTGATGCTATCAGCGCCATGCCAAATGGAAGCAAGATGCGCGCCCAGGTCGCTGCAGGATTTGCGTTGCCGCAGGGACGGTGAAATGATTTTTCGCCATGCGCAATGCAGGGGCGTTTGCCCAGAAAAGTGATGCGTGCGGGCTCTTAGAATCCGCGCATGATCTCCACCGCCTTCACCCCTCCCCAGTCCCTCGTCATCGCCACCCGCGAAAGCCGCCTGGCGCTTTGGCAGGCCGAGCATGTGCGCGATCTGCTCAAGGGGCTGTATCCGCAGTGCGATGTGCGCATTTTCGGCATGACCACGCAGGGCGACCAGATACTCGACAAATCGCTGGCCAAGATCGGAGGCAAGGGACTGTTCGTCAAGGAACTCGAAGTGGCGATGGAGCAGGGACTGGCCGATCTGGCCGTGCATTCGCTCAAGGATGTGCCCATGGAGTTGCTGCCCGGTTTTGCGCTCACCGCGGTGATGCAGCGCGAAGACCCGCGCGATGCCTGGGTCAGCCCGCATTACGCCAGTCTGGACGAGCTGCCCGCGGGCGCCGTGGTCGGCACCTCCAGCCTGCGGCGCGAATCGCAACTGCGCGCACGCCATCCCCACCTTCAGGTGCAGCCCCTGCGCGGCAACCTCGACACCCGGCTGCGCAAGCTCGATCAAGGGCAGTACGCGGGCATATTGCTGGCGGCCGCCGGGCTGAAGCGGCTGGGCCTGGGCGAGCGCGTGCGCGCCGTCATCGATCCGCAAGACATGCTCCCGGCCGTCGGCCAGGCGGCGCTGGGCATCGAAATCCGCGCCGACCGATCCGATCTGGTGCAGGCGCTCGCGCCGCTGAACCATCTCCCGACGGCGCTGTGCGTCCATGCCGAGCGGGCGGTGTCGCGCGGCTTGGGCGGCAGTTGCACCACGCCGATGGGCGCCTATGCCACGCTGGAGGGCGAGGACATGCTGCTGCGCGCCATGCTGGGGCTGCCCGATGGCAGCCTGGCGCTGCAGGCGCAGCAGCGCGCTCGCGTCACCGATTCGGCGCAGGCCGATGCGCTGGGGCAGCAAGTGGCGCAGCAATTGCGCGAACAGGGCGCGGATGCGCTGCTGGCGCAACTCGGTGCGCATTGAGCGCTCCACTCAGTGCGTGGCGCCGATGCTCAACACCACGCTGATCTCCACGCGAGCGTCCTCGCAGGCGGGCGCAGCGCACGAACTCCTGACTGCATCCGGGGTGCAGGTGATCGACTTCGCGCTGCAACACATCGGCCCGCCGGACGATCTGCCCCGATTTCACGCCGCCCTGTCCGCGCTGCCGCAGACCGATCTGGCCCTGCCCGTCAGCCCCACGGCGGTGGCCGCCGTATTCGCGGCGCTGCGTCAGCCCTGGCCCGCGCGTTGCGCCATCGGCGTGGTGGGTGAGGGCAGTCTGCGCGCGGTACGCCGGGCCCTGGCGGCGCAGCCCGAAGACGTGCCTTGGCCGCCGATCATCGCCCCCGACGCCGGGAACTGGCACGACGGCGAGAGCGATTCCGAAGCCTTGTGGGATGCGCTGCAACTCGCCTTCGCCCCGGGGCCGGTGGCGTCTTTTCCGTGGGCAGGGCGCCATGTGCTGATCTTCCGCGGCGGGCCAGGCCGCGATCTGCTGCAACGCAAGCTCGAAGCGGCCGGCGCCAAGGTCAAGGTCATCGAGGCCTACAGCCGACTGGCACTGGATTACAACGCACAGACCGCCGCCTTGCTGCAATCCGCACTGGGTCGTGGCGGCTGGTGGCTGTTTTCCTCCACCGAGGCTGTGCACAACCTGCAGCGCCTGCTCGAACAGGCCGGGCTGAACGCTGCCGTGCTGCAACAGCAGCGCGCGCTGGCCATTCATCCGCGCATCGCCGATGCCCTGCGCACGGCCGGCTTCGGGCGTGTGGAACTGACCCGTGCACAAATCGAGGAGGTGCTGTCGACTTTGCAGCGTCTGACCTCCTCCCTGAGCCCGACTCCTGGATAATGCCCGCATGACCGAGTCTAACCTTCCTCCCACAGCAGCGACCTCTTCGACAAGCGCAACTGCACCAGTCGAGGACGTATCGCCTGCGGTCCCGACACCGCCTGTGGCCCCGCCGCCCGTGGCGGTTGCATCGCCTGCCGCCCTGCCGGGCGCGCGCTGGGTCTGGCCGGTTCTCATTGCCCTCATCGTGGCCCTGGCGGCGATGGCGTGGTGGCTGAACAATCGCCTCTACGCCACCCAGGCGGAAATCGCGCAGCGCCTGCAGACGGCGATGACCGACGCCATCGAGGCCAAGACCCTGACCAGGCAGGCCAGCGATACCGTGCGCGACCTCACCGCGCGCATCGCCGTGCTCGAATCGCGCCAGCAAGACTTCGCGGCGCAGCGCCAGGCGCTGGAGACGCTGTACGAAGACTTTGCCAAGACCCGCGATCAGGCGCGCCTGTCCGAAACCGGCCAGCTCATCGCCCTGGCGCAGCAGCAGGCGCAGCTCATCGGCAATGTGCAGCCGCTCATCGCCACGCTGCAAAGCGCCGATGCGCGGCTGGCGCGCTCGCCCAACCCCAAGGCGCAAATCCTGCGCCGCGCGGTGCAGGCCGATCTCACCCGGCTGCGCAGCGCCGTCACGCCCGACATCGCCGCCGCAGCGCACAAACTCAACGATCTGGCCGCGCTGGTCGACGGTCTGCGGCTGGTTTCGTCGGCCGAGGCGGCTGGCAGCGCCCAGGCGCCAGGCACGCCGCCCGTCAGTGCAAGTTCGGCATCGGTCTCCGGCCCTGCCTGGGCGCCGTGGCTGGGCGAGTGGTTCGAGCGTTTTCGCGCCTCGCTGGTGCAGTTGTTCGGCATCACCCGCGTGGGCTCGCGCGATGCCTTGCTGGCTTCGCCGCAGCAGGGCGAATTTCTGCGCGAGAACCTCAAGCTGCGCATCCTCAACGCCCGGCTCGATCTGCTCTCGCGCAACGCGGTGGCGTATCGCAGCGATATGCGGGGCATCGACGAGGCGCTGAAAACCTATTTCGACAAGCGCCAGCCGCGCATGGTGCAGGCGCTGTCCCTCGCCCGTCAGGCCGCCCAGCTCGACCTTGCGGCCAATCCGTCGGCCAATCTGGAATCGCTGGCCGTGCTTTCCACGCTCGATAGCGGAGCGCCCTGATGCGCTGGCTCATCTGGGTGCTGATTCTGGCCGCAGCCGCCGTGTTGCTGGCGCTGGGCTCGACGCTCAATACCGGCAATGTCGCCGTGCTGCTGCCTCCGTGGCGGGTGGATGTGTCGCTCAACTTCGCAGTCTTGCTGCTGCTGCTGGGCTTTGTGGTGTTCTACCTGGTGCTGCGCGGGCTGTCGCTGCTGCTGGGCATGCCGCAGGCGGCCGCCGAGTTCCGTGCGCGGCGCCGGATGCGATTGGCCGCGCAGGCCTTGCACAACGGCATGTTCGACTATTTCGGCGGGCGATTTCGCCGTGCTGAGCGGGCAGCGCAACGCGCAGCCGAATTTGCCGACCTCGCCCCCGCCGCGCTGATGACTGCAGCGCAGTCGGCGCAGCAGCTTCAGGCCTATGACCGGCGCGACGCCTATCTGGAACAACTGCCGCAAGCGGCGCGCGATACCGGGGCGCTGCTGAAAGCGCAATGGCTGCTCGACGCCAAACAGCCGCGCGAGGCGCTGGCGCAATTGCGCACCCTGCCCGCCGGAGTGCAGCGGCGCACCCATGCGCTGCGCATCGAGCTGCAGGCCGCACGCAAGGTCGGCGATCACGCTGCCGTGCTGCGTCTGGCGCGCATCCTGCTCAAACATGGCGCCTTGCATCCCGCAGCCGCGCAGGCCATGCTGCACAGCGCGGGAACCGGGTTGCTGCGCCAGGCGGGCGACGACCCGCAGGCCCTGCGCAATACCTGGAACCGTCTGACCGCGCAGGAGCGCACCGACCCCACCCTGGTGGTTGTGGCCGCGAGGGGTTTTGCCGCGGCCGGCGAGCCGGGCCAAGCGCGGCAACTGCTGATCGACGCGCTCAACCGGGCGCAGGCCGAGCCCGGTCTGTTGATGCCCAGCCTGCGCGCCATGCTGGTGGGCATCGACGCCGGTTTCGTCGCCCAGACCGAGCAATGGCTGGGCCGCTGGCCGCAGGAGGCGCAGGCTTATTTCACCGCGGGCGCGGCCTGTGCCGAAATGCAGCTCTGGGGCAAGGCGCAACAGCATTTGCAAAAAGCCATCCAGTCCTGCACTGACGACGAAAGGCGTCTGCGCGGCCAGATCCATGCCGCGCTGGCGCAATTGCTCGAAGGCATCGAGCGCGAAGACCAGGCCCAACGCCACTGGCGCGCGGCGGCGGTGGATCTGTGCGCGCTCGACCCGTCGGGCAAGGCCGGCGAACGACTGTGATGCGCCACGGCCATCCCGCCGCTGCGAACCGCGGCGGCTTTCCTTTCAGGAGACTCTCTCATGCCCTACCTCACCATCGACCAGGTGATTGGCAACACGCCCTTGGTGCAGTTGCAGCGCGTGCCCGGCGCCGAGAATGCGCGGCGCGGCAATCTGATTCTCGGCAAGCTCGAAGGCAACAACCCGGCCGGGTCGGTGAAAGACCGGGCGGCGATTTCCATGATTCGCCGTGCGCAGGAGCGCGGCGCCATCAAGCCCGGCGACACGCTGATCGAGGCCACCTCGGGCAATACCGGCATCGCGCTGGCGATGGCCGCAGCCATTCTGGGCTATCGCATGGTGCTCGTCATGCCGGAAAACCTCAGCATCGAGCGAGCCCAGACCATGAAGGCCTTTGGGGCGGAACTCTTGCTCACGCCCAGGAGCGGCGGCATGGAATATGCCCGCGACCTGGCCGGGCAGATGCAGCGCGAGGGCAAGGGGCTGATGCTCGACCAGTTCGCCAATGCCGATAACCCGCGGGCGCACTATGAAACCACTGGCCCGGAGATCTGGCGCGATACCGCAGGACGCATCACCCATTTCGTCAGCGCCATGGGCACGACCGGCACCATCACCGGGGTGTCGCATTTTCTCAAGGAGCAGAACCCGGCAGTGCAGATCATCGGCGCCCAGCCGGAGGAGGGGTCGAGCATTCCCGGCATCCGCAAATGGCCGCCCGAATACCTGCCCAGAATCTACGAGCCGCAGCGGGTGGACCGGCTGGAGTACGTCAGCCAGACCGCAGCCGAAAACATGGCGCGCAGGCTCGCCCGAGAGGAAGGCCTGTTCTGCGGCATCAGCGCCGCTGGCGCCTGCGAGGTGGCGCTGCGCATCGCCCGCGAAGTGGAAAACGCCACCATCGTTTTTGTCGTCTGCGATCGGGGAGATCGTTATCTGAGCACCGGCGTGTTTCCGGCTTGAAGCTCAGCTTTGTGGCACTGCCTGGCTCGCCGCGCTGATCGGGCTGTGGGGAAGCTGCGCGATGCCTTGATCGGGCACGCTGTAGGCACCAGGCGCGAAAACGTGGCTGTAACCCAGGTAAAAGCCCAAAGACAGGCAGACAATGAACAGAATGCCCAGCCCGGTCAGGTAGATTTTGGTTCCCATGATGCAGTCCGAGTGTGTGAGATAAAAATGTGGATCGAAGAAGGCTGGCCGCTGGGTCCATGCGGGTATTCGCACGGACTGATCTTCTCTGAAAATTAGGCAACCGATCACCGCAGGCAAGCTCGGTTCACCAAACGTCACAAGCCATACGTTCTGACAGCACGCCGCACATTTCGTAAGGCTCCCATGCCCAACCCTTCCCATCAGCCTTTACTCCACCAGGGCATCACCCTGGCGCTGGCGGCGGCCTTGCTGTTCGGCGCGAGCACGCCGCTGGCCAAGCTGCTGCTGGCCGATACCAGTCCGTGGTTGCTGGCGGCATTGCTGTATCTGGGATCGGGAATCGGACTGGCCGGCTGGCGGGCGCTGCGTGCCTTGCGCGGCGGCGCTGAGACTTCGTCCCATTTGCAGGCGGGGGAATGGCCCTGGCTGGCTGCGGCGATTTTCAGCGGCGGCGTGGCGGCGCCGGTGCTGCTGATGTTCGGCCTCTCGCACATGCCGGCCGCGGGAGCCTCGCTGCTGCTCAATCTGGAGAGCGTGCTCACGGCCTTGCTGGCCTGGTTCGTGTTCCGCGAAAACTTCGATCGTCGCATTGCCCTGGGCATGGTGGCCATTGTGCTGGGCAGCGTGGTGCTGAACTGGCCCGGCCAAGGTGTGGCGCTGGACTGGAACAGTCTGTGGCCCGGACTGGCGGTGATCGGCGCTTGCCTGGGTTGGGCGCTCGACAACAACTTCACGCGCAAGGTTGCCCTGTCCGATGCCGGTTTCATCGCCATGAGCAAGGGGCTGATCGCCGGGGCGGTGAACCTGCTGCTGGCGATACTGGTCGGCGCGTCCTGGCCCGCTCTGCCCATCGTGCTGGCGGCCGGTGCGCTCGGCTTTGCCAGCTACGGTGTCAGTTTGGTGCTGTTCGTGCTCGCGCTGCGGCATCTGGGTACGGCCCGTACCGGAGCGTATTTCGCCGTGGCGCCGTTTTTCGGCGCCGCGCTGGCCGTGCTCTTGCTGGGTGAGGCGCTCACGCCGGGGCTGGTGCTGGCGGGCGGATTGATGGCGCTGGGCGTGTGGCTGCACGTCAGCGAGCGCCATGCGCATCTGCACGATCATGAGGCGATGCACCATGCCCATCGCCATGTTCATGGCGGATTGAAGGCGCCCCCAGACCTGCCGCTGCGCGCCAGGCCCCCCAGGGGGGTGAGAAACCCTTGGGGCGGCCCGGCGGGTTTCTCAGGAGACGACGGTCATCACGACCATGTGCATGTGCCGCCCGTGCCTGTGGGCACGCAGCACAGCCACCCGCATGACCATGCTCCGGTGCGGCATGCGCATGCGCATTTTCCTGACGCGCACCATCGCCACCGCCACGGTTGAGGCATCAGAGCAACTCCAGGGTCGGCCTGCCGTAGCCGGAAAGGCGGTTTGAGCAATGGCGCCGATGGGGTGCAACAGACGACAGCAGGGCGACGTGATCATCCCTCCAGCAACAGCTTGAAGGCCAAGGTCCACATCGTCAGGCCGATCAGACCGTCGAGCACCTTCCAGGTGAAGGGGCGCGCAAACACCGGCCGCAGCAGCCGCGCGCCATAGCCCAGGGCGAAAAAGAACACGAAGGAGGCGCAGGCCGCACCCGTGCCGAAGGCCGCGGCACGCCCAGGATACTGGGTGGATACCGAGCCGATCAACACCACGGTGTCGAGATAGACATGCGGGTTCAGAAAAGTGAACGCCAGCACGGTGACGAGCGCTTTTCCCAGCGAGCCGCCGCTGCTGCCGCCGGTCGGGGCCAGCACCGTCGCCGAGCGCAGGGCCGCAAGCAGGCTGCGCGCGCCATAGCCGAGCAGGAACGCAGCCCCCGCGTAGCGGCTGATCGGGGTCAGCCAGGGCGCCCGCGCCACCAGCACATGAAACCCGGACACGCCGATGGCGATGAGCAGGGTATCGGACAGCGCACAGACCAGCATCACCCAGAAGATATGTTCCCCCTTGAGCCCCTGCTTGAGCACAAAGGCGTTTTGCGCACCGATGGCGACGATGAGGGACAGACCCAGGGCAAAGCCGGAGAGGTAGGCGTGCATCAGAACATTCAGGGGCGGTGCGGTTATAAGGGGGCGCAGGTGAAGGCGAAGGCACGCATTTTGCATGCGAACTTGGGGTGAGAGCCGGCGCGGTTCATCGGCCTGTCGCAAGTGTCCTGTAGGCTCTGTTTTCGATCTGCCACGTGGAGAAATTGATGCGCAGCATTCATTGGGTAGGCGGGGAAAAAGGCGGGGTCGGCAAATCGCTGATGGCTCGGTTGCTGGCACAGTATTGCATCGACCACGAGCTGCCTTTTGTCGGCTTCGACACCGATAAATCGCACGGTGCGCTGATGCGCTTTTATGCCGACTACGCCTCGCCCGTGGTGATCGATCGCTATGAAAGCCTCGATCGCATCGTCGAGGCAGCGGGCACCGAGCCTGAGCAGCGGGTGATCGTCGACCTGGCCGCGCAGACCCAGGCCGCGCTGGAGCAGTGGATGGAAGAATCCGGCCTGCTCGACATCGCCCCGGAACTCGATCTGCGGATCCGTTACTGGCATGTGATGGATTCCGGGCGCGATTCGGTCGATCTGCTGCGCGCGCTGCTCGACCGCTTCGGGGGTCGGCTCGACATCGTGCTGGTGCTCAACCAGTTGCGCGGCGACGACTTCGGCATCCTGGAACAGTCGGGCCAGAAACAGCGCGCGCTGGAACTCGGCGCGCGCTTCATGCCGCTCAAGCGTCTGCATGAAGCCGCCATGATCAAGATCGACGCCGCCAGCAGCAGCTTCTGGGCGGCGACGCAGGGCGGCGGTGCGCACGAAATGGGCATTCTGGAGCGGCAGCGGGTGAAAACCTGGCTGAAAAACGCCTACCAAGACCTCTCGGATTTGGGTGTCTGAACCCCGGCTTCCAGACTTTGGAGGATGCCGCACTCCGCCACCGGATGTGGACTGCCGCGCCGCACTCCGCACTGCTTGCGCAGATCGCCGAGTTGTCGCTCCAGAGCCTGCAGGTGCGCCATGCGCTCGCGCACTTGACCCAGATGCAGGTCGATCAGCGCGTCCACTCCGGCGCAGTCGGCCTGCGGCTGCGCGGCGTAGTCGAGCAGCCGGGCGATGTCGGCCAGGCTGATGTCGAGCAGACGGCAGCGGCGGATGAACAGCAGTCTTTGCAAATGCGCTGGGGTGTAGGCGCGATAGCCATTGGCCTGGCGCTGCGGCACGGGCAGCAGGCCGGTTTTTTCGTAATACCGCACGGTGTCCACCTCCGTGCCCGCGCGCGCGGCCAGTTCACTGATGCGCATGATCGACCTCGACAAATTCAGGAATTTATTTGCATGCTAGCCCTTGACCCTGGAGCGGCTCCAGGCTGTGCAATGCCGCCTTGTCCAGATCAAGGAGAAGGCAATGCCCGGCTGCTGCCAGAACGACCACTGCGCTTCGAGTGCAAGCGCAAATGCCGCCCGCGCCGCCAGTCCCGCGTGGCGGCGGGTGTTGTGGATCGCTTTGTTCATCAATGCCGCGATGTTTGGCGTCGAGGTGTTCGGCGGCCTGCAGGCGCATTCCGCGTCGCTGCTGGCCGATGCGCTCGACTTCGCCGCCGACGCGGCCAACTACGGCCTGTCGCTGGCGGTGCTCGGCTTGGCGCTGCACTGGCGCTCGCGCGCGGCGTGGATCAAGGGCGCATCGCTGCTGGCTTTCGGTGTGTTCGTGCTGGCGCGGGCGCTGTGGGGCGCCTGGGCGGGCCAGCCGCCGCAGGCCGTGACCATGGGCGCCATTGCCATCGCCGCCATGTTGTCCAACGGTCTCGTTGCCGCGCTGCTCTACGCCTGGCGCGACGGCGACGCCAATATGCGCTCGGTCTGGCTGTGCACCCGCAACGACGTGCTCGGCAACATCGCCGTGCTGCTGGCAGCCGTGGGGGTATTCGGCACCGGCACGCGCTGGCCGGATTTGCTTGTGGCCGCCGTCATGGCCGCGCTGGGCGTCAGCGCCGGATGGAAGGTGATGCGCCTGGCGCGGGCGGAATTGCGCGCCCATGACGTGCAGCCGCAGATGCGGGCTTACTGAAACTGAAATTCCAGGTAAGCGCGGTTGATGTTCTTGCGGTTGAGCTGATCGGCGTTGTAGAGCTTGCGAAAGGTCTGGGGCGTGGCGGCGTTCACGCGGTTGACCGTCTTTTCCAGATCATCCATGTTTTCAGCGGCGGGTTTGACCTCGCGCACCAGCCAGTCGAGATAGTCGCCCGTCTGTGCCTGGGCTTGCGCCAGCGTGCCGGGTTTGCCGTGTCCGGGCACGATGATTGCGGGCTTGAGCGTGGCGGCGAAGGTGTTGAAAGTCTGCGCCCATTGATCGACGCGGCTGCCGTTGTCGAGCACGCCGAGCATGCGGTCGAGAAACACCAGATCGCCGGTGAAGGCGATGCGCTGTTTGGGCAGCCAGACCACGGCATCGCCAGGGAAATGGCCCGTGCCGAAATGGCGCAGTTCCAGGGGGACGCCGCCGAGAGTGAGCCGGGCCTCGTCGCCGGGCAGAGGGGCGGGGCTGGTCATGGGCGAGAAGTCTTCCATCTTGCCGCCAAACTGCATTTTCAGCGCCTGCATCTCCTGATCGGCGTTGGCCTTCTCGACCTTGACGGTCGAGGCCATGGCGATGATTTGGGCGCCCTTGCTGGCGAACCAGGCATTGCCCAGCCAGCGATGATCCTGGCTGCCGGTGTTGATGACCCAGCGCACCGGCTTGTCGGTCACGCCGCGCAGCGTTTGGGCGATGAGCCGGGCGCCTGCATCGCCCGCGCCGCTGTCGATGAGGATCACGCCGTTCGGCGTGACGATGGCGCCGAAGGTGGCGTTGTCGCCCGCGTTGGCAGCGTCGCGCTGACCCAGCGGGCCGACCAGCGCATAGATGTCGTCGGCGACCTTGATTGGCTGCAGCATGCGTATTTCAGCCCATCGTGGACGGCATTTCAGGCTGATCGTGGACGGGATTTCAGCGTGATCGTGGACGGCGTTTCAGTCTGATCGTGGACGCTGTTTCAGCGTCATCGTGGACGATTGGGGGTG
>Ga0265295_1001643_pt1 | contig 38472 bp, 38 predicted proteins | sample Munlansysbiofilm_FD_192503 | JGI IMG/M metagenome (GOLD analysis project Ga0265295, IMG submission 192503) | Leachate microbial communities from a municipal landfill in Southern Ontario, Canada - Methane capture system biofilm | ecosystem: Engineered > Solid waste > Landfill > Unclassified ... | reverse complement strand
TAAAAGGCAAGATAGATATGATGGAGTCTAAAAAAACTAGCAATAATTGATTCTAATAATTGTACATTTTGAGATTCTAATAAATGTACAATTTGGGATTGACATTTACAGATATAAGGTGCCACAATGAATATCGGCACCTTATATCTGTTAACTACACTACTCTAAGCCTTATACTTTCAAAAGTTTATTCCACTAGCTCATCTATCGCATCTTTTATCTGATTCAATGCTTTTTCGAGCATACTTCTAGGGCAAGCTACGTTCATCCTCATAAATCCTTCCAAACCACGGCAAAAATTACTTCCATTGTTTAAGCCCACTCCGGCTTTATTTACCATGAATTCTTCAAGTTCTTGTGGATTCATTCCTAGTTTTGTACAATCTAGCCAAAGTAAATATGTAGATTCTGGAAGGTTTAGGCTAATTTTAGGTATGTTGTTATCTATATAGTCTTTTACAAATCTCATATTATCTTCAATATACTCAATAACTCCATCTAGCCATTCTTCTCCTTCATTCCAAGCTGTTTCCATAGCTACAAGACTAAAGCAATTATTTCTGTGAATATCTAATCCACCCCAATATGCATCAAATATATCTTTCCATTCTTCATTAGGAAAAACTACAAAACATGCTTGAAGCCCTGCTAGATTAAATGATTTTGTTGCAGAAAAACATACTATAGTATTATTTTGTATCTCTTTTGATACAGTTGCCATAGGAATGTACTTATTATCGAACAATTCCATATCCCCATGTATTTCATCCGATATAATTGGAACATTGTATTCTAAACAAAGGTTCCCCAACTTTTCAAGTTCCTCTTTGCTCCAAACTCTTCCTACTGGATTTTGAGGATTACAAAGAATCATCAATTTGGGAGAAGTTTTTAACTGCTTTTCTAAATCTTCAAAGTTCATTCGATAATAGCCATCTTCATTTATTAATTCGTTTTCAATTACGTTACGACCATCCCACGCTTCAACAACTTCATAAAATTCTGGATAAACTGGAGTTTGAATTAAAATGCTATCTCCAGGTTCAGTAAATTCCCTAACTAATTCTGCAATCGCAGGCACTATGCCCACAGCAAAACTCATCTTTTCCTTATCTATATCCCAACCATGTCTTCTTTTCTGAAAAGAGGTAGCTGCTATTTTATAACTATCTGGCTTAGATACATATCCAAATATACCATGTTCAGCTCTCTTTACCATTGCATCTATCACTGGCTTAGCCGTCTTAAAATCCATATCAGCGATCCATAGTGGGATAACATCTTCTCTTCCAAATTTTTTCTTTCTTTCATCATACTTCGCAGCATGAAATCCTTCCCTATCAATGATTTCATCAAAATTATATTTCATAAGCTTAATCTCCCTTCTATATTAATAAAGGCCCACAAATGTAGGCCTTTATTCCTGAATTATACTTCTGTAGAAACAGTTCCACTTATTTTTTGAGTAAGCCAATTTTCCCCTTCAACAATTCTTGTAACCATCATAGCTGCAACTGCATCTCCTGAAGCGTTTATCATTGTTGCAGGTGGATCTACTAAGAATCCAATTGTAGCAACAATTGGGAAAGCTTCTGGTGGAAAACCATAGATTGTTACTATTAACATTTCACCTATAAGTCCGCCTCCAGGAACTCCTGACATTACAACTCCACCTAAAACTGATATTAAAACTGCTGTTACATATGTTCCAAGACCTGCAAACTCCATACCAAATATTCCAAATAGGAAAGATATTTTAAGTATTGATGATAATGCAGTTCCATCCATATGCATTGTAGCTCCTATTGGTAATACTATCTCTCTGATATCTTTTGGAACATTCATTTTTTCAGTAGCTGCAAAGTTTACTGGCAATGTAGCTATTGAACTACAAGTTGCAAGAGATGTCACTGCTGGAGTGATTATATTTTTAAAGAAAATCTTTGTACCCTCTATCCCGCCTGCCCAATATGAATAAGCTGCAAATGCAACAAAGAAATACGCTATACATAGTGGGTAATAAACTGCCATAGATCTTAAGTAAGCTCCTAATAATTGTGGCCCATATTCAGCTACTAGTGCTGCAAAATAAGCTCCAAGCCCTATTGGTGCATAGTACATAATTATACTAATCATCTTCATCATAACTTTATTTAACATGTCTAGAGCTTGTGCAATTTTATTATCTTCCCCACCTACAGCACTAACACAGAATCCAAAAAGGATTGAAAATACAATTAATGCTAGCATGTGAGATCTAGATAACAATAGTGGAAAATCACTTACTGTAAAAGCATTTACAAGTGCATCTCCAACGCTTATTTTTTCAAGTGATGCTGCTTCCATGACAATATTTACACCTTCTGCTGGCGGAAATATTTTAACTACAAATATTATAATTACTGCAGCAATTGCTCCAGTTACCATAAATACAGAAAACATACTTCCAAGTATCTTCCCAAGTCTTTTCATATTCATCATGTTTCCGACAGCACTACTAATGCTTAAAAATACCAAAGGAATTACTGCTGTAAACATCATATTGATAAATAAATCCCCTAGTGGTGATAATACCTTTGCCTTTTCTCCAAACACTATTCCTATAATAGAACCTACTATAATACCGGTTAATAAAAGAAGTGGAAATCTGTAATTCTTCCATAATGAATTTCTATTAATACTATTTGACATTTTATAACCTCCAGTCATATTCTGTTGTACATTAAAATTATTGCGCTTTACTATAAATTTAATTCTTCATCTAGTATAATTCCTGTTGATACGATATTCGTCGGACCACTAATAATTATATCTTCATAACCCTTGTCACTTTCTTCTAACTCTACGCTTAATATTCCACCAGGCATAATAACTTGTACTACTTTTACTTTCAACCTTTCTTTTTTTATTAATGCAAATCCAATAGATCCGGCTCCCGTTCCACATGCTAAAGTGAAATCTTCAACTCCTCTTTCAAAGGTTCTAGCACTCAGGTTCCCTTGAGTATCAAATGAAATAAAGTTTACATTTGCACCTTTAGCTAGCATCTTATGACTTCTTAAGCCCTTGCCTATTTTATATAAATCTTCTTCTAGCATATCTTGAAATCCTGGTAATTCAACCACTAAATGTGGCAACCCTGGATCTCCAAGTTCTACATATGAGCAATCGTATCTTTTCCCAGAAAATTCCAACGGATAATCCCGTTCAAATACTGTAGGCTTATTTAGCTTAATTCTGTAGTTTCTTTTATCTATTCTAATTCCTTCAACTATACCAGATAAAGTCTCTACCCTTTGTTTTTCTCCAGCTAAACCATTCTCATAACCATATCTACAAATACACCTTGCACCATTTCCACACATTTCTCCTTCAGTTCCATCAGCGTTAAAAAAATGCATTCTATAATCGCCTTCAGTTGTCGGATTATCAACAAACATTATCCCATCTGCACCAATTGATAATCTTCTTTTACACAGTGTAGAAGCTATATCTGCAAACTTTTCCTTGGAGATTTTTTCTACTATGTTGTTAATTATTATAAAGTCATTTCCTGCTCCATGCATCTTTGTAAACTGCATCTTTATTCCTCCATCCAAGAAGCTATTGTTTCGTTTTTAATCATATCTTGATAGCTTTGTCTTTTTATTATAAGGCTATCCTCACCATTTTTTACTAATACAACCGCAGGTATAGGGTTTTTATTGTAATTGCTTGCCATCGAATAACCATAAGCCCCAGTTGAAAAAATAGCAAATATATCTCCCGCTTCAACTGTTGGGATTTTTATATCCTTAATTAAGATATCTCCAGATTCGCAGCATTTTCCCGATATCGTTACCAAATCATCAGCTTCTTTATCGAGCTTATTTGCAACAACTCCCTTGTATTTTGCACTATATAAGGCGGGCCTTATATTATCTGTCATGCCACCATCTACAGATACATATTTTCTTAGTCCACTAATATCCTTTATACTACCAACAGTGTATAGTGTTATACCCGCTTCACCAACCATACTTCTTCCAGGTTCAATTACAATTGATGGCCTCTCGATTCCTAAATCTTTAAAATGGCTTTCTATCTTTTCCATTATTGGATCTAGGAAATACGCATAAGACTTTCTTTCCTCCTCTGTATATGTGATACCAAATCCACCTCCAACATTTAACTCTTTTATTTCATATTGGAACCTATTTCTGATTTCATCTGTATGATAGAGCATAATATCCAAAGCTTCAAGATGCGAAGCATTGTCAAATAACTGTGATCCAACATGAAAATGTAGTCCGTAAAAATCAACCCATTGTGAATCTATCGCATCCTTTATAGCTGGATAAAATACTTCCTCATCTAATGGTATTCCGAACTTAGAGTCTTTCTTCCCTGTAACTATGTAATCATGGGAGTCACTTTTTACACCAGGTGTAATCCTGTAAAGTACTTTCATTTTCTGATTTTTACTCTTACAAATCTCTTCAATTAATCTCAATTCCTGCAAACCATCTACTATTATCCTGCCCACTCCATAATCTATAGCCATCTCTAATTCTTCATGAAGTTTGTTATTTCCATTAAACTCTATTCTTTCCGCAGGAAAACCTGCTGCTATAGCTGTGTACAATTCTCCTCCTGATACTACATCAATACTTAAACCTTCTCTTTCCATTAGTTTGAATATTGCTTTTGCACTAAAGGCTTTTGCCGCATAAGCAACTCTAGTGTTCTTATATTTATCTATAAAAGAATCCTTTAGTTCATTGATTCTGCACATGATTTCTGTTTCTGAATATACATATAGTGGCGTCCCATATTTTTTCGCCAAACTTACAGTATTACAGTCATCAAAATACAGAATCCCATCTTTGTCCCATGTTTTCATAATTATTCCCCCTTTGCTTCTGTTGCTAGTGATATATTATTGCAAATATCGTGCCAACTATTTTTCCCCAAGCGAATTTTATAAGTTTGTAAATCAAGCGGTTCTAGGATTCTAAATATATACATTTTACCAACATTTATATAATTGTCCGTTTTTCTGGATTTGCGTCCAACAATAAGAACAAACTCACATTTGATTTTTATAAAAAACCAAATGTGAGTTTAATTTATTTGATACCATATTTATTAATTTTTTCGTAAAATGCACTTCTTGAAATATCTAATTCTTTTATAGCTTTCGATTTATCATTATTATTCCTAGTAAGGCAAGTCTTTATTATTCTTTTTTCTTCAGCTGCAAGCATTTCCTTAAAAGTATTGTTACTCCTAGTTTCTTTTATTTTAATGTGCTCTGGATAGATTATATTTGTTGAACAAAGTGTAATCGCTCTTTCAAGTATGTTTTCGAGTTCTCTAACATTCCCCGGCCAATCATATCTCATTATTTTACTCAAAGCTTCACCAGAAAACTGCTTCAATTCAACATCATATTTTAAACAGAACTTTTTGAGTAGCTTATTTATCAAAATATATAAATCACCTTTCCTCTCTCGCAGAGGTGGAATTTCTATTGGAAAAACATTAATTCTGTAATACAGATCTTGTCTAAATCTTCCCTCTTCAACTTCTTTTTCTAAATCTAGATTTGTTGCTACAATCATCCTAAAATCAATATCAATAGGATTAGATGAACCAACTCTGTAAATTGTTTTGTTTTGGAAAACATACAACAACTTTACTTGTATCTCAAGAGGAAGGTCTCCTATTTCATCCAAAAATATGGTCCCTCCATTTGCTGCTTCAAAATAACCCATTTTACCAGCTGGATTCGCCCCTGTAAATGCTCCCCCCACGTATCCAAATAATTCACTCTCAAACAAACTCTTCGCTATAGAATTGCAGTTTACTTCAACATATGGTGCGTCTGCCCTTTTAGAACTGTTATGTATCTCCCTGGCAAGAAGAGATTTCCCAGTCCCATTTTCTCCAGTTAATATAACGTTAAATTTAGTTTGAGAAGCTTTATATGCAAGATATTTGACTTCTGTTGTCTCAGGTGTATTGCCTGCAAATAAATTAAAAGTGTCTGGTGGAACTTCTTTATGTAAAACTTCTCCATATCTAAGCTTTTTTTCAATCTGTTCAAGTATTTCATTTCTATCAATAAGATAATCTTCAAGTTCACTTCCATCCTTAATAACTAAATAAACTCCTTTTTTCTTAGCGTTTTCTGAATGCACATAAAAAGAGCAGTAGACCAATCTTTTATTTAGATAATATAACCCGTTTGAAAGTATATCACTTTCTTTTTTAAAGTAAGATGCTAAGTTTTTAGTTATCTCCGAATCCTCAAACATCTGCATAAAATCAAAATCTTTAACAGAGGGTGACGGAGACTTATCATCTTTTCCCAAAAAACTGCTTCCTCTTAAAAGAGTAGCCACTTCTTCTTTTCTTATACTATAGCCCTTTTCTTGAAAAAATTTAATATCTCCAGTTAAACCATCAATAATAACAATATGCCCAATAGTTTGAAAGTATTGTAGCGAGAATTTTTTAGAGTTAACTTCAATTTCTATCCTCTTATTTCCTCTATCTATACAAGCTCTAATATCATTTCCCAAATAATGATTCTCCAAAGAAAATGCATCTTTTAGCTGATTATCACGGATATACTTGTATACTGGCTTGATATCATAATTATTATACACACCTACTGCCAAAAGGATATCTCCCTGCTTAATATTATCATCCATTATATTTATTCTCTCAAGATCCAAATACGTTAAATCTCCATCATCTCCTCCTACATGATTATCTGCAATAATAACGATATCTCCTTGTGCTAACTTACCTGCTGAATGACTCCCTATATTATTTAATTTAATTCCTACAATTTCTTTAGCCTTTTCATTAAACATTCTTATCTTATATTGATCATCAATGTAAATTAACCCCAAATCCATTTTTCCGACCAGTCGTTCTACTTCATCTGAATTAATTAGCAAAACTACACCTCCTTTTATGAAAACCATTAGGAATATCCCTAATGGTTTTTAATGGCAAAACTTTTCTTATCTAAATCTAATCTAGCAATAGCACCATATGGAACTATATGCATCGGCTCATTGTGACCAAAACTCATGTTATACATTACTGGTAACTCTTCTAGATTAAACTCCTTCAAAACTTTCCTTATAGAATCCTTATACTCTTCATAATAAGTCTCCTGATATGGCTTTCCAATGATTATTCCATTAATTCTCTGCAATATTCCTTGTATTCCATAATTTCTAAGCCAGTAAACTATATTTGATGGAGGCGCTGTTTCTTCAGAACTTTCTAAAAATAATATAGCACCAGTAAATTCATCAAGACTTGGCCAAAGTTCAGTCTCTTTTGCCATCTCTAAAACATCTATGCATCCACCGAAAAGTGGACCTTCAACTACTCCAGTTCCTTGTAATACATCATATCCCGTATTTTTTTGCATTATCTTTAATCTATCTTTATTTTCTTCTAGCCATTCAATCCTCTCCCCAGTCCAATACTCAGCTTGAGGTATATAGCCAATATCTTTATTCGAAAATAGAGTCTTCTCAACATATTCTTTTGTATAGTCAAAAATCTTTATATTCTCTGCAAATTCTGCTAGGATGCTGGGTCCATAATAACTTCTTACACCAGCCTTAAAAGCTATTAAATGGGTAATTGTTGAGTCAGAGTAACCTAAAAAAATCTTTGGATTATTCTTAATCACATCAAAATCAATATATGGAAGCATTCTAATGCTATCATCACCACCGATATTTGCAAATATCGCTTTTATACTGGAATCCTTAAATGCATTCATTAAATCTTCCGCTCTTTTTTGTGGATTTTCATATATAAACTGAGAACCTTTAAGAGTGTTCTCCATCTCAACAGGAACGAGTCCAAATTCTTCTAATCTTTTTTTACCCACTTCGTATCTCCATATTAATTCTGGGTCTCCAGCACCACCCCAAGAAAGGCTAACTAAAGCTACTTTATCCCCTTTTTTAAGCTTCTCTGGCACTATTAATTCTTTCACTCTATCAACTCCATATTTACTCGAATTCAGAAAACAATCCTTGAAAATCCTCTAAACTATCTTTGATATGATATACATGTTTGTCTTCTGGGAAATTTTCACTTTTAACATCCTCAACATATTCTTTAAAAGCATTTGTCATAACTTCTGCAACATTAGCATATTTCTTGACGAATTTTGGTGTAAAGGCTTGAAACATACCTAGCATATCACCACAAATCAATACTTGCCCATCACAAGGAAGCCCTGCTCCAATACCATATACAGGTATTGCAAGTTTCTTAGCTATGAATTCTGTTAATTCAGGAGGTACTGCCTCAAGTAACAATGCCAATGCACCCGCTTCTTGTATTGCTATCGCATCTTTAATAAGTTCTCGAGCACTATCAACATATAATCCTTGTGCTTTAAATCCGCCAAGCTGCCCTGCACTTTGAGGCGTCAACCCAATATGACCAAATACAACTACTCCTGCATCTGATATAGCCTTAATCCTACTTATAACCCTAGTTCCACCTTCTAACTTAATTGCATCTACATCAGCCTCTTTGAGAAATCTAACTGCATTTTCAACTGCTTGCGAATCTGATTGGTGATATGAACCAAATGGCATATCTCCAATAATATATGTGTTTGGTGCTCCTCTTCTAACCGCTTGAGAATGAGATATGCAATCTTCCATTGTTACTGGGATTGTGTTTTTATATCCTAATGTCACCATTCCTAAAGAATCACCAACAAGAATCATATCCATTCCTGCTTGTTCCGCAAAAGATGCCATTGGAAAATCATAAGCAGTAATCCAAGCAACTTTTTCACCTTCTTTTTTCATATTATGAAAATCAAGTATACTCTTCTTTTTAATCATAATTACACTCCTCAGATAAATTTTTATATGAAAATTTGATTTCTCATTGTTTCTGAAATTATGATATATGGATATTAAGCAGCTAAAACATCCTTGATGGATTCTAAAACGCTATCAGCCATTATTATAGATCTAGTACAATATCTTCGAGCTTTCTTTTTGGAACATGGTGAACTTTATTCTCATCTCTCCAGTAATTTACATCTCCATCTTCACCGAGTTCCTCTAGAACTACTTCTTCCTTTGGTTTTCCAAGTGCGATAACCATTAAGACATCATATCTATCTGTAATTCCTAACTCACTTTTTATATTATTCTTATTATAACTTGCAAACATACAACCTCCAAAACCCTTTTCAGTTGCACCAAGTAAAATACTTTGAGCAGCTAAACCATGATTCCAAAGTGGATTTGATCCAATTTCAGTATCTACAAGCATTATTATATATGCAGATGGTTTTTCTCCTTCTTCAGGTCCAACCCAATCTTTTAAAGCCGCAGCCCACTTAAGTTCTTTAAATACTTTCTCATTTTTTTCATCTTCATTTACAATAACATATTTCAAATTCTGCAGATTTCCTCCACTAGAAGTCAATCTCGCTAAATCAACCCACTCTAAAAGTTCTTCCCTAGTTATTTTCTCCTCCTGATAAAATCTTCTATAACACCTATTTTTAGCAACTAAATCTTTTAACATATACACTACCCCTTTCTCATCCACTTCATCTCTTTTCCGGACTCATCGAACTTCTTCCTCTTAGCAGTTATTTCCTCTATTTTTATTCCATATATTAATACCTTATCCACTCCAGCTTCTACTCCTATGTCAAATAACTCCATTTTATCTGGGGTATATTTCTCACAAATCAACTTTAATACTTTTATCTTTTGATTCTGATCCTCAATTCTATTAATCCTACCCTGAACTATTGCAGATTCAAATTCCGTTGTAAATATTGTACTCACTACTAGGTTAGCATTCTTTTTATCTTTTAATAGCTCGTCTAATTCGTCCTTCGAGTATAAATTTGGCACTTGGACCTCTCCAACAAAGACTATATTAGCTCTAGGTTCCAAATTATACAATTCCACTTTGTCGCCTGCCATTGCAGAATGAAAATAAAGCATATCTCCATCTCTAACAATAGAAATCGGTACTGAATACGGCATATTATTTTTATCAACGACAGAAACGATGCCATATTTAGATTTATCAATCACTTCTAATGCAAATTTTCTGTCCATCTCTCTATCTTTTCTCCGCATAAGCAACCCTTCTTTCATAGATACTACTCAATTTAAGTTTATCAATAAAATCTATTAAATTCAATCTTTATGTTAAACTAATACTAATATGGGTAAAGTAATTAATAATGATTAATATACTAAACTGGAGGTGTTTTTATGGATATTTACGATGGGGCTGGCACGTCTGCTTTATTTGCATTTTTCGCGGCTTTTCTTGGATTCATAATATTTTATGGATTAATTGCATATATTGTAAGTGCTATTGCACTTAAAAGAATGGCTGATAAACTTAGTGTAGAGAATTCATGGCTTGCATGGGTTCCAATAGCAAATGTATATATATTAGGAAAAGTAGCGGGGGATAAGCTAGATTTATTCGGTTATCAGATTGACAACTTAGCGATTATCTTGCTTGCAGGTAGTGTGATTTCCGGAGCAATATCGGGTATTCCCGTAATTGGTTTTCTAGTGGCAGTAGCTTTTGCCATACTAAGTTTTGCAACACTTTATAAGATATATTTAATATTTGTTCCAGATTCTGCAATGTTATACCTAATTCTTTCTATCGTCCTTGCAATTATTGCACCATTTATATTGTATGCGGCCAGCAAAAAAGAACCTATTATTGAAGATGTGTATATTGAATAAGAATAATCTAATTATAAGACCAGCTTGTAAAATTGATAAGCTGGTCTTGTTTGTGTATTCATAGTTTCTATTGTTTATCACTTTTTTGTAGGTTAAAGCCCCTTTCGGGGCTTTAGTTTATACTGCAGTTGTTCCTCCATCTATCGCTAGAGTTTGACCTGTTGTGTAGCTTGAAGCATCAGAAGCAAAGTATATTATTGCTCCGTTTAACTCTCCTACAATCCCAGTTCTTTGCATTGGAGTTGTTGCTTTAACATGACTTAAAAAACCTTCATCATTAATAGAATCAGATGTCATCTCAGACTCAAAGAAACCTGGTCCTATTGCATTTACTGTAATATTATATTTAGCCCATTCTGCAGCAAGCGCTCTGGTTAAGTTTACTACTCCTGCCTTTGATGCATGATATGGAGTTGTTGGGAATAAAGTATTTGCCTTTAATCCATACATAGAAGCTGTATTAATTATTTTCCCATATTTATTCTTGATCATTACCTTTCCTACTTGTTGTGCAACATTAAAAACTGCATTTAAATTAACATCAATTACTTTCTTCCATTCTTCATAATCAAAATCCTCAGCAGGAGTTACTGCACCTATTCCAGCATTATTACATAGGATATCAATTTTCCCAAATTCTTTTACTGACTCTTCTACAGCATTTTTAACTTGAGCAGCATCTGTAACATCACATGAAATTGTTAATACTTTTCTACCCTTTGCTCTTATTCCTTCTGCAACTTTATCAAGTTTTTCTTTTCTTCTCGCAACAAGTATAACGTCTGCACCAAAATCCGCGAGCACATTAGCGAATTGAACACCTATTCCACTAGATGAACCTGTAATCATTGCAACTTTCCCAGTCAAATCAAACATCTTATTCATTTGCTTATCATCCTTTCATATATTTACTCTGCTCGTACCTGCTTTTTATATATACCCTAAAAAGTATAAATATATATCAATATTACTCCTCTATAATCTTAGCTATAAGATTTAAAAAAACAGGTAATCTTATAAATTTAATTATAAGATTACCTGTTTAAGTCTGTTTTACTATAAATCATTTGTATTAAATGTATCCCAGTTATCTAAATTACCAGTTTCATATCCTTTATAGAACCATTTCTGTCTTTGTTCGGATGTACCATGTGTAAAGCTATCTGGAACTACATAACCCTGGGATTGTTTTTGAAGTGTGTCATCTCCAACAGCATTTGCAGCTGCTAAAGCCTCCTCTAAATCTCCTTCTTCAAGCAATTTCATCTGTTGTGCATGATATGCAAATACACCTGCGCAGTAATCAGCCTGAAGCTCTAACTTAACAGAATATTTATTATACTCCTCTTCACTAACTTTTCCTCTTAACTCATGAACTTGATCGGTAATTCCAAGCAAATTTTGAACATGATGACCTACCTCATGCGCTATAACATATGCCATAGCAAAATCTCCTGGTGCCTGAAATCTATTCTGTAATTCCTTATAAAAACTTAAATCTATATATACACTTTCATCAGCTGAACAGTAAAAAGGTCCCATTGCTGATCCTGCCATACCACAAGCTGAATCTACACTCCCTGAAAAAAGCACTAAGGTTGGTTCCCTATACTCCATTCCCTCTTCTTCAAAAACTTGTTTCCATATTACTTCGGTATCATAAAGGACCACAGATACAAACTCTGCTAATTCCTCTTCTTCTTGAGTTGCAACATATGGAGTTTGTGATTCTTGTGTAGGTCCAACATTATTGATTATATCCATTGGATTTCCACCTAATAGTGTAAAAACTATAAGAATTATTAGTCCAAGTCCTCCACCTATTGCAGTCTTTCCTCCTCCACTCATACTTCTTTTATCCGAAACATTTGAACTGCGCGTTCGTCCTTTCCACTTCATAATGATACTCTCCTCGTATAGACTTTTACTTTTATATACCCATTTATTGTAAAGAGTAATATTATACAAAAAAATAAAATTAGGTGGTGATTAGCTAGTTTTGATTTATATTGTATCTCTGGTATAGTTTAAAAAACAAAAATGCAAATCCCGATATCGCAACACAAACTATAAATGCAGATTGGACTGAAAAGTCAGCAGCTTTACCTATTATAGGATTAATTAATGCTGCAATTAGGTTCCCAATCATTGCATAAATTGAAAGAATAGTAGCACGGTCTGCTGAAATAATAGCTTTATTCTGTATTTCTATATAAATAGGTTCTATTAAACTCATACTACCAGCTATTAGCATTATAATTACAATACTCAATATTTTATCAACAGTGAAAATCAATCCAAAACATCCTACTAATATTGCTACTATTAAAAATCCAATACTATTATTCTTGCCAAGCCTATCACTAAGCACATATGATTTAGCTGAACTAAGGCTCGCTATTTGTACGCCAACTGCAATCAAACCAAACATTTCTATACCAATTCCACTCCTTAAATATTGTAGCTGGTTTAAAAATACACTCGCGGCATGGGTACTCTCTCTAATAAAAGCTACCGCTAATACTAAGAATATAATAACCTTGTTATCCAAAATATGCTTAAAACTAACTTTAATTCCTAAATTTAGCCGATCTTTTATTTTAATATCTTTAAGAAAAAAAGTAGCAATTGCAGCAATTAAATACGGAAAAATCGTGTAGAACGCAGTGCTCCCTACTGATATTCTAACCATTTCAGTAGAAAAAATAGCGGCTATAAGATAGCCCGCAGTAGCCAAAGCTGCATAGTTTCCAAAAACTCTTTGTGAATTGCTCCCTTCTGTAGAATTATATAAAAAAGCTATATCACACCCTGAAAGTCCTGATATTGCAACTGCCAAAAGAACTCTTTCTAAAATAAATAATGCCAGAGAATATGCTCTGAAAAATACTATCTTTGAAACAAAAAATATAATATTTGAAATTATAAGAGTTTTTTTATAACCAAAATTATCTGCAAAAAGTCCCCATGGTATTTCTAAAAGAATCATCAAAATCCAAAATATAGATTCAATATAAAAAATCTGATACATTGAAATTCCACGTTCAAGACGATAAATAGTGGCAACAGGTCCATAGAAAACAAATCCTTGTAAAAAAACAATTAAATACATCAAATATATATTTTTCTTTTTATCTTTAAGTGATAATCCCAATCTAAACACCTCCAAATATACATAGCAAAAAGGCCTTAATTAAAGGCCTTGTCTTTTATAATTCGATTTTAAATCAAAATTTTCATATGATTTTCTCCAATATCTATTTGGTAGTGTCAAGTAGACACCAGTATTTTTCATTAAAACTCCTCTATTATCAAAGGTAACAGATCTTTACATCAAAAATGTGATGACCCCTATTTCGAGGTATAAATTAGATGATTATATTCCATGTTATGGTCTAATTTCAAGTATGTCAAACTGATTATCTCTTGGATTTCCAAAGACATTCAGGACATCACCAGGTTTTGCGAATATTATTGATGCTCCTAGCGTCTTTGCATTTCCAACGTAAACCATATTTTCACCCTTAACCATGATATAAAAAATTGTATTTCCATCTATTACCACACTTTGAATCTTGTCGATAACTATAGTGAGTTCTCCCGCATCAGCACCTGGCAGGCTAGAAGTATCAGTTCTTAGGTAGTATGTGTTGATTACCTCCTGGACAGTATTTCCTACTGTCACATTTTGATAATTTTCAGCATCAACCAGAGCAAACATTTTAGCAAGACCGGAATTATCTTTCAGACCAATCAGGTATGTCGGACGGTTCTTGAGATTTAGCAATACTGGGAAGGCTGGAATATAGTTCTTCTCCTGAATCTGTCCTGTAGCTGAATTCATTGCCGAAACCTCATCTGCTGATGGAACCGAGAAGAACTTGGCTTCCTTGGTTCTCAAATTTACAAAGTAAAATCCTAGATTGGATGAGTCGCTTCTTATTGAGGTAACGCCAGTGTAGAGATATATATCATCATTCAGCGGAACATAATTGTAACCTTGAGTTGTTCTTGTCACATTTCTCTGCCCAATTATGGAATTTATAAATCCGCCTGCTAGCTTGCCGCGATAATCAAGTTGCTGAATGATAAGATCTGATGGGTACACACGGTCTACCCAAGATGGAACATCAGCAACGTTATAGTAGACTGATTCTCCTGAACTACCATTGGTAACTATAGCACCCTTTACATCAGTTCCTCCCAATAATCCAATCCGTCTTGTCAAGACAGATGTTATATAGAAGCCGTTCCCATCATCATCAACCTCGAAATTTGTTTCTCCAAACATTTTCGTAGGGAACCTGAATCTTATATGCCTTTCTATGTCCCTTAAAAGAATATCGCTCTTAGAATATTTTAGTGGTTTAATAAGCTTAACTAGGTCCGCCTCCTGCGTAGCCATGTCTATTTTGACATAGTACGGAATGCCGTTCCTGAAGTTTATGAAGTACTTGATTAAATCGGAATATGCTAATGGAGACACTCTGACGGGCACACCCTTTATATTTATCTGTGTGTAATTGTCATTTATTTCAAACTGGGAAACGACCTCCTGTACAGAACCCATTTGCCTTGATCCAATTATAACTGCAGCATCTCGGTCAACCACTGGTACTTTGTCGTAGCCTATCTCCATTACAGTGTCTGCAAAATTAGCATCTTCAACAGGTAGTAGCTCAGAATATGCTTTTGCCCTAAAAATAGGTTGTGAAATAAAACCCACTACAGCCGGTACAACTATTAGAACTGCAATCAATATTACAGAAGTAAAACCTGTCTTAAAAATCGACATTTTGCCAAATATAAGATTCAAGCCATTATAAACTACAATAGCAATAATCAAAAATGTGTAGAACTCAGGTGCCATGTAGTTCAAGGCAGGAAGAGTTACAAAGAAATATACCAACATGATCAATAATGCTACAAGGATTATAATAAAGGGATTTTTACCCTTGCGATTGCTGTCTTTAGCCTTTATATTCTGTTTAAATCCTGCGAAAGAATCTTTGAAGCCCCTAGATGAGCCTTGGGTAGTTCCTTTTTTTGCTCCTTTTCTAAAACCGAATTTGAAATCCTTGAAATTGTTTTGATTATAATCCATTGTGAATTTCTCCTTCCTTACTATTAACTGATAGTTTAAAATCTATAAATACTTCTAAAGTTTTACTTCAAATTTAAGTTCTATTAGGCCCTCAGTCCAAGTATTATTTTCTGTTTCTTCAACTTTAACAAACCCTGCCTTTTTATACATCGCAATGGCTCTTTCCAACTGATAAGTGGTATACAGATATATAGATTTATAATTTTTGCTCCTACAAAAATCCATGGCTTCATTAAAGAGTTTTCGTCCCAAACCTATACCTCTATAGTCAGGGTGAAGAATAAACCATCTCAATTGGGCAATATCTCCATGCCCTATTATCGCTATGGAACCTACTATCTCACCATTATGTTCTGCTACCCACAACCTATCTGTTTCAATATTATATCCGAGTAGGAATTCATAGAAGGAATGAGCAACATAGGCTTCAAATACCAATCCAAAATTATATTCTTTGTTGTATATCCAACCGTGCATATAAGAAATATAGCCTGTGTCTCCAGGCTTAAGATTATGTCGAATAGTAATTTCTTCAGGTCCGATGCTCTTTGTTTTAATATAATCCTTTCCCATTTTTATCCCTCCCATTTTTTAAAGTCTATTCTTAATTATCACAAGCTTTATATCATCATAACTATAATCATCAGGTAACTCTTCTTTTATATTTTTTAGTCCATTTGTTCCAACGTGCTTAATTATTTCTATAATTTTTTGTTCTTTGTCATTATCAATAAACCTATCCCAATCTATATCTTTTCCTTCATCTTGAAATTTAGATAGATGTTGTATTATTGTTGAAACTGTAAAATTTCGTCTTCCAGCTATCTCTTTTAAAGACAAGTCTTCCAGATAACATTTATATGTTTCTGCGTATCGATTGTTCAAGTCCTCTCTAGCTTTTTCTTTTTTGGGCTTTTCTATATGAATAATAGGTACAGAACTAATCCCTTTTAAATCAGAGTATTCTATAATTATATTTAAAAACGCTTCTCCGTAACTTTCAAATTTCTTTTCACCGACTCCTGAAATTTTAAGAAAACTGTGTTTATCTCTAGGAAAATATGAAGCCATCTCTTTAAGAGTCGCATCGTGAAATATCAAATATGGAGCTATCCCTTTTTCTACAGATAATTCATATCTAAGCTCTTTTAGCTTAAAGTACAATTCTTCATCAAAATCTTCTAGTCTTTTCTTAGTTGATACAGCTTTTCTAGAATCTTTAATCTCCACTAGATGCTTTTTATGGAAGACTTTTTCATTTCCTCTTAAAATCCCACCAGCTGTCGATGTAAGTTTCAGCACCGGAAATTTATCTGCAGTTATATAAATATATCCCTTTGCTACAAGAGTCATTATTATTTCTCTTAAGGAACCTATGCTATATTCTTTCATAATTCCATATGTAGAAACCTTTTCCAAGCTAAAATCTAGCAATCTCTTATTTTTAGAACCTCTAAGTACATCTATTACCATTACAAGTCCATATCTTTCATCTACTCTATAAATACAAGATAGAATTTTTTGAGCCTCTACTGTAATATCTACCATTTCAGATTTATCTAGGCAATTTCCACAATTCTCGCATCTTTTATAAGGAACAAATTCCCCAAAATACTCTAAAATTGCTCGTCTAAGGCAATTATTAGTATGACAGTAATCAATTAAATATTGGAGATTTTCATAAAGAACTGTCTCTCTTTTCTCTGACATATGATTGGTCTGCATAAGCAACTTTTGTTTTACAATATCCGATGGAGAATACATTAATATACAATCACTGGGCTCTCCATCTCTTCCTGCACGACCAGCTTCTTGATAATAGCTCTCCATGTTTTGTGGCATATTGTAATGGATTACAAATCTAACATCAGGTTTGTCTATTCCCATCCCAAATGCATTTGTCGCTACAATAATTTGGACTCTATTGTATATAAAGTCTTCTTGGTTTTTTGCTCTTACTCCTGAACTAATTCCTGCATGATAAGCTACTGCAGAAAATCCTTTTTTCTGTAGCTTTAAAGTTAAACTCTCAACAGTCTTTCTTGTAGCACAATAAATAATGCCTGTCCCCATAGCAAAGTTATCTTTTATATACTTTTCTACATAGGAGAATTTATCACTTGTTTTAACAACTCTATAAAATAAGTTTGGTCTATCAAATCCTATTATTGATTCAATAGGATTGCGAAGTTCCAAAAGCTCCTTTATTTCATCAATAACTAATTTTGTAGCAGTTGCAGTATATGCAGCTACTACCGGTCTATTCTTAATAGAGTCTATAAATTTTGGAATTTCTGTATAAGATGGTCTAAAGTCATGTCCCCATTGACTAATGCAATGAGCTTCATCAACCGCAACCATTGAAACATCTAATTTTTTAACCAACTTTACAAATGAAAATGTGTTTAAACGCTCTGGAGCAACATAGACTATTTTATATTTATTTTCTTTTATTTCATTCAATCTATTGCTAAAATCACTTTCATCTAATGTAGAATTCAAAAAAGTAGATGGCAATCCTACTTCACGAAGTGCATCTACTTGATCTTTCATCAAAGATATTAGTGGTGATATAACAATTGTGATTCCAGGCAATAATAAAGCTGGCAACTGATAGCAAATAGACTTCCCACCGCCCGTAGGCATGATACCCAAAGAATCTTGACCACTTAAAACTCCATTTATTATTTTTTCTTGTCCTTCTTTGAATTTATCGTAACCAAAATACTCCTTTAGAGCCTTTAAAGTTTCCAGAAAATCACCTCTTTTAAGATCTTTATACCTTTGTAAAATTTACACTTACTTCTATTTATTGATTAGACTCATTTGAATCTTCACTTGAGTTTTTCTTATCGTCATTTTTTGAAAACAAAACTTTAAATCCAAACATTATTATGATGATAGGCACAATAAATCTAAATACATTTATATTTATTAAATCTAATCTATTAATTTGAAGCATAACTCCTACTAAGATTAATACTCCATTCCAAAACTTAGATGATTTACGATCAAATAATCCTACAACACCTAAAATAATAAGTATCATCGGCCAGTAAATACTAATTATATTGCCAAAGGATATTAAATTTAATTGCTCTAAAAACATGCCTAAACCAACTAGTATTAATACAATTCCAAAAAAATATTTTTCTTTCATCTCTATTTTCCTTTCTTAACAAACTATTCTATTATATTATACCCTCCATTGCGAAGTGATTCTATTGATTTAGCTAAATCTTTGTCTTTAACTAAAATATAATCTGTATCAAAAGTAGAAATAACAAATATACTTATCTTTACTTTTGCTAATACTGCCGATATCGAAGAAAGAATCCCTACTAGTGAAAAATCTAATGGTCCTTCTACCTTTAGAATCCTCCAATTTCTTTCACATTTTACATCACTTGGAATATCTATTTCAGAGCAAAGAATTGATAATTCATCCTCTGTCTTTGTAATAGAGTAAAACTCACCTTTTACTACCCACTTTGGTACTTCATCTAAAACATCTAGTCTAGCAACTCCATATTCATCTTTTAATAATTTCATAGTTAAACTCACTTTTTCACTCCTCCCCTTCTATTAAAACAAACTCTATCTCATTTTTATCAATATCTATTTCTTTAATTTCTAAATTATTAACTGTTGCCCTTTTTAAAGATTTCATAAATTCAACAAGAAAAATAATTTTATCATTTTCACCCTGTATTTCTGCTTCAACACTTTCGTCTTCTCTATTTTTTACCCATCCAATTAGCTTTAAACGCTTAGCTAACTCAAATACTTCTAATCTAAATCCAACCCTTTGAACTTTCCCACTAAAAATTATGTTTTTTCTAAGTATAAGTGTTTCTTTAAACTCAGGCATTTTTATATTTTTAACTTGATTTATTACATACCTCTTTTTAAGACTATTAATACGATTCATAAGTTTCAAATTATAATCCTCCCAATTTTGTTTGTTCATTTTATCTTAGCATAAATTAACTTCTTATGTCGCTTATTAATCATATTTTATAATACAGAAAAGTTGAGACCTCAGAAAAAATAAGAGTATAAGCTTTCAAGCCTATACTCTTTTTCCTATGTGCGCCCATGCTGGGCGCACATTGCTAAACGGTGAGAATAAAATCCCACCGTTTAGCAATGTTTTTATTCATCCTTCTCGATTAATTCACTAGTTTCAATATTATATGTGTAATCAATATCTCCACGTTCTGGTAAGTTTATATCTATTTCAAGTTCTAAAATACCTTCATTCCATTCGAGCGTCCACTCATCCACCATTGTACCTGTTCCAGCGTCTAGTAAAGATTTATCCAAAAATTCTTGAATCATTTCTACCTTAGCTATTGTGATTTCTCCTTGTCTATCTAAATCCATATCGAGTTCGGTGTCAGTATCTATGATATCTCCATTTACTGGATCTATCTTTATTTCTATCTCATCATCATCATTATAACCTTCTACCTTGTATACATACGAGTCAAAGTATTTATCTAATTCTATTTTTTTAACTAGTTTATCTGGATATTCTTCTCTATAAATATCAAAAGCATCCATTGGTGTAAGTTTTATTTCTTCATAACTCACTTCTTCATTATCATCTTCTTCTACTTCTGGTTCTTCTGGAATCTCCATATCAGGTTCTACAACTTCAGGTTCTTCTACCATTGGAGGTTCTTCTACTGTAGGGTTAGGTGTACAAGCAACCATTGCAAATACAAGTATCAATGCTATTGATATAAATAATATTCTCTTTTTCATCTTATCAATCCTTTCACTTTAAAACACCTTACTCAATTATATATATACCCCTAAACCCTTATATCAATTCAAAATTTCCTTAACCCTACCAACGGTACCATCCTCGAGTCTTACTTTTATACCATGAGGATGATTGCTTGATTTTGTAAGGATATCCTTTACAACTCCTTCTGTTAACACTCCACTTCGTTGATTCTGCTTCTCGACAACTTTTACCTTTATACCTATTTTTATATTTTCTCTATTTGAACCATTCATTGTATCACTCCTTCATTATTTTATAGTTCTATATAGTGTGGTACTATATCTTCATAGTGCCCATTCTTCATTAAAAACCCACCTGGAATTATACCTAGCTGTTTAAAACCTAGCTTCTCATATAAGTGAAGTGCTCCTTGATTAGTCCTTACAACCGCATTAAATTCCAATAATTTAAAACTAAGTTCCTTAGCTACCCTAAGTGAATCTAACACTAACATTTCACCAACATGATGTCCTCTTAATCCACTTTTTACCCCATAGCTGGCATTAGCGATATGTCCGCATCTACCAATGTTATTAGGGTGTAGAATATATAAACCTAATATATTATTTGTATCCCTATCAAAAGCCACACCCGTAAATGATTGCTCAGAAAAAAACTTCAGTCCTGACTTATAATCCAGCATTTCAATTTGAGGGAATGCAATCCCCTCCCCTACAACTTCATTCCATATCTCTATCAATTGTTCTATATCTTCTACTTCAAATTCTCTTATTTTTATATTCACTTGATCAACTCCCAGCATAATAATACTCATTATATCACCTATTCCATATAAAACCTTCTATTGCGTTAGTGTATCATAAAAAAATATGTATTTATTGATAAATATCTATTTAACTCTTGAATAGACATACTTACATATGTTAAACTGTTCCTAAGATACATACATATTAGTATATATATTTTGTTACTTTGGGTGTATCTATTTTTATATTGTAGATTGTTTGATATTACACAAACTATTCTACTACATTAAAGGAGGGAGAAGATGGAAGAAAACACTAAAAAGAAATTTTTAGAACGTGAGACTACAAGAAGAGATTTCTTAAAACTCACAGGAAAAAGCTTAGGTGGAGTAGCCATATCAATGTCTATTCTAAGTATGTTGGGCTGTGAATCAGAACAAGCAGTTGCTTATGCATTACCAACTGGACTCTTGATTGCAGATCCAACAAAATGCACAGGTTGCCAAAGATGTGAGCTTACATGTACCTCATTTCATGATGGCAAAATCCAGCCTTACATATCTCGTGTAAAGGTGGCAGAGAATTATAATTTTGGAACAGAAGGTCCAAAGATTGACTACTGGAAAAGAGATGGAGAATTCGGTAATCTGATGATGAATCCTGAAACTTGCAAACAATGTAGAGAACCATATTGCGGCAGAGCCTGTCCAGTTGGAGCAATATCTGCTGATCCTAAGCAAGGTAACGCTAGAGTTGTGGACACTACTAAATGCATAGGTTGTGGAGCTTGTGAAGAAGCTTGCCCTTGGGGAATGCCTACAGTAGACCCTGAGACTAAAAAATCAACTAAATGTGTAGCTTGTGGCTTATGTGCAGAGCACTGCCCAACAGGAGCTTTAACATTAGTACCATGGGAAGATGTAAAAAAAGCTATGAGAAGAAGTGAACACAGATTTTCATAATTAAAGCAAAGGAGGTAATTATATGGCAGTGTCTTATGGCTGGGCAGGTAAAGTATTAAGAGTTAACCTAACCAGTGGAAAAATAACAACAGAAGATATTAGTAAATACAAAGATTTTGTCGGAGGTATGGGAATTGGATACAAAGTAATGTATGACGAAGTTCCTACTGGAACTCATCCACATGCTCCTGAAAATAAAATAATCTTTGGAGTAGGACCTTTAACAGGTACTGGTGCACCTTGTAGTTCAAGAACAAATATAACTTCACTACTACCTTCAAATCCTATGCATCTAGTTAGTGATTCCCATATGGGAGGAAACTTCGCTGCAACTTTAAAGTATGCTGGCTATGATGGAATAATTATTGAAGGACAATCAGCTAATCCTGTTTGGTTAAGAATTGAAGATGATAAAGTATCCCTTGAAGATGCATCTGGATTATGGGGAAATGGAATAAGTGATACCACTGCAATGGTTGCTGGGGAAATGGGTAAAGCTGCAAGTATTGCTGCAATTGGTCAAGCAGGCGAAAATCTTGTTAACCTTTCAGTAATTATGAATGGATATTCTCATTCAGCTGGTGGTCATGGTAGTATATTAGGAGCAAAAAAACTTAAAGCAATTGGAGTTTTAGGAACAGGATCTGTTAAGATAGCTAGTACTGGAAAAGAAATTCTAGATTTAAATACTTATATGATGACTGAATTAATCGGGGCAAATAATCAACATGTAGTACCAAATACACCTCAACCATGGGCAGAATTTGATGCTAAGGGAAGTAGATGGACAGCAAAAAAAGGACTCTATTGGGGAGCAGCAGAAAAACCTATTGAAACCGGCGAAATCCCTCCAGGAAATGAAAACACGGTTGGATTTAGAACTATGAAAGCAGTATTTGACCTTGGACCAATAGCAGAAAAATATACTAAAAGAATGGGCGGTTGCCAATCTTGTCCAATTCGATGTTTTTCACAATTAGAAATCCCACAACTTAAAAAATATGGTGTCAGTACTAATGTATCAAACACTTGTATGGGTTTTCACTCACCAGGTGGGGTTATGATTAAAGGTGCTAAGGATCAGTTCGAAGAAGGCGATGCAAATATGATCTCTAAATCACTTGGTTCTCAACTTGCAGATGACTACGGAGTATGGTGTAACTATGGATTAATTGGTAAAGACTTTAAACATGGCTATGAAAGTGGAATCTTAAAAGAAGTTCTATCCGAAGAAGAGTATAATTCTATTCCATTTGATCTTATGGAAGCTGGAGATCCTGCTTTCTTAGTAGATTTCTATAGAAGAATAACTTTTAAAGAAGGAGAGTTTAGTCACTTAGGTGAAGGCACTTACTGGATAGCTAATAGATGGAACTACGGAGATGACTTTTGGCATAACGCTGCATACGGAATTTGGTCACCACTTGGATTCCCTAAACATCATAGTAGTGAAGCAGGAGCACAAGTTGGAGCATTGATTTCATGTATGTTCAATAGAGATTCACAATCTCATACTCATATGAATTTAATTGGATCTGGACTTCCAACAGATATATTAAAAGATATTTCAGAGGAACTTTGGGGTTCTGGTGATGCAATTGATTTTACAGCAAATTATACTCCTATGAATGAATATAAAGCTAAGTTTGCTAAATGGTCAATTATAAGAAATGTTCTTCACGATTCACTAACTTTATGTAACTGGATGTGGCCAATGACAACTTCTCCTCTAAAAGAAAGAAACTACAGAGGCGATACAGCACTTGAAGCTAAGTATATGGCTTTAGTCACTGGAGAAAACTACACTGAAGAATCATTAGATTTAGCTGGAGAAAGAATATTTACACTACACAGAGCATTAACTGTTAAACAAATGGGCACTATGGATATGAGAACTAAACATGATGGTATGATGGATTGGATCTTTGATATGGATCCTGATAAAAAAGCATTTACTGAAGGAACCATTAAAATGGACAGAGATGATATGCAACTTGCATTAACAATGTTCTATGATGAAATGGGCTGGGACAAAGATTTAGGAGCACCAAAGAGAGAAACTTTAGAAAGACTTGGATTAGGTTATGTTGCAGATGATTTAAAAAGCTTAAACCTACTACCATAAAAGGTGAAAAAAATGGAAAAAGACCAGTATTTAATAGAAGATTTAACAGATCTATTGTTAGAGAGTTCTAGCACAGGAAAACTTACTACCCTCGATGAAATTCTAATAGCTTTAGAAAATGACGATCAAGCCATTGTTGAAAGTGCAATTGAAAGCTTACAAGAAGAATTAGATCTAAAAACTCTAAAAGATAAGAATGGTCAAGTATATTACTATTCCGGAAAAGAGATGACTGATAAATATGCAAATATTTTAATCAGGATACAGGATAAGGATATGTTAAGACTTGTTGCATCAACTGTAAGGGAGGAATCTAGGCGATATCCTAGACCGACATATGTAAACCTATTTACCATACCACCTTACAATCTTACTGAAGAGGAACTAAGAGATATACTCTTAGAATTATCAGATGAGGAAGAATTTAATGATTTGAAGTTTACAGAAAGTTCTAATGGAGTTAGTTTTTTATACTCGCAAACACATCTTTCAGCCGGATATGCAAGCTACCTAGCTGAGTGGCAAGAGGTTGGTCAGTACGAAATACCTTAAGGAGGTTTAAAATATGATTGGAGAGTTAAAGTTATATGATTTATCAGAAGAATATCCAGTTACCATGTATATTAATGGTTCTAAACTCCTTACGCTAATGTGTACACCATCAGATTTGAAGGAACTAGCCATTGGACACCTAATAAATACAGGAATCATCAAAGATTTCAATGATATACAAACTGTAGGTGCATGTGAAGATTTAAGAAAAGTATTTATAATGGCTGAAAATGTCAAAGAAGATAAAAGCATGTTAAAAGAAATGTTTTCTACAGGGTGTGGATCAGGCCATGATATATCAGATAAACTAGATACTATGCCAGTTGTAGAATCTTATTTAAGAATTAACTTAAAAAGAGTTCAAGAGGCATTTACAAAAATGTATAAGGATGCTTTTAGATATCAGCAACATGGAGGCATTCATGCTTCTGCGATTGTGTATAATTCTGAAGTTGTAACAAAAGAAGATGTTGCTAGACACAATTCTCACGATAAAGTTACTGGTTACGGTGCTATTCGTGGATGGGATTTAAATAAATGTGTTATAATAACCACCGGAAGAATATCTGCAGATATGGTTTGTAAAGCAGTAAACTCCAGAGTTCCTATCATCTGTTCAAGGAGTAACCCAACAACATTAGCTGTTGAATTAGCAAATCGTTGTGGTATAACTCTAATTGGCAGAGCAATGTCAAAAGAAATAACTATATTTACACATAGAGAACGAGTAGTTTTATAGAGGAGGGTTATAAATGGGATTTGGTAGACTAGGAGCACCTGAATTAATTCTTATTTTAGCAATAGCTTTAGTAATATTTGGACCTTCTAAACTTCCTGAAATTGGGAAATCTTTAGGCAAAGCATTAAGTGAATTTAAAGGTCATGCAAATAAGATTACTGAAGATTTAAATATAGCAGATAAAGAAGAAAAATAAATAAAGCAAAACTAGAGTTCCCGAGCTACTTTTTCTAAGGAATTTATCTACGAAAAACTAGCCAGGGTTTAATTGGAAACGATTAAGCCTCCCACTCTTGGAAAGGGAATCTTTTTTACATTTTTTACACATTATGTGCCACAATAGGTCTTATATGGAGTTAAAGATGGCTCAGGAATCTTCATGAATTTCTTATCTACTTCAGATGGATTATGCGTATTCCTTAATGCTTCCAATAACTCATTAAACTTCAAATAATCATTCTTTTCTACAGCATTCTTCAAAGCTTCTTCCACTAGATAATTCCTTGGAATCACTGCAGGATTCGAACTTCTCATTAATTCTTTGACCTCAACACTATTTTTGTCCTCTTTTTTTAATCTAGACTGATATTCCTTTTCCCAAACTTTAAAATCCTCAGTTTCAAAAAAATCCAACTCAGAAAACTCTCTATCTATTAACCCTAAAAACACATTAGTATAATCCGCCATATGTTTTTCCATAATAAAGAGTAAATCATCTATTAGTTTTTTATCAGAACTCTCAAACTTATAAAATCCAAGTTTATCACACATTCCGGAATAATATGCCATTTCATAATTAGTTCCAAATTCTTGAAGTACAGTTTGAGCAATTTCTATAGCTCTTTCATTATCATCGTCTATTAGAGAAAGAATTGTTTCAGCAAATCTCGACAAATTCCAAAGGGCAATTCCTGGTTGATTACCATAGGCATATCTTCCTTGATGATCAATCGAACTAAATTTGGTTTTAGGATTATATACATCCATAAAAGCACATGGCCCATAATCGATAGTTTCTCCTGCAATGCTCATATTATCTGTATTCATTACTCCATGAACAAAACCCACAAGCTGCCATTTTGCTATTAAACTAGCTTGAGCTTTAGAAACTTGTCTTAATAATTCAATATATGGATTTGCACTCTCCAGAATATTTGGAAAATGTCTTTTTATTGTATAGTCTGCCAATGCTTTAATATCCTCTGTCTTTCCGTATTTGTTCGCATATTGAAAAGTTCCAACTCTAATATGACTCTTTGCAATCCTAGTTAGTACTGCTCCTTTAAGCGGACTCTCACGATAAACCTTATCGTCAGTTTGAACCACTGCTAGACTCCTTGTAGTAGGCACTCCGAGATAATACATAGCTTCACTTATAATATACTCTCTTAGCATTGGTCCAAGCGCTGCTCTTCCATCACCACCCCTAGAATAGGGCGTTTTCCCCGAACCCTTTAGTTGGATATCAAAGCGCTCTCCATTTGGAGTTATTTGTTCACCAATAAGCATAGCTCTACCATCTCCAAGCATTGTAAAATGTCCAAATTGATGGCCAGAGTAGGCTTGGGCAATCAATGTTGACCCCTCTGGAATGGAATTACCTGCTAACATCTGGGTTCCTTCCTTTGATTTTAAATAATCTATTTTAATCCCTAGTACCTTAGCAAGATTTTCATTTAATACAACAATCTTAGAAACGTTATTCATTTTAGGTTTTATTTTTGTATAAAAAAGCTTTGGCAAATCCGTATAACTATTTTCTAAATTAAAACCTGAATCTATATTTTTCATAGTGTTTTCACCTCTTTTTAGTTTTGTACTTCTTATACCCATTTATATTAGTGCATAAGTAAAAGGTAGTCGGAAAATGATAATTCCGACTACCTAGTAAATAAATTCTAGATTAAATTCCAATCTATTGATTGCTTAATAAGCACATATTCTTTTTAATGATATCTATTAAAAGGAGTATTCAATTCCTGAAAATGATCTTGCAAAATCTCCAACATCATTTAATAGTTTTTCTGGGGATTCTTTGTCAATTAAAAGTCTTTTTATAAACAAAGCAATCTGTTCCATATCTTTCTCTTTATAGCCCCTTCTAGTAACTTCAGGTGTTCCAATTCTTACCTCTGGAGCCCCTCCAGAAAAATCATCTGAAACTAAAATGCCTGCTTTTTCAAGATATTTAGCTGGAGCTTCATCTATAAACTCAGATAAATCTAAAAGTATTAGATGAGAGTCAGAAAATCCTTTGTTTTTACCCATTACATTGAATCCATATTTATCTAGTGCAACGGCTAGTGCTCTTGAATTATTGACAATTTGTTGGCCATATTCTTTACCAAATGCTTGCATCTCTAGAATAGAAGCTGCAAATGCAGGGAGTCTATTTAGATGATGGCTTGTAACCAAAGATGGAGAAAGAGTATTCCCTACTTTTATTATTAATTCCTTATTATTCGATACTACAAACCCACCTTGTGGTCCTGGGAAAGACTTGTGAGTGCTTCCAAACATAATATCTGCACCTTCATCAAGAGGATTCTTAAATTGTCCTGAAGCAATAAGACCAGTTACATGCGCTGCATCATAAGCTATGTAGAAGTCTAACTCATCAGCTAATGGTCTTAATTCTCTTACTGGTTCTTGGAATAATGTTCCTGAGCCACCGAATATTACTAACTTTGGATTAAGTTCTCTAACTTGTTTTTTTAAGCTTTCGATATCAACTTCTCTATCTTTTGTGAATTTCATATATTCAACTTTTATTGTCTCATCAAATTGTCTTATTTGGCACATTGGACCAACAAGTCCATGTCCCCAGTCAGCTAAATTTACTTCTATAACTAAATCACCTGGCTCTAGTAATGCTAATACTACCGACATCCCTGCCATATGACCACCTATAGGTCTCAAATCAGCATATTTAGCTTTAAAAACATCTTTAACCAATTCTTGTGTTTCCATCTCGAATTCATAAATATACTTATTTCCTGTATATTCTCTTTCTGATGGATCAATAGTTTCATAGCATCCGTAACGGTTACCAAAATCTCCGCTTAAATAGCTTCTAACTTTTGGACTTGCAAAATTCTCAGATGCTATTAAGTTTAGACACCCTTCTCTATAAACATCATGTTTCCTTAATAAATTATCAATTTCTCGTGTTGACTTTAACATAATTAACCTCCTATATAGATTTATCCGCCACCTAAAGGCCGTATAATCCTTATATTATTATTTTCTCTAATTCTCGTATTTTCATATTCAGATAATAATAACTGTTTTTTATCAATAAACACTGCTACATTTTTGTTATAGTTTAAGTATTTCAACAGCTCTATTATCTTATAATCTTCTGGAATCGTAACGATTTTCTTATTTACTATAACTTCCATTAAATTGCCTCCTATTGTTCTAGCAACCAGTCTAATGAAAGCTTCTTCATTGTATAGTCGGTTGGATTTCCTGATTCTTTATCCCAGCCTGCTATTTGATAATAAAACTCTTTTGCTTTATCATGAGCGTCTCTATCAAGCACCACCCCGTCTGTCGGTCCACCTATTAGTGGCTCAAATATTCTCTCAGGTAGTTTATCGTCTTCTTTAGTGAATCCTTCTCTTGCATTAAAGTATCTCATCATATTTATACGTCTCTCACCTATTTGCATTAATTCATATAGAGATGTATCCCATCCTATTCCTGATTTACATAGTTCTACAAGTTCATCTGGTCCATATAACTCCCATGATGGTCCCCATACAAATTGACATAAACATAATGTGTCTAATAGCGAAAAATATTTTTGTGTCTCTATTGCAAATCTTACTTTGTCATTGTCCATTGTAAAGTTATCTTCATAACCTTTTGTTATGCCTAATTTTGCTAGCCTTATTCTCTCTCTGCTATCTTCTGGCATTGTTAAAAATGGATCATGCTCACTTGATTGATGATCTGCCCCAAATGGGTTTACTGCATATATTAGTCCCACTGCTGGTTTATATTGTGGCATATGTGCCGGAAATTCTTGTTTTTTTACTGTTATACTTAATGGAATTGCTTCTGCTCCCAATTTTTCTGCTGCTCTATAGCTTCCTTCTGCCAAAAGGTCTCCAAAACCTTCTCGTTTTGCTATCTTTTCTATTAGTATTGGAAGTGCTTCTGCATTCCCAAAATTTAATTCTATTCCTTCTGTTACTGTTTTATCGATTATTCCTTTTTCATAACACTCCATTGCAAATGCTATTGTCGCGCCACAGGATATTGTATCTACCCCGTACATATTGCATAGTTGGTTTGCTAGAGCTACATATGCTAGACTTGTTACCCCACAATATGATCCAAATGTAGCTGCTGTTTCATATTCTGGTCCTCCATATAATGGGTCTACCATTCCTTCTATTTCTACTACTCTTTTGCATCTTACTGCGCAAGCAAAACATGTATCTCGTTCTTTTAATATAGTTTCATACATTGTTTCTCCAGTTATATTATTTGCTCCTTCTGGAAAATAACCTGTTGTCCAGTTTTTAGTTGGTAGAAAACCCTCTTCTGAAAATGCTTCTAAGTCTCCATCTGTACCATATTTCCCTAGTCCAGCTACTGATTCATTTTCTTTTAATCTTTCCGCTACACTTTTTGATAAGGCGGAAAATCTTGGTGTATCAAAAGCTTTCTTTGCTTTACCTTTTGTAACTACCACTGCTTTTAGATTTTTAGAGCCCATTACTGCTCCCATTCCATTTCTTCCATTTGCCCTGTTACACATATTTATTATACAAGCATACTTGACCAGATTTTCTCCTCCTGGACCTATTTGTGATATTTCTACATCGTCTCTTCCTAATTCTTTTCTTATTATCTCTTCTGATTCTCCTGTCACTTTACCCCAAATGTTCTTTGCATCTTTTAATTCAATTTTATCTCCATTTATATATAAGTAGACTGGATTTTCTGATTTCCCATTTATTACAACTGCATCATATCCACTTGCTTTAAGATGTACAGGGAAAAAACCACCAGCTTGTGTGTCTCCTATTGTTCCTGTTAATGGGCTTTTCCCTGTTACATTAACTCTACTTATCCCACTAATTGGAAGGCCTGTCAAAGCTGACACTGAAAATACTAATGTGTTTTCAGGCGACAATGGATCTATCCCGGGTTTAATATCTTGCATTGCTAAATACATCCCTAGCGCTGATCCACCTGGATATAACCTGTATATATCTCCTGATAATTCTTCTATAGTTATCTCTTTTTTTGTTAGGTCGATTTTTAATATTTTTGCGTTAGGAAATTTATTATACATTCAATAGCCTCCTTGATTTAAACTTAAATATTAAAGGGGAAATTTATTTCCCCCTTGATCAACTTCTTCTATTATTTTGCTTCAATAACTGCAACTTCTTCCATCAATTTATCTAATATTGCTGCACCTTTTTCTCCTACCATGTTTTTATATACATCATAAGCTGATTTAGATGCTTCTTTAAATTGTGCTCTTTCTTCTTCAGTTATTGTCACAATCTCAATGTCACTATCTTCTTTAATTTTTTCTAATGCTCCACCATTTAAATCTGCTTGGGCTTGGAATGAAATATCTCTTGTTTCTTCAACTGTCTCTAATATCATCTGTTGAATATCTGCTGGTAAACCATCAAAAAATGCTGGGTTACAAGCAGTTGTTGTAACATATAAATTAGCACTTGCTAGTGTTAGGTAATCTTGAACTTCATAAAACTTCATTTCTTCTATAGCTGATAAAGGATTTTCTTCCCCTTCAATCATATTAAGTTGTAATCCACTGTATACTTCCATATAAGGTAGTGGAGTTGGATTTGCACCGTATGCTTCATATGATGCAACTATCATTGGAGAAGGCATAGTTCTCATTTTTAGACCTTCCCACAATTCAGGTGTATTAACTGGTTTACTTGTTGTCCATTCCATAGTTCCTTCAGTCCAATATGATAAAACTTTTATATTCTTGTCAAGATACATTGCAGTTAAGTCTTCATTTAAAGCTTTACTAGTCTTAAATATTTCTTTGTTTTTTTCCATATCTTCTGAAAATAAGAAATGTAGAGAAAATAGTTGATTTTCTGGAACAATTGTACCAGTATTACCAGGAGAAACCATTGCAAACTCTAATCCTCCATTTTGAAGTAACTCAGCTTGTTGAGTAGCATCTCCAATTTGTCCGACTGGGAAAATATCTATATTAATTCTTCCATCAGATTTTTCATTTAATATTCTTACAAATTCTTTTACATAAACATCTTGAATACTACCATTGTTTTCTTCATGTGCAAATCTCCAGTTATAAGTTTGCTCTGCATCCCCCTCAGTAGCTGCTGGTGCTTTATCCCCGCCACATCCTGCTAATAATACCATAACTAGTACAAATGTTAGTGAAATTGAAATGATTTTTTTCATCAATTATTTCCTCCTCATATTTTAAATGCTTAAATAATCCATCGCTGATCTAACATGCATTTCTACTCCATACTTTAGGATATCTTCATCAATATCAAATTTTTCATGATGATGAGGATATTCTGTTTTCTTTTCAGGATTTCCAACCCCTAGGAAGTAAAATACGCTTGGTACTCTTTGCGAGAATTCTGAAAAATCTTCTCCCGCCATACACCTATACTCTACAAAGTTATCATCTACACCAAATGTTGCAATTGATGCCTTTCTAATATAGGGAACCATCTTTCCGTCATTAAGTAGTGATGAGTTACTAGGTATAAATTCTAATTTATACTCTACGTTCATTGCCAAACTTATGCCTTTTATCACCCTCTCAAATTTTTCTAGTAATGCTTTTTTTTCAACTTCTTCATCTTCAAAGAGGAATCTGATAGTCCCTCCGATTTCTACCTTGTCAGCAATAATATTGGTACCTGTTCCTCCTACTATCTTCCCAACCATAATTGCAATTGGTGATAGTGGGTTTATTTCTCTTGTCTGAATTGATTGCAAGCTCTGTATAATATTTGTACTTGCAAGGATTGGATCAATTGCTGTATGAGGTGATCCAGTATGTCCTGATTTCCCAATTATTTCTAATCTAAATTCTTCCATTGCAGACATTACTGGTCCTTCTGCCAAACCTATTTCACCACTTTTAAGGGGGGTCCAAAGATGAATTCCAAATGCAGCATCCACCTTTGGTTCTTCCAATACTCCTTCATTTATCATATCTAATGCTCCTGCCTCTTCTTCATTAGGCTGAAACACAAATTTAACATTACCATTTAATTTATCTCTATGCTTTGATAAGATCTTTGCAGCTACCATTAGCATCGCAGTATGACCATCATGTCCACAAGCATGCATAATACCTTTATTCTCAGATGCGAATGACAACCCTGTCTTTTCGTTTTGAGGAAGTGCATCCATATCTGCCCTTAGCATTACTGTCTTTCCTGGTTTATCACCTTTGAGCAAGCCGACAACACCGGTTTTTGATACATGTTTAACTTCGATGCCAAGATTTTCAAGATAATCGAATACAATTTGTGAAGTTCTGACTTCTTCATAACCTAATTCTGGATGCATATGAAAGTCTCTTCTTAATGAAATTACTTCTTCTTCTAGGTTTTCAACTTCTTTTTTAATTTCATCCATTCTACTTCACCTCGTCTTTTTTACTGGACCAATAATAATGAAATCTCTGGTATAAATATTACCATAGCTGAAATTATTACTAACATAATTAAATATGCTGGCAATCTTTTAACCACCTTTAAAAAAGGTATGTCGAATATTGCACATGCGGTAAATATATTACATCCAAATGGTGGACTTATAGATGCTATTGCTGCTTGTAATGTAACTATTATTCCCAAGTGAATTGGATGAATTCCTGCCGCTATTGCTAATGGGAAAAAGATTGGAGTTAAAATTACAATTGCTACAATTGAATCCACAAACATACCTGCTATATAGAAAAATATTGTTACAGTTATTAATATCTTAAGTGCAGATGGATCTACCCCAAGAACTGCTTCTGTTAAGATTTGAGGAATTCTCGCATAAGATATTGCCCATGAAAATAGACTTCCAGCTCCTACCAATACAAATACCGCTGTTGTAACTACTGCAGTTGAAAGTGCTATACTTTGAAAATCTCTAAAACGGATTGATTTAAATATAAATACTTCTAAAATTGTCGCATATAATACTCCCATTGCAGCTGCTTCAGTCGGGCTAAACATTCCTGAATAAATACCTGCAAATATTATAACTGGAAATCCTAAAGGTCCAATAGCTTTCTTAAAAGCTTTAATTTTATCATTAAAGTTCATTTTCGGCGTTCTTGGAATATTCTTTTTCTTAGCTCTAAAGTAATTGTAAACTGCAAAGAACAAAAGCATCATAAGCCCTGGAATAACCCCAGCTATAAACAAATCTCCAACGGATGCCCCTGTTACTACACAATACATTATCATAGATATACTTGGTGGAATTAAAAGTGCTATAATCGATGAGCTTATAATTAGTGCAGTGGTATCTTCATCTTCATATCCACCCTCTATAAGTCTCGCTCTCATAGGTTTTCCTATTGCAACTACTGTAGCTTGAGTTGAGCCTGAAATTGCACCAAATATTGTACATGTTGCAGCAGTTGTTATAGCCATCCCACCATGGATATGTCCAACAAATGTGTCTACAAAGTCAAGTAATCTATTTGATGTTTGACCAGCTGACATAATATCTGCTGCGAAAATAAACATTGGTACTGCCAACAATACTATAGGTGAAACCCCTGCAATAAGTTGCTGAGTTGCTAAAAGAGGATTAAGGTTTGGAAAATAGCTTAGAATAACTGCTAATGGTGCTAATATCATTGCTATGTACATTGGAAAGTTAAAAATGAATAAAACTGCCATTATTGTCATTAGCATCCAAATCATCCCTGATCCACTCCCTTCTTATTTTGTTCTATTGAATCTATCAGATTATTTAAATCTGTTTTTATTTCGGCATCTAGTGGAATCTTAATTTCACTGGTGATGTAAAAATTGCTTTTATCTTTAATATTAAATACAAAAGTTCTAATATACTCGATACAAGCTAACAAAAATCCTATTGGAACCACTGAATACATCATATAAATTGGAATCTGCAATGCTGGTGTAACTCTTCCCAAGTTTTTTGTAGATAAAACATACAAAGTTGCCAAATAAGTAATATAAGCCATTGCTAATGCTGAAACAAGTGAAATTACTATCATAAATACTTTTTTGTACTTGTTACTTACCATATCAAAAACTATCGACATAGTAATATGTCTGCCTTTTCTTGCGCAATACCCTAATCCAAAGAAGGATACCAGAACAAGAAGCGCTGTAGCAACCTCTTCGGAGAAGGTTAAACTACTATTCATAACCGTTCTCATAAACACCCCTACTATAAGTAGAATTGCCATGCCAATAACTGAGGCACTTAGAACAATTTCTTCGAATTTAGATAATGTTTTGTTAAAAAAATTATTCATCGAATTCCCTCTTTCCCTTAACTCTATTTATGTTGAAGGGTATATACCCTTCAACATAAAAATTTTCTAGTTTTCTTATTTAACTAATAGTTTCCTAGGATAATGAGTTAATAATTCAACTCCAGTTTCTGTAATTCTTATAGGCTCACTTATATCTACTCCACAATCATCTAACCAAATTCCAGGCATAAAATGAAGTGTCATATTTGGCTCTAATATAGTTTTATCTCCAGGTCTTAAGCTTATTGTATGCTCGCCCCAATCAGGTGGATAATTCAAACCAAAGGAATATCCTACTCTAGAGTCCTTTATAAACCCACTTTTAGCGATGCTCTTAGACCATACTCTTTCAATATCCTCAGCAGTAATTCCAGGTTTTACAAAAGCTAATGTTTCTGCAATCCCTTCAACTACAACTGAAGCAAGATCTTGTACTTTTTGAGGTGCATTTCCTAATATTACAGTTCTTGATAATGGACAATGATATCTTCTATAATTCCCTGCTATTTCAACAAGTACAGTATCACCATCTCTATAAGGCTCATCAGTCCAACTTAAATGTGGAGTTGATGTTCTTATCCCACTTGGCAACAAAGGTGCTATGGATGTGTAATCCCCACCAAATTCCTCTGTCCCATATATTTGAGCGTGGTATACATTTGCAGCCACCTCATTTTGTCTTGTACCAACATTAATTGAATCAAAAGCTTTTTGCATTGTATTTTCTACAATTATAGCTGCTTTTTTAATATAATCTATTTCTGTGCTTGATTTTACAATCTTAACCCAGTTAATTAAATTTGTGCCATCCTTAAATTTAGCATTAGGTAAATTATTAACTAAACATTCTTGGCATTTAGCTGTGTAATAATAAGTATCCATTTCAGTCGCTATAACCTTATTATCACATCCCTTTTCTCTAAGTATGTCTGAAACATAATCCATAGGATGTTTTATTAGAGATTGTACATAATCATCAGTATAGGCTCTAATATTCTCTTCAGATAACCATGTTGTTAATCTTGCTGCATTACCATCTTGTCCTCTACCAAACCAGATTGGCTCATCTTGGTCTATTATTATGATTAAGCCTTGGTGCACATAAAAAGACCAACCATCAAAACCTGTTATGTAATTCATATTAGCAGGATCTGTAACTATTAATACCTCGATGCCTTTGTCATTCATACTTTGTTTGGTTTTTGCTAATCTTTGTTTATACTCTCCAACTTCAAAATATAATGTTTTGGTCATTTAAATAATCCTCCTTTTTTAAATCGTTTATATCGTGAACAAGTATATTGCCTACTGTCGACAACATTCTTGCTAAAAACCTACTTTAAGTCTTCATTCTCATATGTGATAATATGACGTCTCAATGCTTTCTTACATGCATCAATATCTTTACTTCTTAAAGCTTTAATTATCTCATAATGATCAGTAACAGATTTGATTAAATTACCAGTTTCATCCATATCATATAGCATTGCCATTCTAAGCTGAAAAAATATGCCTTCTAAAATCTTTACTCTTCTCAAACTCCCTGATTTATTCCATATAAACTTATGAAAAGCCATATCCTTTATATTAACCTGTAACGTCTTTTCTTCTTCACTCATTCCAGAAGTTGCAATACTCTCCATATCTTTAACCAAATGCTCTAAATGCATGAAATCCTTTTCCTTTAGCTTATCTTCATATATTAAAATTTTATATATATTATTCTCAAGTAATAATCTTATGTCAAATACTTCCTTTATATCATCAATACTATATGCTGTAACAAAAGTACCTTTTCGAGGTTTAGTAATAACTATTCCATCACTCTCTAGTTCTCGAATAGCTTCTCTAACAGGTGCTCTACTAATATTTAATTTAAGGGCTACTTCTGTTTCTAATATATGATCTCCAGCTTTATAATAACCAGATAGAATAGATTCCTTTATATAATTAACAACAATACTACTTAGATTTTCTCTGGTTTTAAAATAGTCCATTGTTTCTATCACATTCTCACCCCTTATTAACTTGCTAAAGTATTATAGTACTTAAATACAGTTTACCACCAATCTTGTCGACAATCAACACTTTTTTAAATTATTTTATATACTTTTCTTTATATTTCTATCCTCTACATTTTCAGATTTCAAAAAAATACCACTTGTTAATGCGGTTAATGGCGCAACTGAAACTAGTCCAAAACTACCTACTAATGTATGAATAATTTCTGATGCAACATATTTGAGGTTTAATATGTTTATAATTGGAGTTCCTTGAGCCATAAACACCATCATTAATCCCATAAATCCACCAGAATATGCTAATAATAGAGTAGTTGTCATTGTTCCTATAACATCCCTTCCAACGTTGAACCCAGCTTGAATTGCTCTCTTTCTAGAAATATTAGGATTTGTTTGTATAACTTCATAGACAGCTGAGGTTATATCTACCGAAAGATCCATCACAGCTCCAGAGGATGCGATAAAAATACTGGCAATAAAAATTGAAGTTAAATTCAAATGACTAAATCCCGAATATAACAAACTTTCAGCATAGGCCATAACAGCTCCATGAATTTTGAAACGTTGTACAAAAATTATAGCCATTATACAAGTTAGTAAAGTCCCTGCTAATGCACCTGTTATAGCTGATAAAGCTCTCCTATCAAATCCGTAAACTAAAAGAATGATAATCGAAGTAATAACTATAGCAACTAAAAATGCAACAACAACTGGATTATAGCCCAATAGAAATGCTGGCAACAAAACTTTCCAAATCATGAGAATTGTAAATACAAAAGAAAACAGCGCTCTCAGTCCAACACCTCTTGCATAAACCAATAATATAAGAACAAAAATCAACCCCAAAAATATTTCTTCACCTATTCTATAATGATCAACTAATGTCACACCCGTAACCGTTTCATCTATAACATCAAGAACTGCTAGAGCCTGATCCCCAACCTCAAATATCTTGTCCATTTCTAATTTCCCAAGAAGAATATTTGTGGCAGTCATCTCTTTACCCTTTAACTTCCCTTCAAGTATTAAAATATAACATTCTTGATCTCCTGTTTTTACTAAACCTGAGTTATGAATATTCTGATTATCAACTTCTATAATTTCCGCTTTTACTCGGAGAGAATTCTCCGTATTAGTATCCTGTTGAAAAGGATTGGGCAATAATAACAATATAAAAA
>Ga0265295_1001642_pt1 | contig 38479 bp, 39 predicted proteins | sample Munlansysbiofilm_FD_192503 | JGI IMG/M metagenome (GOLD analysis project Ga0265295, IMG submission 192503) | Leachate microbial communities from a municipal landfill in Southern Ontario, Canada - Methane capture system biofilm | ecosystem: Engineered > Solid waste > Landfill > Unclassified ... | reverse complement strand
TTGAAGTATCCAGTGTTGCAAAGTGCGACATAAGATCATTTTTGAGCCTGAGCCTGCCTGCATCTTCGTCGCTGATCTGATCGATCGCCTTCAGGGCCCTTTCAGCCGCGGCTTTACTTTTGATATCTTTGTTGCCTGTCACAGAATTTATGATCGCAGTTGTATTTGCAGAGGCCAAATTTGGTTTTGCTCGATTTTGTGCTATACTGCTCTCAGAAGAACTGAAAGGAGGTTCGTTATGTTTAATTTTATTGTCGGGTTCGCCTTCTACCTTGCTGTCGGGTTGGTGGTGTTGGTTATCGGGGCTGCTATTGTTGGTGCCTTCCAAGGTTTCTTTGGACTTGGTAAATGGAGAAAAACTATTAAATAGATTTCCCGTTTTTTCTATTGTTTTTCCTGCTACCTTCGCAGGAAACCCTTTCTGCGCACCCACTTTGATCTCAGGGTGGGCTTCAAGGTGCTCTTTGAGCGCCTGATTTTTTGAAAGATCAAACTCTTCGCCTTTTTTGACAGGTACATCCTCGCCTTTGCCGTTTGTGTAGGTGAAGTCCTCTTGGGCAACGAGTTTGCCTGTCTTAAGGTTATAGATCCTCTGCCCCGCTTCCGTCATTCCCGCAGCAGCCGCTGCTGCTCCAAAAAGAGAGGCCCCTGAAGCGGTCGTATTGGCAGCATCCTCGCTCATTCCTGCATCCTGAAGCGTATCTGATACTTGATTGTGAAGCGCACCTGCACCGGCTGCGATAGCCTTCTTCGGATTCAGTCCGTGCTCCACTATCTCTCTGCTTATCTGGGCACCGATATCACCGGTATCGCCTATGTTTGCTTCGGTTTTTGTTCCCATGGCAATACGTCTGACACCGTCCACATTGGTGATCGCCTCACCGGACATTGCATTGAACGCGGTGCTTACTCTTGCTCCGCCAACGATCCCCTGCTCATTTTTGTTCATGCCGCTTGCGCTGAATGCCGCCTGTGCCCGTATCTTCGCATCGGTGGTCTGCGCTCTATTCTGTTCATCTTGGTGCGCATTCTGCACATAGATATCCTCGTTTTTGGCTTTGTTGCTAAGGATGGCGCACGATCCTTTCAACTGCTTGTGTTTCAAACCAATTACAGCTATAATCTTAACAATTACAGCAGCAGTGCTGCAAACAGACAGTGAGGATGAATAATGACAGAGATTATCGTATACACCGTCCTTGGGATTTTAAGTCTGGGGCTTCTGATCGGGAAAAGAGTCTATGAAAAACACCCGGAATGGTATGAAAAAGAAGAAGAGAAATAAGCGAGCCAATCTTTTTGCAGGGCGGGCTTTTTTTCGTTTGACCCTATGTAAGTGTGAAGGAACGTTAACTTTTTAGGATGCAGGGCTAAAGCCCCAGGTTCCGTGAGTTCTTTCACACTCTCTATTTGTCATAACCTATACGAGATAGGTCAAATATAGATTCCAACGAAACCGGGGAAACCAAGAAAAAAACAATCAGAAAAAGTACTCATTGTATATAAAATTACCAGTATATTGATATTATAAGCGGTATTTTTGCTATAATTACAATATATAGAAAATTTTTGGATAAAAAATGAGCTTGAATAAACTGAGTGAAACGATCATTGCACACCGAAAAAATAAAAAGTGGACCCAGGGCGAAACTGCCAAATATGCCGGGATCAGCCTTAATACCTATCGCCGGATAGAAGATGGTTTTATCGAGGAGGTGGGCATCACAAAAGTTGAAGAGGTGCTTGATCTTTTTGGATTGGAGATATCAGTCAGGGAAAAGGGTCGCCCGCTGACGCTAGAGGAGCTTCAAAGTGGACAGACATATTAAGATCTATACCAACACGGGAAAAGCCGGAATACTCGCCAAAGAGGGAGACAAATACGTTTTTACCTACGATCCCGAAGCAACCCTTCCTGTTTCAGTTACAATGCCGCAAAGGCTTGAAAGCTGGCTCTCAAAAGAGCTTCATCCCATTTTTCAAATGAACCTTCCCGAAGGCACACTCAAAGAGACGATCATGGAGCGATTTGCAAAGGTGCGAAAGATGGACGAACTCGGACTTCTTGAACTGGTGGGTCCTTATGTGATCGGACGGGTCAAATATGGACTTCCCCATCACAATGAGGAGGCTATCACTCTTTCCTCTATCCTTCAGCAGGATACCCATGCGCTTTTTGAAAAATTGATGGATCGTTTTGCGATCAGATCGGGGATCTCCGGTGTGCAACCAAAGATTTTGTTGCAGATCAAAGACAAAAACACCCTTACGACCGAAGAGTACATCGTCAAGTCCTGGGGCGAAGAGTATCCTGAACTTGCTTTTAACGAGTTCTTCTGTATGGAAGCGGTACGTTTTGCCGGGCTGTGCGTTCCGGACTACAAGCTCTCCGAAAACCGTTCCATGTTTGTTATGAAGCGGTTTGATATAAAAAAGGATGGCAGCTATCTCGGTTTTGAAGATGGGTGTGTACTTCTGGGGAAAGGAACGGGCGACAAGTACTATTCAAGCTATGAAGATCTGGCAAAGGCACTCAGGGCAAATACAGCACCTCAAAAACGTCTTGAAAGCCTGAAAATACTCTTCAAGGCGTTGGTCCTGAACCATTTCCTCAGAAACGGGGACGCCCACCTCAAGAACTTTGCCATACTCTACGATGAGGACTATACCGATGCAGTGATGGCTCCCATCTATGATGTTGTCTGTACGACGGTCTATATACATGAAGACCTGCCTGCACTTGATATGAGCGGGGGGAAAATATGGTGGAAGAAAAAAACCTATCTCGGGTTTGGCAAACAGACTTGCAAACTTACACTTCCGGAAATGGAAGAGGTGCTTGATCAGTGTGCCGAAGCGGTCAAAAAAGCAGCCGATTCGATGCTCGCATATGCAGACAAACACCCGGAGATCAAACCCTTTGCAAACCGTCTGCTCGATGAATGGGACAAGGGGCTGGGCTCTTTCGGGTATGAACCCACGGAAAGAGGACGATGATAATTCATTGTGGTGAGCCCGGTTCAGGTATCTCTGTGCCTTTGAAAACAGAGAATATCTGATCTAAAATGTCGTTAATCAGAGGGGGTCAAGCAAAGCTGAACTTGATAAGCAGACAAACAAGAAAATAATCAAATATGACCCGTCATTCCTGCGCAGGCAGGAATCCACATGCTTTTTAACCGGAGTTCACAGAGAAGCATGGGAACAAGGGGGACAATGCATATGATCCTCTCAAGAGACGTTTGGCCCTGCCAAACCTACGGCTTCCCGCTCTTATAGTCCGTTCCGTTTACTGTTTTTGGCACATACTGCTTCGCTTCTGCTTCCGTAAATCCTGCTTTTTTAAGCATAGTAGGGGTGAGAGTTTTTCCACTATCAACAGCAGAGATCGCTGTATTTGTCGCAATTGCAAGTTCTTTGCCCTCCGGGGTTGAAGTATCCAGTGTTGCAAAGTGCGACATAAGATCATTTTTGAGCCTGAGCCTGCCTGCATCTTCGTCACTGATCTGATCGATCGCCTTCAGGGCCCTGTCAGCCGCGGCTTTACTTTTGATATCTTTGTTGCCTGTCACAGAATTTATGATCGCAGTTGCATTTGCAGAGGCCAAATTTGGTTTTGCTCCATTTTGTGCTATACTGCTCTCAGAAGAACTGAAAGGAGGTTCGTTATGTTTAATTTTATTGTCGGGTTCGCCTTCTACCTTGCTATCGGGTTGGTTATTTTGTATATCATTGGTGCCGCTATTGGAACTGTCAAGGGGCTCATCAGAAGATTTTCCTCCAACTAATCTATCATACTTTTCTATCGCTCCACTCGCCACCTTCGCAGGAAACCCTTTCTGCGCACCCACTTTGATCTTAGGGTGGGCTTCAAGGTGCTCTTTGAGCGCCTGATTTTTTGAAAGATCAAACTCCTTGCCCTTTTCGACCTTTTCCTCCTCGCCCTTTCCGTTTGTGTAGGTGAAGTCCTCTTTGGCAACGAGTTTGCCTGTCTTAAGGTTATAGATCCTCTGCCCCGCTTCCGTCATTCCTGCAGCAGCCGCTGCTGCTCCAAAAAGAGAGGCCCCTGTGGCGGTCGTATTGGCAGTATCCTCGCTCATTCCTGCATCCTGAAGCGTATCCGACACTTGATTGTGAAGCGCACCTGCACCGGCTGCGATAGCCTTCTTCGGATTCAGTCCGTGCTCCACTATCTCTCTGCTTATCTGGGCACCGATATCACCGGTATCTCCTATATTTGCTTCGGTTTTTGTTCCCATGGAAATATGTCTGACACCGTTAATGTCAGTGATCGCCTCACCGGTCATGGCATTGAACGCAGTACCGACCCTCACCCCACCGATCACCCCGTGCTCATTCTTATTCATACCGCTGGCACTGAATGCCGCCTGTGGCCGTATCTTCGCATCAGTGGAGAGTGCCTTGCTTTGCTCGCCGCAGAGGGCGTTTTGGGCGTAGATGTCCTCGTTTTTGGCTTTGTTGCTAAGGATGGCGCACGATCCTTTCAACTGCTTGTGTTTCAAACCAATTACAGCTATAATCTTAACAATTACAGCAGCAGTGCTGCAAACAGACAGTGAGGATGAATAATGACAGAGATTATCGTATACACCGTCCTTGGGATTTTAAGTCTGGGGCTTCTGATCGGGAAAAGAGTCTATGAAAAACACCCGGAATGGTATGAAAAAGAAAAATAGGCGAATCGGAGAATAACACATAAACGTCTTATCTCTGTGTAAGGATCTCTGCGGTCTTTTTGCTTCCCTCTTTTTCGACGTTTTCCATCAGCCCCCTGCTTTTTGCTTCCATATCCTCGTCTAGCAGTGCCAGGACTTTCTCTTTGTCGATCTCGTTTTCACGCATCAGCCACGCCAGCTCTTTCTCCACCAAAAACTTCGCGTTGTGGTACTGATGATCACTGGCTGCATAGGGATAGGGGATAAAAAGTGTCGGCAGCGCCGTGGCAGAGAGCTCCCAGAGTGTGGATGCCCCCGAACGCGCCACCGCGAAGTCCGCCTCTTTCATGTAGTCTGCCAGTTTCGTGGTAAACCCGAAGAGCTCTGCTTCGACCCCCAGCTTTTCATACGCTGTTCTGACCGCATCGATATGCCTCTCTCCCGCCTGATGGATGATCCTGATACCGCGCTCCTTGAGTATCGGCGCGAGGGAGAGCGCGAGGTCGTTGATCGCTCTTGCCCCCTGGGAGCCGCCCAGAAAGATGACCGTCTTCACTTCTTTTCTGATCCGCGCGTTCTCAAAAAACTCCTGCTTGACAGGATAGGCTTTGATGGGACTCTCTTCAAGATAAGAGGAGATGAAGATATCCGCATAGGGCTTGAGCAGCTTATTGAGCGAGCCCAGTGCGGCATTCTGTTCATGTATCACCAGAGGAACGCCTGAGAGCTTGGCGGCCAGCGCCGCAGGTGCCGCGGAGAAACCTCCGACCGAGAAGACCGCCCTGGCGTCATGCGCTTTGAGTATCCGGCGTACTTTCAGAGCAGATGTAAAAATCTTCCAAAGCGAAACGATCTTCCCGATCACCCCCTGGTTGACCACCCCCCTGCTCTCAAGAAAATAGGTTTTGGCAAAATCACTGTCCTGGGCAAACCATGCCCGGTCCTGGCCTTTGGTGGAACCGATATAGATCAGTTCTTCCCCCTTCAGGTGCTCTTTGACCGCTTTGATGATCGCCAAGTGTCCGCCGGTTCCTCCCCCTGTCATCACAATACTCATAGACTTCCTTTTAACTTTGTTTTACTGTGGGGCTACAGCATGCGCCCCTGTGCATCCCTGGGCACCTTTTTGGAGATCATCAGTACCATGCCGATCGCCAGGCCTGCGGCAAGGATATGGGAACCCCCGTAGCTCAAAAACGGCACCGCGATCCCTTTGATCGGAGTGATCCCCGAGATTCCATAGGCATTGAGCACAAAGGCAAAAGCGATCAGCAGCCCGATCCCCACGCAGAAGAGATAATAGATCGGATCTGAAACTTTTGCGGCGATCTTAAAGATACGGTAGATGATAAAGAGTATCGCAAAAGTCACAAAAGCCAATCCCAGGAAACCGAACTCCTCGCTGATCCCTGCCAGGATGAAGTCCGTATGCACTTCGGAGAGATACCCCAGCTTGAACTGCCCATTGCCAAGTCCCTGGCCGAAGAAACCGCCGTTGTGGATGGCATTGAGGGAGTTTGAGATCTGGTAGGGCTCTTTTGCCGCATCTATACGCAGATTTTCCACGCTTTCAAACGGCAGCAAAGCGAGAATGTTATCCTGCACGGTACTCCACCAGCTCTTGATCCTTGCAACCCTGTGCGGTGCAGCGAAGATCAGCGCGACAAATGCCCCGAATGCCCCCGCAACGAGCGTAAGGAAGAACTTGTAACTGCTCCCTACCAGCAAAAAAAGCACCACCAGCGTCCCCCCGAGTACGACAACCTGCCCCAGATCCTTCTGAAAAATCGCGATAAGAACCACAATAAGCATAAAGAGCGCAACATAGGGAGAAAATGCCTTGACCTCTTCTACGAAGCTCATCTTGCCTTTGCTTTTAAACTTTCTAACAAGGCTCCAGGAGAGGAAAAAGACAAAACCGATCTTGAAAAACTCCACCGGAGCGATAGAGATCGGCCCCATATGAATCCAGCGCTTTGCCCCTCCGACCGCTTTCACCAGGCTTGCCGGCAGAAACTGCATCGCAATCATCAGTAGGAAAAAGAGGAGGAAAAGCACCATGCTGATAGGCACAAACCATCTATCCGGATCCATTTTGCTGATAAGAGTCATCGTCATCAGGGCGATCAATATCGCAATGGACTGCCGTATAAAGAAATGGAAATCGGTATAATGAAAGTGTATCACGGTATAGGTCGAAAGCGAATAACTCATCATCAGTGAAAATGTCAGCAGTGCTACGACTGCGGCTAAAAGCGGTTTATCTATCATTATATGCGGCATCTCTCACAGAAATTCTATCATTGTCCCCCACTCCTGCAAATACGGAAAATTCAGTGTAACAGATCCCGTGAAAAAGTGATCAGAAGGCGGCTTCGGACTAAGGCTAAAGGGTATTTTATCAGAGTTAGCAGATAAATTTGATAAAATCACACTAGATTATCCGGACAAAAGAGTACACAGGGGATACATGAAAGAAAAAATCAACAATCATGCCATCAACAAAAGAAGCAGCAGGGTACTGGCGCTTTTTATCCTTTTTGCGGTACTCGTACTCCTTTTTTTGCTCTCTGTGCTCAATACGATCCACTCCGACCGGCGTATCCCGAGCGAACACGCAACCATCCATGACCGCTCACTGCGCGGGCCTATTATCTCGGCTGACGGCTACACCCTGAGCTATTCCCAGAAAACCTATCAGGCTGTCGTACGCGGTGCCAGCATCAAGCCCGAAAAAAGAGAACTTTTTATCAGGTTTTTCAGTATCTACAGCGGTATCCCCATCGAAGAGGTACGTGAAAAATTTACCGATAAAAAAGGCCGGCCGGTCCAAGGCAATATCATTCTCTCCAGAGAGCTCAACGCGAAAGCTGCCATGCAGCTCAAAGAGCTTGCACACAAACTGAGAAAACTGGAGGTCTTTCAATGGGTTGAAAACAGTAACGGTGTCAAGGTACTCTACGGCCTGGATGTCATTGAAAATGGTGAGAGCAGACGTTTCCCCCTCAAAGATGTACTCAGCCCGACACTCGGGTATGTCGGTGACAGACAGGAGGGGAGGTATATCCGCCCCGAAGGCAGAAAAGGGCTAGAAAGAAAGTACGAAGAACATATCACCTCCAAAAAAAACGGATATTTCCAGGGAAAAAGGGATGTGATCGGTACCGTCATCCATGACAAGAATAGTATGAAAATCAAGCGGATCGACGGGCTAGCACTCCATCTCAATATCCCCCTGTCGCTGCAGCGCCGCATAGAGATCATGCTCGATGCAATGAAAACGCAGATTGATGCCGAAGAGATCATTGTGGCTGTGATGAAAAGTGAGACAGGAGAGCTGCTCAGCCTTGCGAGTTCAGAGCGCTTTGATCCTGCCCATATCACCCAAAAAGATATCCCGGCACTCAACCCGAAATTCGCGGAATATCCCTACGAAGCAGGATCGGTGCTCAAACCCCTTTCACTGGCAGTCGCACTCAAGCACAGTGTCATAAAGCCTGATACCGTCATCGATACCGAAAACGGGAAAATGAAAATAGGCCGATATACAATCAGAGATGACCATAAGTTTCCCTCATTGAACGCTGCGGACATCATCATCCACTCCTCCAATATCGGAAGTTCCAAAATCTCCTGGCGGCTGACAGGAAGAGAGTTCAGGGAGGGGCTGCTTGCCTTTGGCGTCGCCCAACCCACGGGCATAGACCTCTCCCGTGATCTTCCCGGAAGCCTCAAATCTATCCACCTGTTGAACCATGAACTGCACCGTGCCAGTACCTCCTACGGATACGGTATGCATATCACCTTCGCACAGCTGCTCAAAGCCTACTCCGCCTTTAACAACGGGGGGACCGCCATGACTCCAAGAATCGTAGATTATCTTGAAGATGCCAAAGGCAACCGCTATACCCTGGAGCCGAAAGTACCGGACCTGCAGGCCATCGATCCGAAGACCGCCCAGACAATCCATGATATACTCGTTCGCGTCGTGGAGGAAGGGACCGGGGTAAAAGCACAGTTCCCGGGCCTGGAAATAGGAGGGAAAACCGGTACGGCACACATCGCCAAAAAAGGCCGCTACCTGCGGGAGTACCACAGCAGCTTTTACGGGTTTGCCAATGACAAAGAGGGCAACAGGTATACCATCGGCGTACTGGTGATCAAAGCAAAAAAATACCTCAAATATTTTGCTTCCCAGTCGGCCGTACCGACCTTCAGGAATATTGTAGAGATCCTGGTCGACCAAAACTACCTGAAACCAGACCTGGAGGAGTCCGAAGAGATAAAGAGCAATGAGATGCTCTATCATATAGAAGAGACCGAACCGCCTATGCCCGAAACCCCTGCAGTGAAAGAGAGCGATACGACTACAATACAGGACAATACCGTCTCCGGCACTTTAATACCTGAAAAGAAGAGCAACCGTACCATCCAGCAACTCTTTGAGCTCAAAGAGAAGCCCAAAGCCAAGCCGGCTCCAAAACCGGTACCAAAATCAGCGCCGAAGCCGGTACCGAAACCTGCGCCAAAACCCGCACCGCCACCGAAGGTAAATCTGCACGAGCTTGATCAGCAACTCTTTTAAAAAGAGAATATCACACTAGATCCAGATATTGTCGATCAGCCTCGGTTTTCCTACCCAGGCAGCGACGAGGATCATCGTATTGCCCAGCTCAACTTTTTCCAAGGGCCTGAAAGCACGGTCGACGATCGCGACATACTCTACCTCATCCGCCTCTTTGAGCACCTCCATCATCTCTTCTCTGATCGATACCGTATCGAGTTTTCCGCCCATGATGAGCTTGGTAGCACGTTTGAGCGAGCGGGAAAGGCATAGCGCCCTGACCTTCTCCTCTTCGCTCATATAGGCATTGCGGCTGCTGAGCGCCAACCCTCTCTCGTCACGGACGATCTCACAGGGGATGATCTTCACATCCATATAGTAGTTTTTGACCATCTGCATGATCAGCGCGAGCTGCTGCGCATCTTTTTTCCCGAAGTAGGCATTGTCTGCGCCCGTAAGGTTCAGCAGCTTCATCACGATCTGAAGCATCCCGTCAAAATGCCCCGGGCGTTTCTGCCCCTCCAGGATATAGCCGCGGATGGCAGGCGCTCCGATACTGAGTTCATCATGCTCATACATCTGATCGACGGTCGGCATAAAGAGGATATCCGCTTTTGCCAGTTCGCAGATCTTGCGGTCCGCCTCCTCTCTGCGGGGATAGGCATCCAGGTCCTCCCCTTCCAGAAACTGTGTCGGGTTGACAAAGATCGATACGATAAGATGATCATTCTCTGCTCTGGCCTGCTGGATCAGCGAGAGATGCCCTTTGTGCAGAGCCCCCATCGTCGGCACAAAACCTATCGTTCCCTTCAGGGCGCTCTTTGCTTCTTTTAACTCGGCGATCGTACGTGCAATGATCATCTCTAACCTCAAATTTCTTAAAATTTCGATAAAATTCTAACCAAATAATTAGAAATTAAAAGTTAAAAATTAAAAATTAAAAATGATTGTTAATTCTTAATTTGAAAAAGGAACTTTTTCACAATGGACGCATACGAATACGGCGAACTGCTCAAAAACCTCTCTACGAAGATGGGGAATATCACCAATATCGTCAAACCGGACAAACTTAATGCAAGGCTCGAAGAGATCGAGTCGATGCAGCAGGATGCGAGTTTCTGGAACGATGCGGAGAATGCAGGCAAAATATCCCAGGAGAAGACAAGAACAGAGAGGATACTGGCTACCTACAACAATGCCAAAGATGCACTTCAGGATGCGATCGAGTACTTTGAACTCTCCAAAGCCGAAGGGGACGAAGAGACCCTGGAGATGCTCTATGAGGATGCACCCAACCTTGAGGCCAATACACAGGCGCTTGAGATACAGATGATGCTCAGCGGCAAGCAAGACAGCAACAACGCCATCGTCACGATACACCCGGGGGCGGGAGGTACGGAGTCACAGGACTGGGCAAGCATGCTCTACCGCATGTATCTGCGGTGGGCAGAACGCCACGGCTTCAAGGTCGAAGTACTGGACTACCAGGCAGGCGAAGAGGCGGGGATCAAGGATGCCTCTTTTATCATCAAAGGGGAGAATGCCTACGGCTATCTCAAGGTGGAGAACGGTATCCACAGGCTGGTACGTATCAGCCCGTTTGACTCCAATGCCAAACGCCACACCTCTTTCACCTCGGTTATGGTTTCGCCGGAGATCGAAGATGATATCGAGATAGAGATCGAGGACAAAGATATCCGTATCGATACCTACCGTGCTTCAGGGGCAGGCGGACAGCACGTCAACAAGACCGAATCGGCGATCCGTATTACGCACATCCCGACCAATATCGTTGTACAGTGCCAGAACGACAGAAGCCAGCATAAGAACAAAGCTTCGGCAATGAAGATGCTCAAATCACGCCTCTATGAGTACGAAATGGCCAAAAAACAAGCCGAAATGGACGGAATAGAAAAATCAGAGATCGGCTGGGGGCACCAGATTCGCTCCTACGTGCTTCAACCCTATCAGCAGGTGAAAGATACACGAAGCAACCAGGCATACAGCAATGTCGAAGCGATCCTCGACGGAGATATCGACAAGATCATCGAAGGGGTCCTGATCTCCCAGGCAAAATAAATGCCTTCACGGCTTCGTTTCACTCCGACCGTTCAGGTTCCGTCACTACAAACTGCCTCCGTGACTACATTTTATTACGACTCAGCCTTCATGGGTCGCATTGCTCCACCATTTCGGTTCCGAGCTTACAAAAGCAAAGCAGTTTGCTTTTCCTCACAGCTCTCACGGTTTCAAACCTATGAACGATAAACTATTATCGTTCATGTACGGTCCTCACTATTCACATTTGCTTAACGTTCCTCATCCTCTTTTTCATCTCTTGAGAAGAACTTGGTCAAAATGATCGATCCGTAAAAAACGATAAAGAGCATTGCTGCCGTATAGACGACATCCATCAAAGTAATATCTTTCATCCCTTCTCCCCGAGCGCTTTCTCTTCAAGTGTGTAGATCCTGTCGCAGCGTGCAGCCATCTCGTGATCATGCGTTACCAAAAGCAGTGCCGCACTATTTTCCTTCACATAGGACAACAGCACATCCATCACCAGCGTGGCTGTCTCTTTGTCCAGATTTCCTGTCGGTTCATCGGCGAAGATCACACGCGGTCTTTTGCTGAGCACCCTGGCGATCGAGACACGCTGCTGCTGACCGCCGGAAAGGTCCCCGATCTTATGCGCCATCAGTTCAGTGATCTCAAGCTTTTCGAGCAGATCCGTATCGATCTCTTCGCCTGAGAGCATCGTAGCGACATTGACATTCTCCATCGCACTCATCCCTTTAAAGAGGTAGTGAAACTGAAAAATAATACCGATCTCATACCGGCGCAGCGTCTCCAGCTCCTCCTCTTTGAGCGCATAGAGCTCTTTGTCCAGAAGCTTCACGCTCCCGGTATCAGGTTTTAAAAAAGTAGAAAAGATATGCAGAAGTGTAGACTTGCCGCTTCCGCTGCGTCCGACAATCGCAGCGGACTCGGAAGCCTCCAGTACAAACTCTATATCTTCAAACAGGGTATATTCAAAGCCGTGGGAAACCCCACTGGCCTCCAAAAGCGCTTGTGACATCAATAACTGCCTTTAAATGAGTTGGCTTATTCTAGCATAAAAGATTTTTGAATCGTAAACGGATCGGGAATGAATCGACAATAGTGCATCCTTAAAAGGTAATAGAAACATAGAAGCTGATATCAAATTCGCCATCCTCGCTGAGAAAGTTGTTTTTTCTGTAGATCACATAGGAGGGTTTGGTGGTAGTCTCATAGTCGCTCTTGACCAGCCACTCATGATAGACCCAGTGAATGAATTTGAGCATATCTCCATGTTTTCCCTGCAGGTCAAATTTGGCATATACCCCATCGGATATCTTGAATTTCGGCAAACGCTGAGACGTGATCTTCTCCTCTTTGGGCGTATTGACACAGGCGATATATTGGCACTCGGCCAGGGGAGTGATCGTCGGATTGTCATGCAGCAGCGCGATCTGTACAGGCTCCTCTATTTGATGGCTGAGTATCCATGTCTGCATCTTCTGCCATGTCTCTTTGACATTGACATCATACCCCTGGTTGCGGATATAGTAGCTCTCGATGGAGGGCATCTTGACAATCGTCGGCGTCAATGCACTGAAATCTGCCTGCGAGTGCATCGCTTTTTTCGACTGTTTCAGGATTTCGTTCGAATAGCGTTTGTAGCCGTCTTGCCGCCAGGCTTTGGGTGTCATGCCGAAACGCTCTTTGAAGACCTTAATAAAAGAGGACTGAGAGCTGTACCCGCACTCGTTAGCAACATTCGAGATCGTGGAGTACTTGTTGGTCAGAAGAAGGTTCGCTGCCTTTTGGAGCCGGATCGATTTGATGCTCTCATAGATATTCTTCCCGAATGCCTCTTTAAAGATGCGATGCATATGAAACTTGCTGACATGCAGGTCTCTGCTCAGCGCTTCAATATCAATATGCGTATCGATATGTGTATAGATATAGTACATCATGGCATTGGCCAGCTGCGTTCTTTTTTCCAGTGTTGCTCTCTTCATAATGTTGTAATTGTAGCATGAATAAAATATATTTTAGAAGATTTTTGACACTGTTTAAAGCAATAATGGACAATAAAGTACACAATAATTATGTAGAATTAGCTGCTACAAACCCCCTATAATAGCGTACATTTACCTATGAGGAATAAGAACATGAAAAAAATCAACAAAATCCTTATCGCAAACCGCGGCGAGATCGCCCTGAGGATCATCCGTGCATGCAAAGAGCTTGCCATTCAGAGTGTAGCGATCTACTCGGAAGTGGATAATGAGGGGGTATGGGTGCTCAAAGCGGATGAATCCCATCTGATCAAGGGGGACGTTCTCCAGGCTTACCTCAATTATGAAACGATCATCAGCATCGCGAAAAAAACGGGGTGTGATGCGATCCACCCCGGCTATGGCTTTCTGTCGGAAAATGCCGATTTTGCCAAAGCGTGCGAAGAAAACGGCATCATCTTCATCGGCCCAAAAGCGGAGCATATCGCCCTCTTCGGAGACAAGATGGCATCAAAAGTTGCGATGAGGAGCGTAGGCGTTCCGGTGCTTGAAGGAACGGACGAACCTATCATTGATAAAAAAGCGGGCGCTGCGTTCGCAGCCAGAATCGGATTCCCGGTTATCATCAAGGCAGCGTTCGGCGGCGGCGGCAGAGGGATGAGAATCGTCCACAAAGAGAAAGATTTCGAATCAATGTTCGACAGCGCCACGGCTGAATCGATGAAGTTTTTCGGCAGAAGCGAAGTATTTATCGAAAAATATGTCGTCAATCCAAGACATATCGAGATCCAGATCGTCGCAGACAAATACGGCAATGTCGTGCATCTTGGAGAACGCGACTGTTCGATTCAGAGACGCCATCAGAAAGTCATCGAAATCGCCCCTTCGCCACGTCTCAGCGAAGAGGCACGCAGAGAGCTCTACCGCATCTCCACCAAAGCGATGTTCAAACTGGGCTACGAGAGTGTGGGCACGATCGAATTCCTCCTCGATGAAAATGATACGATCTATTTTATCGAGATGAATACGCGCGTACAGGTTGAGCACCCGGTTACAGAGACTATCAGCGGTATCGACATCATTCAGCGTATGATCGAAATCGCGGCGGGAGACAGATTGAAATTCCTCCAGGAGGAGATCAAGTTCAGAGGCTATGCCATCGAGTTCAGGATCAACGCAGAAAACCCTGAGAAAAACTTTATGCCTACAGTCGGCACAGTGGCAGAGTACATTGCACCGGGCGGCCCGGGCGTTAGGCTTGATACAAGCCTTTATGCAGGCTATACAGTACCGGCAAATTACGACTCAATGGTGGGGAAACTGATCGTCTCGGCGCTTGACTGGGAGGGCACGGTGAACAAAGCAAGAAGAGCGCTCGATGAATTCTTCATTGAAGGGTTCCCGACCAATATCCCGCTGCATCAGCATATCGTAAGAGATGAGGATTTTATCAACGGAAAGTTCACTACCAACTATCTTGATGAAAAACTTCCTCAATTTAATGTCGTCAATCCGGAGACCCAAAAAAAGATAGAGGGTAAACTGCAATCGATACTTTCAAGATTTCTCTTTTGATCTTGAGATGGCGAAAAGATGCAACAGCTGAATCAGTTTGTTCGGAAAAATAGACTAAGAGGATTTAACAGTGAAAAATAAAGAGTGTGGAGAGTAAAAGGAGGGTTTAAAAGTACCATAAACGGCTATAAGCCGTTTATGGTAAATCATTATGCCATTTGCTTCGCAACTTCGGCAGCGAAGTCTTCTTCTGCTACCTCGATACCTTCACCAACCTCAAGTCTGATGAATTTAACGATCTCAGCTGTACCGCCGGCTTTTTTAGCTTCTTCTTCAATGAATTCAGCAACAGTTTTGCTGTCATCCATGACGAATTTTTGATCAAGCAGACACTGCTCTTGGTCAAGTGTGGTGTTGTCAAGAATGAATCTTGCCACTTTACCCGGAAGGATTTTGTCCCAGATCTGCTCAGGCTTACCTTCAGCTGCAAGCTCTTTTTTCATCTCTTCTTCAGCCGCTGCAAGTACTTCATCCGTCAATTGTGACATAGAGATGTACTGTGGCACGTTTTTAAGAGGTTTTCCAAGTCTTACCAGCTCTTCGTTCTCTTTTTCGATCGCGATAATTCTACCCTGAGTCTCTTCTGCAACGAACGCAGGATCAAAATCTTTGTAAGAGAGTGTAGACGGACTCATTGCCGAAGCGTGCATTGCTATACTTTTCAGCGCGGGCTGGATTTTTGCTGCAGTTTCAGCAGAGTCACATTTCGCTTCAACGATCACACCGATCTGCTTGTTCGCATGAAGGTAACCGTTCACTGCTGAAGTCTCATCAGCCGTAAGCAGCCCTGCTCTTCTGACAACAAGGTTTTCACCAATGGTTGCAATGTTCTGCGCCATAAACTCACTGAATGCCTGACCGTTGATCTCGGATGCGTTGATCGCATCTGCATCCGCAAGATTGTTTGCAAATGCATGATCAACGATCTGAGCAAGGATGTTCTGGAACTTCTCGTTTTGCGCAACGAAGTCTGTCTGTGAGTTCACTTCGATCACGACAGCCTTGTTCCCTTCTACTTTAACAGCGATTGAACCTTCAGCAGCGACTTTGCTTGCTTTTTTCGCAGCAGCGCCGATACCCTGATCTCTCAGCCAGGCAACCGCTTTGTCCATATCTCCGTCAGACTCAGTCAATGCCTTTTTACAGTCCATCATCCCTGCATCAGTCATCTCTCTGAGTTTTTTGATCTCTTTTGGTCCAAAATTTGCCATATTCTTACTCCTCTACCGATGCTTCTGCTTTTGTACCCTCTTCTGCTTCCGCTTCAGAAAGAACCTCTTCAACTTCATCTGATGTTGGCGCTTCAGCGACCTCTTCTCCATGAGCTTCTGCGTATGCCGTTTTACCTTCGATAATCGCGTTTGCAATCTCCTGGCAGAAAAGGTTGACTGAACGGATCGCATCATCGTTCCCAGGGATAAGGTAGTCTACCATATCAGGATCACAGTTTGTATCCACCGGTGCAACAACTTTCATACCAAGTCTTCTTGCTTCCTGTACTGCAATGTGCTCTTTTACTGTATCGATGACGAACATGATCTCAGGAAGCTTTTTCATATGTCTGAAACCTTCAAGGTAAGAGTTAAGCTTCTCTTTTTTTCTTCTGAGCATCAAGGCTTCTTTTTTAGTCAGAAGGTTGATCTGTCCGCTCTCTTCCATCTGCTCGATGATTTCAAGTTTTCTGATAGATTTTTTCATTGTAGGATAGTTTGTAAGCATACCACCTAGCCATCTTTCCGCTACATAAGGCATACCAGCTCTTTCTGCATGCTCTTTAATCGCCTGTTTTGCCTGCTTTTTCGTACCGACGAAAAGTACAGTTTGTCCTTCTGCTGCTGCGTCTCTTACAATATTATATGTATATTTGAAGTATCTCAGTGTTTTTTGAAGATCGATGATATAGATATTCTTTCTTGCTCCAAAAATATATTTTTTCATTTTTGGATTCCATCTTCTTGTCTGGTGCCCAAAGTGTACGCCACACTCTAGCAGGTCTTTCATTGTTACCATATTTTGCTCCTTGGTATAAAATTATTCAATTGCTGAAGGCCGATGCCTCGCCATAGGTTTGGTCCTCTGTAGTCCTTAACGCTCCAATCAGCGCAACCTTTCAAGGAATAACTACATGAGTATTTCTACTTCCTTCATGGAAATAGGAGTCGCGATTTTACTATAAATAGGATTAAAAAGAGATAAAAATAAAGAGCGAAAAATGGAGAAGAGAAGCAGGTGTGAAGCGAAAGCACATCACTCTTTATAGTACTTTTGACGCTCCATCACCATGCGGTACCGTTTCCAAGACGAGGTGATAAAAAAATAGATACAACCCACTACAACCAATACATTCAGCAGCACTATCCCACACTGAAATACGATAAAACATAGAACAGCCATCAGCAACAGCTCCACCAGCAGATAGAGTTTAGGCTTAATAAACGAACGGCGTCTTCTCTCTTTCCACTTATTGTACTGTTTTATCATACCGCCCTTCTCTTGGTGCTGTGGTTCGTATATGCATTTTAGTTTTGAAGCGCTTCAAGTGTCTCTTTGACTGCCTGAACATGCCCCTTCACTCTGACTTTATCCCAAGCAGCTGCAATATTTCCCTTCGGATCGATGATAAAAGTGCTTCTGACTACTCCCATGTACTCTTTACCGTAGTTCTTTTTGAGCTGCCATACACCATACGCATTGCATACCTCTTTATCTTCATCCGCCAGAAGTGTGATACCGAGCTCTTTTTTATCGATGAAGTTTCTGTGCTTTTGCGGAGAGTCCGGACTGACTCCAAGAATAATAGCATCCAGCCCGTCAAATTCAGGTTCTGCTTCGGTAAACTCGCACGCTTCTGTCGTACAGCCGGGGGTATTGTCCTTGGGGTAGAAATAGAGCACGATCCATTTGCCCGTGAGATCTCTCAGGCAGATCTCCTCTTCATCCTGGTTGGGGAGACAAAACGCCGGTGCAGCGGTTCCAACTTCTAACATCTGTTTTCCTTTCTATTTTTAATTCTTTGTGGTAGTATAACAAAATGAATGAAGAAACAAAAGAGATGCTGCTGGCACAGATAGAAAAACTGATCGCTTACGGAAGCATGGAGAGCACAATCAACCCCGTACTTCTGGAGTACCTGAGTATGAATGACCTGATTTCCATGCGTAACAATCTGCTTGAAAAAGCAGGCACGCTCAGTGACGAAGACAAAGAATGGCTCGGACAGTTTAGAAGATATGAGTAGTCCCCCGGAAACTCTACTCTCTTTTTTACCTAAAGTCGATCGATCTGTCAAACTCTATATTGTACTTTTCCAGTATCTCTTTTTGTCTGGCTCGGGCTTTTTCTCTGTCGATCACGACCCGGATGCCGTCTTCGTCTTCAAAGACAAGATACTTCTCTTTGCTGTTCTTCACTTGCTTATAAAAATCTTTGAAGTCCACATAGGTTTCGCCGTTGACCTTCTCTATCGGCCACATCCTGAAATCCGTATTTCCTCGGCTGATATCCGAAGCCAATACCTTCAGCAGTACAGCCACCTCTTTTTTCTCTTCGGTCGGCCACTCTCTGGCATATCGGCTCAACTGCATCTGATTGATCTTTGTCGAAAGAAGAAGGTTGCGTGAGAGCGGAGAGAAGATATAGCCGCCCTCTATAAAGTAGCTGGGCATTTGGTCATACTGTGTCGTCTTGACAAGCAGGATGTCATCAGCAACCTTTGTAAGCGTCACTTCAACCTCGATCTTTTTGCCTTCACGGATCAGGCTGAGTCTTACACGCTCTCCTATCTGATGCATATCCGTATAGTAGCCAAAGTCCGTATATTCATTATGGCGGAATGCCACGGTGCCGTCGTCTTCAATCTTGTGTCCATCGATATGGGTAACGATATCTCCCTTTTTGACCACACCCTTTGCCGGTGAGTTATAGACGATATCCGCAACCAGGTTTCCCGTACGCTGTTCTTCAAGCCCGTAGTAGGCCTTGAGGGCAGGATTTTCCAGTTTCTGCGTCACGATACCGAGTTCGGGAAAACCATCATACCTGCCATCCTGCATATCCTCGATAAAATGCCTGACCATACTGACAGGCACAAGATAGCCGATATTCTGGGAGCTGCTGATCACCTGCATCACGACCCCCACCACTTTGCCCTTGGAAAGCGCAGGACCGCCCGAGTTTCCGGGGTTTACCGCTGCATCCACCTGTATCGCCAAAAAACTCTCTCCGCTGTGCGTATAGCGGTGATGCTCGATACGGGAGACCACACCGATGGTTGCTGAGAGGGTGTTCCCTCCCATCGGATAGCCGTAGACAACGATCTCCTGTTCCACATGCGGCAGCTCACCGAACTCCAGGGGTGTCACCTTGCCGAAAAAACGCTCATCCTCTACTTTGAGCAGTGCCAGATCCGCCTGATGGGAGACCGCATGCACCGTAGCGATAGACCGTCTCCGCTCCCCATATCTCTGCACTTCCAAAAATGTCTGGTTGGCGACCACATGGGCATTGGTGAGGATATATTTTTGTCCGTTTTTGCCCGCGATAATCGCTCCCGAACCCGTACTCTGGCGCATAGAGGAACTCCATGGTTCCTGATAGTTCAGTGCCTTTGCCACAGTATAGATCTTTACGATCGCCTCTTTTGTCTCTTCATCCTTGACCTGCGCATAGAGTGAAACCGCAAAGAAGACAATGCCCCATAAAACTCTCATACTTTTCCTTCAAATTTTTCCGCATCTACGGCAGCGATATTCCTGTCTATAGCCTCTTGTGCCATCAGCCCCGCAGCGCTGGAGCTCAGCAGATTTTTCTGCGTGTCATATAGCCTTGCACTACATACCCCGCAGCTGGGGCTTCTATCCTTGCCGATAAAGAGATCGATCGCGCCATGCTGATCAAAAAAGTTTCTAGCATAGGCACGTATCGCTTCTGAACGCAGCACCCCGCTCCCATTGCAGACCGCTTCGATTCCGCACCGAGTCTCTATCAGATCCATCGTGGGACGGGGGGAACCGAAAGCTGCATCTTCCGGGCAAAAAGGGATCAGCTCATCCCCTTCCAGCATCTCCAGCAGCGCCTGCGCATAGTTATCTTTGCCGTCATATCGGCAGGGTTTTCCTACCAGGCATGCAGATATTGCCACCCTTCTCATCGTTTTCCTAGTTGACAAAAAGCAGGTAATAGACCCAGATCCCCGTCACCGAAGTCAGCAAAATACCCGTAAATGTACGTATCCCCGCTTTTTTGTGAGACTTGCTATACATCCCGGGCAGCACATTCAGACGACGGTCCCTTTTTGCCCTGATCAGCGTATTGATCCAGACCCCCAGGGTCAACACAGCGATAGCAATATGAAAAATGAGTACCCAAAATGCATATCCCTGAGGCGTCGAACTCTCCTGCATAAACGCATCAAATCCCCCCACACTGCGAACCCCGTACTCAAAATAGGCAACCACGATTACCGATACGACAAATAGTGTGGCCTGGACACTCGCATGCAGCCCATAGAGTCTCCGTCTTGCCAGGGAGATCGCTCCCAGTATCAAAAAAGGCAAAAGTGCTACGATCACCGTGACAATATCCATAAAGAGCGGTGCTCTGGTACCTAAAAATCCTGCTTCAAACATCTATCTTTATCCTTATTTTCTTTTTTCTCAGCAAATCACTACGGATTTGATCTCTGTAAACTCTTCAAGTGCCCACTTGGGCCCTTCCCTGCCGATACCGGAGAGTTTGCTACCCCCATAGGGCTGGACATCAAAACGCAGTGTAGGAATGTCATTGATCACCACACCCCCGCACTCCGCATCATCGATAAACCGCTGCGTCCGCTTCAGGTCATTGGTAAAGATACTGAACTGAAGCCCGTAGGGGGAGTCATTCATTTTGCCGATGGCAACCTCGTAACTGGGCACACTCACCAGACTGACGATCGGTGCAAAGACCTCTTCGCAGACGATCTTCATCTCATCGGTCACATCCGCCATGACTGTGGGAGGGAAGATACCCTCTATCTCCTCTCCCCCGGCTACGACTCTCGCTCCCTCATTCTTGGCGCTTGCGATCCAGCTCTTTGCACGGTGGACCGACTCCTCGTTGATCATCGGGCCGATGAAGGTATCCTCCTCATACGGCGAACCCACCTTGAGCTTTCCGGTCTCCGCTGCCATCGCCTCGGAAAACGCTTCGTACACCTCTTCGTTCACATAGATGCGCTGCAACGAGATACAGACCTGGCCCGAATTGTAAAATGCCCCGTAGGCACAGCGCTGAGCCGCATAGGCGATATCTACACTGCTGTCGATATAGGTCGCTGCATTGCCTCCCAGCTCAAGAGAGACCTTCTTGATCCCCGCTTGTTTGGTAATAATATTGCCCACGGGTACCGACCCCGTAAAGCTGAGTACCCTCGGGATATCGCTTTTCACCAGGGTCGACCCCACCTCCACATCACCATACACGACAGAGAGCGCATCTTTGATCGCATATTCAGACTCGACAAACAGCTTTGCCAGCATATAGGCTGTCATCGGTGCCTCGGGTGTCGGTTTGAGCACGACGGCATTACCCGCACCCAGTGCCGGAGCGATCTTATGTGCGACAAGGTTCAGGGGGAAATTGAAAGGGGTGATGCAGGCAACGACACCGACAGGTTCTCTGCGGAAAAATGCCGTCGTCTTCTTCCCGGAAGGCATAAGGTCTGTCGGCAGCGTCTCTCCGTGAAGATTTGCCAGCTCCATCGCAGTGATCTTGACCGTTTCGGCGCACCGGTCCACCTCAACGCGGGCAAAAGAGATCGGTTTGGCCACCTCTTTGGCGAGCATCATGGCAAACGCTTCACGGCTTTCCTGAAGTTTGTTCGCCACATCTTCCAGCCACAAAATACGCTGAGAGAGTGGAGATTTTTTCGTCTCCCTGGCTGCCTCCTGAGCGATTTTCAGTGCTCTCAGCGTATCTTCAGCATCACACTGGGGTGCCCTGCTGACCACACTGTTGTCAAAAGGGCTTCTCCTCTCTTCCATCCTCTCTTTTGTCGCTTCGGCAGAACCGAAAAATATCCTTGCTTCAGCTACCTCTTTTTTACTCGCAAACAATCCAAACATCTTCACACCTTTCATCACTGCCAAGGAGAGCAAGTCAATTTTCTTGATTATAGCCAAAGAGTGGTAAATCTAGGGTGTGGACCCTATTCAATAACTAACCGATTTTTAACGGAAGTTTCGATATTATCTCTTTTAAAATTCAACGACAGAGATGAAAGAATGAACAAATCAAAATATATCTGGATGGATGGTGAGCTTACCCCCTGGGATGAAGCAAAAGTACACGTCCTCACACATACGCTGCACTATGGAAACGGTGCGATCGAAGGGACCAAAGCCTATAAAACAGTGGATGGAAGATGTGCGATCTTCAAACTCAAAGAGCATACACAGAGACTGATCAACTCTGCGAAGATGACACTGATCCAAGTGCCTTACACACTGGAGGAACTCAACGAAGCGCAGGTAAAGCTGCTTCAGGAGAACGAACTCTTTGACGGGGCATACATCAGGCCGCTTGTTTACCTCGGATACGGCGTTATGGGACTTTACCATAAAGATGCGCCGGTCAGGGTATCGATCTCTGCGTGGGAGTGGGGAGCATACCTTGGTGAAGAGGGGCTGAAAAAAGGTGTCCGTGTAAAGATCTCCTCTTTCAACAGGACAGGAAACACTTCAGGTATGGGGAAAGCGAAAGCCGTCGCCAACTACCTCAACAGCCAGATGGCAAAGTTTGAAGCGGTAGAATCGGGATATGATGAAGCACTGCTCAGAGATGATCAGGGGTATATCGCCGAAGCTTCGGGAGCATGCTTTTTCATGGTCAAAGATGGTGTACTGATCTCTCCTCCGAACGACAACTCACTGGAATCAATCACCCAGATGACTGTCATAGACCTTGCAAAAGATATGGGGATTGAAGTACAAAGACGCCGTATCACCCGTGAAGAGATCTACATTGCCGATGAGGCGTTCTTTACCGGTACAGCAGCCGAAGTTACACCGATCCGTGAAGTCGATGCGCGCATTATCGGTAACGGCAGCAGAGGCCCGATTACCGAAAAACTTCAATCTGCATACTTTGATGTCGTTGCGGGGAAAAACCCGAACTACATCCACCATCTCACCTACATCAACTAACAAACCGTTCTACTCTAAACCTCTTTTAAGCAGGTTTAGGGTTTTATATCCTATGATTACTATCAACAATACAAAAAGGAATATTAAAATATGCCAGCAGATATGAATGACTATTTTAAAAAGAAAAAACCAACTATGAACATGAACAAACCTGAAAACACGGGAAGTACAGGAGGAAGCAACAGAGGCGGCGGCAACCCGCTGGACGGGCTGGGAAAAGGGGCACCCTTTATCCTCATCGCCGTAGTGGTTGCGTTTGCACTCTTTGCCTTCAAGCCTTTTACGATCATCAACTCCGGTGAGGTGGGGATCAAGGTAAGAACAGGTAAATTCGATGAGACCCCGCTGCAGCCTGGGCTTCACTTCTATATCCCGGTACTCCAGAAGATCATACCGGTCAATACCCGCATTAGACTGATCATCTATTCCAATGCCAGAGGATCTGAAGTGGGAGATAACCTCGCGCGCGGCCTCTCCACGGAAAGTTTTGAGGGAGGATTGAAAAGAAACCCTGCGATCCAGGTACTTGACAAACGCGGTTTGACGGTCAATATTGACCTGGCGGTCCTCTACTCGCTCAAAGCGTCAACGGCACCGAAGACGATTGAAGAGTGGGGTGCAAGCTGGGAGGAGAAGATCGTTAACTCCAAAGTGCGTGAAGTGGTACGTGATGTCGTCGGCCAATATACTGCCGAACAGCTTCCCGAGATGAGAAACCAGATCGCTACAGCGATCCAGACGAAGCTGAGCGAAAAGATCTCTTCGCTAGAAGGGGAACCGGTGATCCTCTCTGCTGTCGAGCTGAGAAACATCGATCTCCCGGCCAAGATCAAGGAGCAGATCGAGCGTGTTCAGATAGCCAAACAGGAAGTAACCATCGCGGAACAGCAAAAAGAGAGAGCGAAGCAGGAAGCACAGCGCAAGGCTGAGATCGCAAGAGGTGAGGCGGAAAAAAACCGTATCGAGGCCCAGGGAGAGGCGGACAAGATCCGTATCGAGGCGGAAGAGCAGGCAAAAGCGAACAGGCTGATCTCTGATTCACTGACGGCACAGCTGATCGAGCTAGAGCAGATCAAAACGCAGTCAGAGTTCAACAAAGCGCTTCAAGTCAATAAAGATGCACAGATCTTCCTGACACCCGGTGGTGCCGTACCGAACATTTGGGTAGATGCAAAAAGCAAAAAAGAACCTACAGTAGCCGGGCAGTAGCCCTCCTCCCGCCCGGTGATCTGCCGGGTGTATATTCACTTTTCTATTTTTTACCTTTCACTGCTTCTTGCTTTATACACAGCAATGATTATTTCAGTGAATGATGCCAGGCTGTCCCGGAACGCCCTCTTTCATAACCTACTCTATAAAGTGCTCTCATATACTCACGGTTAAACGTCTCTTTTGCAGGCATCTTAAAACTCGAAGGGATATTCGTGATATGGATTTCAAAACTGTCTCTTTTTGCAAGCGAGATGATATTATAGAGGTTGCAGACCCCCTGATACTTGATCAGGGTGCTTATCGAGCGATTGGAGATATCGGTGACGTTCAGGGAAACCGGGGCATATTCAGGATCGATCTTCGTATTGCGTATCAGCCAAAATTTCTTTTTGGGATGTACTCCCAGTTTCTTTTCAAGTTTGGGGATATTCAGATCACGGGGATAGACAAAGATCTGCCTTGTGACCGCACCATCCACATGCACCTCCTGATATCTCTTCCCCTCAATCACTACATCAATCAGCATAGGGGGGAATGCACCGGGGATCGAGGAGGAGGCAAGCATAATATCCAGGATAAGCTTGCAGGCATCGGGCCGGCCGCTTTGTGCGATATTTGTGATATTCCACACTACAGGGCGCTGTGCATCCAGATTGGTTGTTCCGATCTGGAGTATACGCCCCTTTTCCCCTTCTTGTGCAATCGCTGCCACTAACTCGTCGGTCACGACCTTTTCAAGCCTTTTCCTCAGCGGTGTATTATCGCCTATCGAGGAACCGCCGAAAAGCGCATTGAGCGGGGTTTCTGTAACGATATTCTCTTTCGAGGTTTCCGTAAAAAGATCTTTCAGCACATGGTCATACTCAGATCCCAGAAAGGCAAACGGAGCGATCAATGCCCCCGTTGAAACGCCTGTGACCATGAAAAACTCGGGACGGTCCCCGCGCGCACTCCATCCTTCCAGAAATCCTGCACCATAGGCACCATCTTCTCCGCCGCTTGAAAGCGCCAGGATATCGACACGCTTATACAGCAATTTATTGGAGCGTAAATGCTTGGCATTATGATAGATCTCATCCGATGTCTTGTCGCCCCACTGACGGATATTATGGTACCCTATCACATCCGCATCAACATAGTGATCCTCATTGGGTGCACTAAACGTACGTGACTTGCCAGAACAGGCAGAGAGCAATAATAACAGCGGCAAAATCATCAACAAACGTACGCTCAAATCCATCCCCTTTGAAAGAGTTATGGGCTAATTATGACATAATCCTGTTGATTTTGAAAAGATGCTTTTTTGCGCTACACTTAACCTACCATATGGCATCATGCCACTGCACCAGCGTCAGTCTGTATCCCTTCTCTACAGGCAGTACCTCATGTGAAAAATAGGGATTGCTGGGGAAGACTACCATATCTCCGGCTTGCGGTTTGATTTTTACAATTTCACCGTGTTTATCATAGAGATAGTTAAAAAGCAGTTCTCCTCCGCTGAAACCTTCATCGTAGTCACCGTTGCTGTCTCTATGGCTGGTTCCAAAAAGCACTGTTGTCAGTTTGCGTTCGGGCGCCACGCATTTGAATGCAACAGTCTGGCCCTCTTCATCTACCAGTTCACTGGAGTCATCCGCATGCTTGACATAGAAGTAGCCTTCTTTGTACTCCAGTACCTGTATCTCGGTAGAGAGCATCATCACCGCACCGAAATACTCCTCGATCATCGGCTTATACTTCAAAAACTGCTTTTCATAGTACTCGCTATAAAAGTCATCCAATGTATAGATATTGGTCTTGCGGTACTTTGTGACCACATCAGCTTCGATAATCCCGCTGACGGACTCCTGTTTCACTTTGGCCGCCTCTGCATCCTCATCTTTTCTCACCATGGATGCCAGCTGCATGCAAAGTTCGGGGGTAAAAAAATTTTTTATGATCAAATAGGGAGTTTCTCTATAGGGATTGGGAAGCAATCTATTAGTGATCTCCAGCTGTTCCAACCGTGCATCACAATGGATTTGGTTACTGATTTGTATCATGTAAAGCTCAAAAAATAAGATAGCTATAAAGCACAGCATTATAGTCCAAAAATCAGTTTTTTTTCTAAAATATTTCTTAAATTACTTTCCCTCTTCAAGGAGGTGTTCAATACTGCCGCCATAACAGACTAACCCTTGTCTCCTCAATGTATGTCGAAACGGCAGAAACAATGGGTATGCCTGCTCCGCCATTTCCGTTTACGATAGATACTTTTATTTAATTGGTAAGATCAAAGGTTCTATTGTGTGCTTTTCCCCGGCCATTACCGAGCCCCATGCCTCTGCCATTTCCCTGGCAAGGCTGGCCGTTTTTATTGGTTCTTCTACCAAAACCGGTTCCCGCTCCACTTCCGTTTCTCAAGCCATCACCGCCGCCGCTATTCTCTATCTGCGTATTTTGATTTCTGTTGCCCATGCCTCTGCCATAACCGGCTCCTGTACCGCCTCTATTATTTGGTTGATAACCGTCGACATAACTATTTTCTATTGGAAGATTTTGATTTCTGCCGCCAAAACCTCTGCCATATCCTCTCTTCTGAGCCTGATTGTTATTTCCGGCACCTCTTCTGCACCCCAGTCCTTTTCCTTGACCGCGTCCAAACATCGTGTATCCTTTAAAATTTTGATATGATGTTCACTAATTTGAACATATGACCATATTATAATGAACATATGTCCAAATGTCAAGTGCTTTTAAAATGATTTTCTTATGTCTATCTTTTTTGAACTTCTATGGCTTTCTGATTGATAAGGGCATCGGCAATTTTTTGATGGGCCGACTGTATAAGTCTTGCAAAAGTCGTGCGGGAAATTCCCATTTTAGCCGCTGAACCTTCCTGATACAGCAACTCCAGATCAGCCAGTCTGATAGCTTCCATTTCGTCTTCATAAAGGATGACCGCTCCATAAGTGTCCCTGGGAAGCCCGCATGGCTTAAAGCACACCTTTGAGTGATCCGCATCTATATTCCTGTTTTTTCGTTTTCTACCTACGCAATTTCTCATATCTACCCTGTATTATTTTTCTCTCATTATATCGCGCATATGTTCAGAATTCAAGGTTTCTCAAAAGATATATTCCCGGATTTTCATCTGTTCAGTTTAAAACCAAGTAGCTATAATGTCATCACTATAAATACCATGGAGACCTATCATGCAGCTTGACTGGCAAAAAAATCCGCTTATCCCTGTAATCGCCCAGGATGCAGAGACCAATGAAGTTCTCATGCTTGCCTATATGAACGAAGAGGCTTACAACCTGACGCTTGAGACCGGGTTTGCACACTACTTCAGCAGGAGCAAACAGCGTATCTGGAAAAAGGGCGAAAGCTCGGGGCATACACAGGAGATCAGGGATGTCCTGCTCGACTGTGATGCGGATACCGTCATCCTGAAGATCAAACAAAACGGTGTAGCCTGCCATACCGGACGCAGAAGCTGTTTCTTCACTTCGGTGGTCCAGGATAAGATCATCCTGGATAAAGAGGTGGACACCGATGCGATCTACGGGGTCGTCGATACCCTCTACCATACGATCCTGGAACGCAAAAATGCGGATGAGAGCCAAAAATCATGGACCAAAAAACTGCTGAACGACAAAGCGCTTATGCTGAGCAAGATACGCGAAGAGGCGGACGAAGTATGTCTCGCTATCAGCGAAGAGAGCGATGAACAGGTGATCTATGAGAGTGCCGACCTTCTCTACCATACCCTTGTCGGCCTGGGATACAGAGAGATCTCTCCCGACCGTGTGAAACAGGAGCTTGCCAGACGCTTTGGCATGAGCGGTATAGAAGAGAAAGAGAGCAGAAAGAAGTAAAAGCTCCTCCTATCCTTCCATATCCCGAGGCGGGAATCAAAACGCAGATCATCTTAAACTTCCGTTCCTGATGCGCTTTTCGAAGCACTTCAAATCCAGCCCATTTTAACCCTTCGACGGGCTCAGGACGAACGTGAGATCAACCCGATAAAACATTGATTCAATGTTTTAGCTTATCCTTCTTCCATACAATCGTACACCCCATACTCATCATATTAGCTTGTATTATAATATTAATAAGTAATTTTTATAGATATAACACGCATAATATTTCATTTCCAGAAATATAAAACAGAAGAAAAAATTTGAAATTTCTTTATGCTCCCAATTTATTTAACGTAAATGTAATCTATAAAAAAGTATAATCCCCCTTTTAAATTAACAAAAGGAAAAAACACTATGGAAATTATGGTAGCTGTATACAGTACTGTTCTAGTAGTTGCTTCATCAATGTTTGTTTATTTCAACACAGGCAGCCGTAAGCACTAAGTTCAAATAGGTATGATACGGAGCGTATCATACTTTTTCTCTTTTAAAGCATTCTCTCAAAACACAAATCAACCCCGGATTTTACGCTTTGCCATTACAAAATATTCTATTCACTCGTTACGACGCAAATAAGAGGCTATGACACCTGTTGGATAGATGTGGGTGGTTTACGGGTGATTATCTAAGAGAGGTATTCCCACGTATAACGTGGGAACAAATCAATGCATCAGTAAAATCAGGACTCTGAACTGCAGCATCCCGGGCTTTCTGCATTGCCGCCGGCAAAATAGTTACCGTCAAAACTGACCAGCGAATAGTTTCTGTCTGTTCCCAAAGACTCCTTGAGCCCTTCAATAGACAAGAATCCCAGAGAAGTTGCCCCGATCTTCTGCGCGATCTCCTCGACAGAGTGGCTTGCTGAGATCAGTTCGGCCTGGGTCGGGGTATCGATACCGTATCGGCACGGATATTTGATCTCCGGTGCGGCGATACGCATATGGACCTCTTTTGCCCCGGCCTCCAGCAGCATCTTCACGATCTGCTTCGAAGTAGTACCGCGCACAAGCGAATCATCGATGATCGCTATGCGCTTCCCTTCGATAATATGTTTGATCGGAGAGAGTTTGAGTTTTACCTTAAGGTTTCTGATCTCCTGGGTCGGCTCAATGAACGTACGTCCTACATAGTGGTTACGCACGATCCCCATCTCGAACGGAACACCGATCCCCTCGGCATATCCTCTCGCAGCTGCGACGCCGCTGTCGGGTACCGGCAGCACCAGGTCTACATCTGCGGGAGCCTCTTTGGCAAGTCTTCTCCCCATCTCGAGGCGTTTTTGATAGACGTTCTTCCCGTCAATGATGGAGTCCGGTCTCGCAAAATAGATATATTCAAATGCACACGGATGGTAGTCCGCTTCAAAGAGCCTTTCAGAATAGGGCTCTTTCCCCTCTTCAAATGTCAACATTTCGCCCGGTTCGACATCTCGGATAAACTCCGCACCGACCAGATCAAACGCGCAGGTCTCGGACGCTACGATCCATCCTCCATCAGCAAGCCTGCCCAGGCTCAGCGGACGGATACCGAAGCGGTCACGGATCACGAACATTTTGCTGCGACTCTGGATCGCCAGACAGTATGCCCCTTCTATTTTGGTGATCATATCTTTAATGCGGTCTACCAGTGAATCTTTCTGGCTTTTTGCGATCAGATGGACGATGTTCTCCGTATCCATGCCTGTCTGGAAGATCGCCCCCCTGTCGATCAGCTCGTTACGTACCTCATTCTTGTTGACAAGGTTACCGTTGTGGGCGACAGAGATCTCTCCAAGTTTGTAACGGGCAAACACAGGCTGTGCATCAAGCACGGAGTCATCTCCCGCTGTAGAGTAGCGGTTGTGACCGATCGCACAGGTACCCGTAAGTACCTTGAATGCCTCATCATCGAAGACATCAGTCACCAGACCGCGTGCCTTGATAAGATGGATCTTCTCCTCATCTGCACTCGAAATTCCTGTAGACTCCTGTCCCCGATGCTGCATCGCAAAGAGTGAGTAGTAAGCTACCTTGGAAGCATTTTTTGAACCATATACACCGACAATTGCACACATAATTATATCCCTAAACAGTCATTAATCGAGTAAAGACCCGGTTTATCTTGAGTGATCAGCCACTTTGCGGCCCTGATCGCACCTTTGGAGAATGTCTCACGGCTTGTTGCCGTGTGGTTGAGCTCCAGGAACTCCCCGTCATTGTAAAATCCTACCGTATGCCGTCCGACGATATCTCCGCCTCTCAGAGCCATGACAGCGATCTCATCTTTGCTTCGTGCACCGATCTGTCCGTCACGGCCGCTGATACGCACATCGCTGAGCTCGAGCCCTCTGCCCTTTGCGGCAAACTCTCCCAGTGTCAGCGCAGTACCTGAAGGTGAGTCCACCTTATGCCTATGATGCTGTTCAACGATCTCGATATCAAAGTCTTTCAACGTTCTTGAGACCTGTTCCACCAGCTGTTTCAGCAGCGCAATACCCGCCGACATGTTGGACGCGTAGAGTACTGGCATCTCTTTGGACGCTTCAAGCATCAGGTTCTGCTGATGCTCGGTAAAACCTGTCGTTGCAATCACCAGCGGCGTAGGATTTTTCAGTGCCTCTTCGCACAGCTCCTGTGTCGCTTCAGGTGCAGAGAAGTCAATCACCACATCACAGTTTTGAAGCAGTGTCTCCATACTGTTGGTTACCAGTACCCCGCCCGGAAGATCTCTTTTGAGCTCACCGAACACATGTACCGCTCCCAATGGGAGTTCTGCATCTTCCACCAGTGCATCGATCAATAAGTTTCCTACTCTGCCCGTACTGCCTACGATTCCTACTTTTGCCATCTCAACTGTTCCTTATCCTTGCTCTTGAATATATGAAATTACCTGAAGCGCAGCCGTTGCCCCATCTCCTGCTGCTACCACAACCTGTTTGGGTGCTTCGATACGCATATCCCCTGCAGCAAAAAGCCCCTTAACCGATGTCCTCATACTCAGATCCACCACTACCTGACCCCAATCGTTCATTTCACAGATAAATCCGCCCTTATCATCCTGAAGTACGCTGTTGTTGACATTGTGTCCGACAAAGACAAAAAGACCCGGTGTATCAAGCTGTGTGATACTGCCTTCCTTATCTTTGAGCTTGACCCCGTTTACACCCATTGCATCACCAAGTACCTCTTCTATCACCGTATCGGTCATAAGATGGATATTCTCTTTTCTTTTGACCCTCTCCACGGTGGAAGGTGCTGCCCTGAAGGTATCCCTTCGATGCACCACAAAAACCTCTGAACAGATATTGGAGAGATAGTAGGCCTCTTCCAGTGCGGTATCACCTCCGCCAAGTACAGTCACCGGTTTATCTTTGTAGAAAAATCCGTCACAGGTCGCACAGGTGCTCACACCGCGACCGAAATACTCCTCTTCGCCCTTGAAACCTGCTCTTTTTGGCGTAGATCCCGTACAGACGATGACGGTCTTCGCCTCTATGCTTGTACCGTTTTCCAACTTTAGAATAAAGTGTTCTCCTGCTTTGGCTACACGATCGACACGTTTCATCTCGTGCTTCAATCCGAAGTGAAAACACTGCTCCTGCCAGGTATCCATAAAATCCATACCTGTTTTTGTATGATCAAAAAAACCCGGATAGTTCTCGATCTCTGAGCTCTGGGTGATCTGCCCGCCGGGCATTCCCGACTCAAAGAGCACCACATTTTTCAATCCGCCGCGCGTCGCATACAGACCTGCTGTCAATCCCGCAGGCCCGCCACCGATGATCGCACAATCCAACATCCAATATCCCTTCTGAAAAGTAAAATATTTAAACAAATATATGAGCCGAAACTATTTTTGTTATACTATTACACACTTGGTTAAATTTTTAGGAGATTTTATCTAAATATTGATATAGATAAGGTTTATTAAGAGAGTCTGCATCAAAGCAGACTCAGGATATGACTGTCGATTATAGCTGTGCGTTGATCTTTTCAGCAAATGCATCTTTGCTTGCTGCGCCGACCATCTGGTCTACCACTTCACCGTTTTTGAAGAAAAGAATAGCAGGGATTGATCTGATTCCGTATTTGACTGCAAGCTCTTGCTCTTCGTCTGTGTTTACTTTAGCGATCGTTGCTTTGCCTTCAAAATCTTCAGCAAGCTCTTCGATCACAGGAGCGATCATTCTACAAGGTCCACACCATGGAGCCCAGAAGTCTACCATTGTTACACCTTCAGCTACTGTCGCATCAAAGTTCTCAGATGTTAATTCTACATATTTACCCATGTTTATTCCTTTTTTGAGATTTATGAAGTTATTATAACCTAATTAATTAAATTATCAATATTGATGGCTTATATTCTTCATTATCTTTAGTTTTTTTTACTTTTGTTTCGTAAATGAGATTATTTTACTCCCATTAAACTTATTCTTTAATAAATGGCAGAGGAATTTCCGGAAATTCTGAAGAACGGGTTCCCTCTATGACCTTGGTCCTTTCTCCCTTTACGGTATAGACGAAGGAGATCTTCGGCGTATCTGTCGCATTTTTATTGGCACGGTGAAGCAGCATAGAATGAAAGATAATCACATCACCCTTCTTGAGCGTGGTACAAACTTTCGTCTCTATCAGAGGGATATTCTTCTCAAGATCCTCCCTGAAATACTCCTTGTCGTCAAACTGGTCGGCTTCGAACTTCATACGGTGCGAACCGGGGATAAACTCCAGCACCCCGTTTTCATTATACTCGGTGTCCAGTGCCAGCCAGATGCTTACAAGGTTGTTATCGCTGTAACGCCAGTAGCGTCTGTCCTGGTGCCATCTGGTCTGCGTGCTGCGGTGCGGCATCTTCGTCATGATGGAGTTGTGGTGCGCCATAGTGATCACCACCTGGTCATCGAGTATCTGTTGCAGCGCCGGACGGATCTTCTCGTTCTCCATCCACTCCTTGAAGAGAATATCCCTCTGATACACCTGTCTGAGCCTGCGCACCGTGCCCTTTTCTCCCAGCGCCCGGCTGGTATAATCAGCGACATCGGTACGGTACTCTTTGCTCTTTACATCATATCCTATCTCTGTCTCGATAGGTTCGATACGGTGTTTGAGGTGTGCTTTCGCCACATCAAGGATCGCTTCGCACTGTGCCGGGTCGGCAAAATCTCTTAAAATGATAAAACCGTCTTTTTGAAACTGTGCAAGTTGTGCTTCGGTAAGTTTCATTGTCTGCCTTTTTATGCTGATTTGTACAGAAGCAAAGCTCCTGTCCACGCTGTCGTCCTCAGCGGACGGCTCGTACAACTTATTGTACCTAACTGCTGATTTGCTCAAGAGCAAAACTCCTGTGCACGCTGTTGTCCTAAGCGGATGGCTCATACAGCCTGTTCTGCTTAATTTATAATAATTATAGCAGAATTTTATAGCGTTATATTCTCTATCAATTCCACTTTTCCGCCGCGTACCAACAGTGCATCGATGCAAAAAGAGATATCAAGCTTTTTGCTTTTCATATAGTAATGTGCAGAGTTGATAACCTTCCTGAGTTTTGCAGGCGTAATGTTGTAGATGGGATCAAAATCACTCTGCGCGCTTTTGACTTCGATAAAATGCAGCACACTCCCTTTCCTGGCGATGATATCGATCTCACCGAGTTTGCTTGCATAGTAGTTGCGCTCAACGATCACAAATCCCTCACGTTCCAGAAAGCGGGTTGCTTTCGTTTCGCTTTTGTCTCCTATCTTTCTGCTTGTCTCCTGCATGATATATCCTTCTGCTTTAGATACTCTATTATGGCATGACATGCAGCATCGAAAACAAAAAATGTCATATTGACATATTTTATCCCAATATTTTGGCCTTCTTCTCCCAGAGCCTGTCGTAGAGTTCAAGCATACGCAGGTAGTCCTGATGGAGCGCCGTATCGATCATCAGCGCCTCCAACGCCAGAACCTGGCGGGCTTTTTCGACATTTTGGGGAGTATAGAGCGCATTCAGTGCCTCTTCGAATGCCTCAAATGCCAGCCCCTCTTCCTCCATCCGGATCAGCTCCGCAACGATATGCCCGATGGGGTGGGAGCCCGATTCCAGAAGCATGAGCGCGTTTTCCCTCTCACCGACCAGCAGGTAGAGCTGCGCCTTGAGATCACCCATCGTGAAATTGTCCCTGAAGATCACGCCGATATAGGCTTCGATACTGATCGACTCATCCAGCGGTTCGACCATATCGAGAATCTCTTCGGGGTCATGCTCCTCAAAATGAAGCACCATATCCCTGATCTCTTTTCCTGTATTTTTATTGTTATAAACAAGGTCTTCGACGGGGTAGACCTCCGAAAAGCCCGGGACGATGATCTGGCAGGAGTAGAACCTGAGATAGTCATACTCCCGCAGATAGATCTCTTTGTCCATCCCTTCCAAAAGGCCTCTCAGGTAACGCAGTTCATCCTCCGTTCCCTCCCCGGAGTATGCCCACGGTGCATAGGCAAAACTTTTCTCCTTACTCAAAAAACCAAATCCGATCTTCCCGTTGGAGTCAATGTAGTGCGACTCGAGGTTGAAACTGCTGGATACCAGGCTCATGTCAAACGTCGGCTTCTCAAAGGCATCCAGGTCCTCCAGCCCTCTCCCCTGCATCAGTTCGGTCATCGTCCGCTCAAGCGAGACCTCCAGTATCGGATGCGCGCCGAACGAGACGAACAGAGAGGCATTTTTGGGGTTGATCAGCGAAATGGCGGTCACGGGGAACCGCCCGCCCAGCGACGCATCGAGCACCTCTACTTTGTAGCCAAGTCCGCGGAGCCTCATCACATCGGCATGCACCCTTTCAAAACGCTCCAGCACCTCATCCGGGAAAGAGGGAAGCGCATACCCCTTTTTGATGATCTCCAGCTTCGTATGGCGCTCAAAGATCTCGCTGAGCGACTGCACCTGCGCTTCCTGCGGCGTATTTCCCGTTGCCAAACCGTTGCTGACATAGAGGTTGTTGAGGATATTGAGCGGGAAATAGACCTTTTCACTGGTAGAGTGCTCTACAAAAGGGAGAGCGACGATCTTTGTATCGTGGCCGCTGTTGTAGTCTATCAGGTCTTCTCTCTGCACTTCCCCATAGGGATCATAGAAGGCATGCAATGTGTCATTGAGATACCCTCCGCCAAATTCAAAGGCAACCTCATCGGGATAGCTTTTGCGCTCTGGAAGATAAAAATCGCTGAAGAAGTTATTGGTCTGAAGGCGCTCGATATACTCTCCAAGCGCACTTGCCATTGATGCAAGCGAGTTGATCCCTTTCCCGTTGGAGTAGATATGCCTCGGCGCTTCGGCAGAAGCCAGATTGACAGAAAAACAGTGTTCAAGCGGGTGTTTCTCCTGCGAAAAGGAAAACGCACATCCCGCATCGCTGAGGACAGCCTCCATTTTTTGGATCGTATCTTCCAGAGGTGTGGCTTTAGAGAGAAGGTTCATAAGGATTCTTTGGGTTGGATTTGTTGGGAAAAGTATAGCAGAATTCCTGTCAGTTTACTGCAGTTCCCCCTCACCCAAGCAGAGAAAACAGCAGAGATTCGCTGCATGTTTTACTTACCCGCAGGCGATCTCGTCACCCACCGGGAGGATATCGACTTTGACCGACTTGAAGCGTGCGGTGAGGATCAGTTCATCGCACTCGTCGCCGAAGAGCGCATTGATACGGCTTTTTGCGTGGTGGAAGGTACAGAAGAGCGTTCTTGGCTTTACCTTGTCGGTATATTTCACCGTGAGCGCTTCGCTTTCACCATATTCGCTTTTGAGGATGACCTTGTCGCCGAACTTCCCTTCATCTTCCACCGAAGCCAACACCACATCCTCGCTGTGTTTATCATAGAGGCTCTCAGTCTGCTTGGTCTGGGCGGCATTGTTGTAGTGTGCCAGCGTACGTCCCGTAGTCAGGTAGAAACCGTTCAGGGAGTCATCGTAAAAGGTCTTTTCGAGGATAGACTGCACCATCCCTCTTGGCTCATACTGTTTATAGACGTATTTTCCTAGCCCATCCTCCGTACGGAAGTCAAGGAGGTGAAGTACCGGCGTATCTTCATGGTAGATCGGCCACTGCATCCCGCGTTTTCTATGACGCTCCAGCCTATAGTAGTCAGCACCGGAGAAACGCCTAGGTGCTCTTACACGTACTTCATTCCACACATCTTCGCTCGTCTTGAAGTGGAAGTTTTCCCCGTCACCAAGCTTGCCTGCCATCTGTGCAAGAACCTCCCAATCATCAGGAAGGTCGGACTTTACAAGTGGTTGAGAGAGGTGAAGTCTTCTCATTGCATTGACATAGACACCGGTCTTCTCATAGGCGCTTCTCACCCCGATCACGATATCTGCACGCTGCGCGATATCTGTCATGAACAGCTCCTGCACCATCAGAAACTCCAGCTCTTCTATCGCCCTGTCGATCTTGTTGAGATTGGGGTGGATATGGGTGATATCCTCTCCCATATTCAGCAGTGCCTTGATCTTGCCATCCAGCATCGCATCCACAAGCTGAGGCGTCATCAGCCCGATCTCTTTGGGGGTCTGATAATCAGGGTCATAGTAAGGAAGACATCCCATATCGCAGGCACCCTGTACATTGTTCTGCCCGCGTAGCGGCATCAGCCCCGCACCCGTCTTCCCTACGTTCCCTGTCATCAGCGCAAGGTGGGTGATCGCCATCACCGCATATGACCCATCAAGATGTTCGGTGATCCCGAGCCCCCAGAAGATCATCGACTTCTTCACCGCATACTCTCTGGCGATATTAGGGATCATCTTTGCCAGGTACTCATACCCTTCGATATTTTTCATAAAAGAGGGGTTCGCATAAGGGTCGTTCAGTATCTTCTCTTTAAACTCCTCAAACCCTTTGGTACGGTTCTCGATAAAGCTTTCGTCATAAAGCTCCTCATTGATGATCACATAGGCCATCATATTGAGTACCAAGAGGTTTGCCTCAAAAGGGATGATACAGTTATGTTTGGCAAGTTTTGCCAGTTTCGTCTCGCGCACATCGATCACGGCAAGGTTGTTATGCGTTCTTGCCATATCGACGATACGATTGGCGATGATCGGATGGGCTTCCATCGTGTTGGAGCCGATGACGACCATAAACTCGGTCTCATAGATATCATTGTACGGGTTGGTTGCAGCCCCCTCACCGATCGTTGTTCTCATCCCTTTGAGTGACGGAGAGTGACAGACTCTCGCACAGTTATCTACATGCGGTGACTCCATCGTCTCGCGGCAGAACTTCTGGAAACTGTAGGCAGATTCGCAGGAGGTTCTCGCCCCGCCGATCGCACAGAAACTGTTACCTCCGAAGGTCTCTTTGACCTCCTGGAGTTTCTCTGCTGCGATACTGGTAGCCGTATCCAGATCACAGGTCATATACTCTGCATTGAACTCAGTGAGTTTACCTGCATACTTCTGTGCCAGTGCCGGGTTTTTGTCCAAAAAGCTCTTCTTGATACGAGGTTCCCTGATACGGTTTTTTGAGTCGACAAAGTCATACCCGTACTTCCCCTTGATACAGAGTTTCCCCTGTGAAACCACACCGTCTTTCTGTGCATAGATCCTGACGATCTTGTTGTTCTCTACCTCTGCCGTGATATCGCACCCCACCCCACAATAGGTACATACACTTTCGATCGCCTGCTTATCGCCCTCATGTTTTTTAGTCATGGCACTGCCTTTTTTCTGCTAATTTGTACAGAAGCATACATCGATGGAGCATATCTGCCCACACTTGTACACCTCTGCGCTTGCGTGACAAGTCACACTCTGAAATAGTTTGGTTTCTCTTTATGAAATACCTGATATTTTAATAAGAGTATTTTTATCTTATTTATACTTAAGGTAAAGTATCGTAAGCTTCGTTCAGAAAAATATTATATCAAAAGGATAAAAAATGTTTACAATTAACGTCGAAAAAGAGTGCGGATGTTTCAAAAAAAGCGCATTTGAAAATAACATGCATTTCGAAACTAAAGAGGATGCATTGATGCAGGCAAGATTGATGGAGAACCACATGAACCAAAAGTTCTGTCAAAAACACCTCTTTACAGCAGTAGAAGATGGCGACAACTTCAAGATCACAGTAGAGATGAAACCACAATCACATGCTTCAGGCGGATGTTGCGGCGGCGGACACTGTAGCTGATCGGTTTTCCGATTAGCTAGACAGGAAACCTTATAGAGTATAGGGGTCAGTCGCCACCTTAAAAACCTATTAAAAACTTAACAATTCTACCAGTTTTTATAAAAAAATCAGAAAGGTTATTCTTGAGAAACTCCTGTGGCCTTTTGATATTTTTCCTGATCATAAACCT
>Ga0265295_1001641_pt1 | contig 38501 bp, 37 predicted proteins | sample Munlansysbiofilm_FD_192503 | JGI IMG/M metagenome (GOLD analysis project Ga0265295, IMG submission 192503) | Leachate microbial communities from a municipal landfill in Southern Ontario, Canada - Methane capture system biofilm | ecosystem: Engineered > Solid waste > Landfill > Unclassified ... | reverse complement strand
ACCGTCAGAACGATGTGCTGCAACAGTTACGCTGCCGCCCCTCCCGCCTATGCAGAACCGGAGCTGGAGGCAGAACCCGCTGCCGGCCCACAGCCCCTGAATGTCAACACCTATCCATTGCCTCCGGAACCGGCTGAAACGCTTATCCCTGAAGAGATGATCGGGAGGACATTGACCGATTCCGGGATTTTGGTCCCGCCTGTGATCCTTCCACATCACACTCCAGACTGGCCGCATCCGCCTTCCCACAACCATCCGGAGGAACCCAATGAGCCTCCCAAGACACCTAGGCCCGTCCCCATTGTTGCCCCGATCCTTCTTCTTGGTACCGGACTCATCGCACTGACCGGGGTTATAAGAAGGTTCAGGAAATAGGATTGCCGCTTCCCGGGGAGCGGAAAAGCGTGCTCCCGGGGATTCAGCTCCGCCGCTGCCAGGGCGGAGGGATCCGGATCCCTAAGGCGCGGACTCGTCGAGCTGAGTGATCCTGACCATCGCCGTCCCCCTGCCAAGGAAGCCAAGTTCACGCGCCGCGGCATGCGACAAATCAATTAACTCATACCCGTGTTTTCGGCAGCGGTCATTGACCGTCACGATGACGGACTTTTGATTGTCGAGATTTACAACTTTGACCCGGGAACCCAGAGGCAACGTCGGATGGGCCGCCGTCAGTTTCTCGGGATTATAGAGCGCACCGGAGCTGGTTTTCTTGTTCCGGAAGCGTTTGTTATAGTAGTGGGCCTTTCCCAGAACCCCTTTGCGTTTCTCCGGTTCGATCGTTTCATGCTGCTCGTTTGCAATGAATTCCCGCTGGAGGGATGTGTCTGCAGAAACGGGTTTTACCGTGACCAGAAGGCCCAGCAAACAGGCAAACGCCCAGCAAGCGGCCTTCCGATGATGCTCCCTGAAATGCATGGTGAACTCCTTGTTGCGGACGGTTTCATCTTCCATTTTTTAGCCTCTGGTTCTTGCCGTCCGCGGTTCGCTCATTCTTCTCCCTTTTCCCTTCGAAAGACGTTTTTCCTATATGAAAAAAGCGGGCCTGATTCCGTCTGTCCATTCTCTCCCACTGATTGAACTCAAAGCTTCAGAACGGGGATTACCCGCAAAGCCGGTGCCGTTCGGGGATTTCAACCGGCCGGAACAAAAATTTCTTCAAACGGCCGATAGCCCGCTTCATGGGGTTTGGCAGGAATTTCCCGAGCACCGGGTTCCTCTTTCCCTACAGGTGATAATCACCGGCCGCCTCCGGCTGGTAGACGACGTTATCCACCCTCAGACGCTTCGCTCCGGAAGGGACATTCCATTCAACGGTATCACCCACACGATATCCAAGCAGCGCCGTTCCAATGGGAGACAGGATGGAGATTCTTTTCTTCTCAAAATTCGCATCGGAAGGAAAGACCAGCGAGACCGTCATGGTTTCCCCGGAATCCACGTCCGTAAAAACGATTTGGGAATTCATCGTAATGACATCCTTGGGGATTTCATGCGGTTCGACGACAAATCCCCGGTCCAGCTCCTTTTCAAGCATTTCAAGGTTTGCCTTCCTCTTGTCGTCGTGCTGCCGGATTTCATCAATCAGGCTCCATAATCGGTCCAGGTCAAATTTTGTAATGTAGATCTCTCTGTCAGACATGATCTTCTTCTCCTCCTCATGGATACGCTCGTCAGATCAACCGCTTCAGTCATACCGCGTCCTGATCATTCAGGATTTTTTCTCCTCCTGGACCTGATCCAGGCTTCGTGCTCTTCGATCAGCGCCTCGGCACCGGTTTTCCTGCTGGAGAGGGTCAAGGTGAAATCGTAATCGTTTTTCCCGATCTTGACAACCTCAATCTCCCTGTTCAGAAACTGCCGGATTTCCTCCAGGCGCACTTTCTCTTCCGTGCTGCAGAAGGAAAGGGCAACCCCCTTGTGGGAACCCCGCCCTGTTCTTCCCACCCGGTGGACGTAATTTTCCGCCTTATCTGGCAGATCATAGTTGATCACATAGTTGACATCCGGGATATCAATGCCCCGCGCGCTGACATCCGTTGCAATGAGGAGATTGACTGTCCCATCCTTGAACCTGCTGAGCACAAGGGATCGTTCTTCCTGGTCCTTTTCGCCGTGAATGGTGAGAGCCTCAATCCCTACCCGCTCCATGGCCCTGGCAACCCGCTCCGCCCTCACCCGCGTCCGGACAAAGACCAGGATTTTGCTGTCCCAGTGCTCCTTGATGAAGCGCTCCAGGAAGAACCGCTTGTCATCCATCTCCACAAAGAGGACCGCATGGGAGACATTGGCGGCCACGGGATCGTCGGGGGATATCGAAATGCGGATCGCCGTGCTTTTTACCTGAGAAAAAGCGAGCTTCTTGATCTCCGGATTGATGGTTGCCGAAAAGAACAGTGTCTGATGTTTTCGATGGAGCATTCTTTTGATGGACTGAATGTCCTTGATAAATCCCATATCCAGCATATGATCCGCTTCGTCCAGAATCAGGGTCTCCAGGGAATCCAGCCGGATGAATCCCTGATGGATGAGATCGAACATCCGCCCCGGGGTGGCAATCAGCACGTCGATCCCCTCCTGGAGCCGTGCAATCTGGGCATCCTGCTCGACGCCGCCGATCACAGGAAAAGCCTTCACCCGTGTGTGCTTCGACAGCGCGGCAAATACCCCGCCAATCTGCAGGGCCAGTTCCCGTGTGGGCACCAGAACGATGCACGTGATGCCGAGAACCCGCTGACGGCCTTTTTTCCGGTGAATTCTGTCAATCATGGGGATGGCGAAAGCGGCCGTCTTCCCTGTTCCCGTCTGCGCTATGGCCAGGACATCCTCCCCCCTGAGAATCGGCGGAATGGATTTAAACTGGATGTCCGTCGGCCTCTTGAAGCCAAGCTGGGCAAGATTCTTCTTGATCGCCTCGGAGATGGCGTATTTCTCAAATTTCATGATTCCCCTACTCTTTCCCGATATGTCATGGTAAATACCTTTGAAACCAGATAAAAGCAATTTCAATGTTTCAAAGAGGTGGTGGAGAAATCCGCCTCTTTTACAACAGATAAATTCATTTTTGCCCTCAGCCGCGAAATTTCCGGGACAGAGCGGAGATTACGCGGCATGAGGGATATAGGAATTGGCGATGGCATTCGTATGGATTCATGATGTCACCCTCAGCCTCGGAGGGCCTCTTCTCCTGGATGGCGCAACACTCCGGATCGAGGAGGGTGAGCGCATCGGACTGGTGGGCCGCAACGCAGCCGGAAAATCAACCCTTCTGAACATGCTGAACGGGAACATCCCCCCTGATGCCGGAGAGGTTGTTAAAAGCCCCGACGCCCGGATTGCGCTGCTTCCGCAGGATGTCCCCGATGATCTGCCGGGTACGGTCTACGAAATCGTCTCCACCGGTGCACCGGAACACCTGGAGCTGCTGAGGCAATATCACGAATTGACGGACCGTCTTTCCCAGAACGTAGAACCGGATTCTCTGAAGAAGCTCGAACGGGTTCAGCACACCATGGAGGCATCCGGTGCCTGGCATTTTCACCAGCGGGTCGAAAATCTGATTTCCCAGAGCGGCGTCGATGAAAACGCCGAATTTCGAACCCTGTCGGCGGGACTGAAACGCCGGGTCTTTCTGGCCAGGGCGCTGGCAGCCGACCCAGACCTTCTCCTGCTGGATGAACCCACCAACCATCTGGACATTGACACCATCCTCCGGCTGGAAGAGTTTCTACTCAAGTTCGGCCGGACGGTCATCTTTGTGACCCATGACCGCGCCTTTCTGCAGAAGCTGGCAACCCGGATCGTGGAGGTGGACCGGGGCCGGCTGCTTTCCTTCGATTGCTCTTACAACGCCTATCTCGAACGCCGGCAGGCCATGCTGGATGCGGAAGAGAAGGCCTGGCAGGACTTCGACCGGAAGCTCGCAAAGGAGGAAATCTGGCTCCATCAGGGGATCAAGGCCCGCCGCACCCGGAACGAAGGCAGGCTGAAGGCTCTGGAGCAGCTGCGCCGCGAACGGGCCCTGCGCAGGGAACGGGCGGAGACCGCGCGGATGGCCATCGTGGAGGCGCAGCGCAGCGGAAAGCTTGTCGTCCACGCCGAGGGGATCGATTTTTCCTTCGGCGACCGGGTTATTCTCCGGAACTTTTCCACCACCATTCTGCGAGGCGACAAGGTGGGCATTCTCGGCCCCAACGGATCGGGCAAGACAACGCTACTCAAAATTCTCCTGGGAGAGTTGTCTCCCCGGCGCGGCAAGCTGCGCCTCGGCGCCGGCCTGGAGATCGCCTACTTCGATCAGCTCCGGACTCAATTGGACGAAGAGCGCACCCTCAAAGACAATATCGCCGGCGGCAACGAAACGGTCTTCGTGGGAGGTGCGCCGCGGCATGTTGTCGGGTATCTTCAGGATTTCCTTTTCCCGCCTGAACGGATCCTGTCGCCTGTCCGATCCCTTTCCGGTGGTGAGCGCAACCGCCTTCTCCTGGCCAAACTCTTCAGTATCCCGTCCAACGTCCTGGTCCTTGACGAGCCCACCAATGACCTTGATTCAGAAACGCTGGAGCTTCTGGAAGAGAGGCTTCTCAATTACGGCGGAACGATCCTGCTGGTCAGCCATGACCGCGCCTTTCTGAACAACGTCGCCACGTCTACCCTTGTTTTCGCGGGCAACGGACACCTGGAGGAATATGTGGGCGGATATGACGACTGGCTTCGTCAGAGGCCCGCCCCAGCCAACCGGGAGACGCCGGACAGGGCGGAAAAACCTGAACGGGAAAAGAGGGTTCCGGAAAAGCGGAAACTCTCCTACAGAGAGACGCGGGAGCTGGAGGCTCTTCCCCGGAAAATCGAGGACCTGGAACAACAGAAGGCGGAGATTTACACCATCCTGAGTTCGCCTAAATTCTACGCCAGGGGCAGGGGCGATTCGGCCGCGGTGACCGGAACCAGCGCGCGTCTGGAGGCTCTGGAGAGGGAGCTGGAGCAGGCCTATCAGCGCTGGGAGGAACTGGAAGATTTTGTATCGTAAAAACACGCGGCGGGAAAACAGGACCATGAGCAAACAAAAACTCGATGCCCTCCAAAACCTGATATCAACCTTCCCGAACGCCGTCCTGGCGTTTTCCGGCGGAGTCGACAGCACCCTGCTGGCCGTCATCGCCCACCGGATACTGGGAAACCGCTTCCTGGCGGTCACGGCAGCTTCCCCCTCTCATCCTGATTGTGAGCTGGCCGAGGCAAAGGAGCTGGCTGCCCGGTTTGGTTTTTCTCACCAGGTCATCTTTACCGACGAGTTTTCACACGCCGATTTTGTCAGTAACACTCCGGAGCGGTGTTACTTCTGCAAATCGATCCTGTTCAGGGCGTTGAAAAAAACAGGGGAAGCGCAAGGCTTTGACGTTCTTCTCGCCGGTGACAATGCCGATGATCTGGCGGATTACCGCCCGGGCCACAGGGCCGCCAGGGAGATGAACGTTCGCAGCCCTCTGCAGGAAGCGGGACTGACTAAGGCGGAAATCCGGGAACTTTCCAAAAGAGAGAAGCTGCCCACCTGGCGCAAACCGGCCTATGCCTGCCTGGCATCCCGGATCCCCTATGGCCGGCCCATTACGGAGGAAGCGCTGGACAGGGTTTATCGCGCGGAATGCTTCCTTCTCTCACTGGGCTTCCAGGAAATCAGGGTTCGGGACCACGATCCCGTGGCCCGGTTGGAGTTCTGCAAGGAGGATCTGGAAAGGGCCTGGAGTCTTCGTCCGCAGATTGCAGCCAGGCTCCATAAGCTCGGGTTCCCCTATGTCACGATCGATCTCGACGGATTCCGCTCCGGCAGCATGAATGCCGTTCTTTCCCGGTCCCAGCTGCCTTAGAGGCGGTGGAGCTGCCACATCTCCGTGAAGACGGTCTTTCCGTATTTGAATCATCTCTCCGGCTGCGATCCCTTCAACGTTCCGGCAAGGCCGGGGCCGCCCCGGCCTGGACTGCGGAAACCGGTTTGTCAGTGGGGCTGCGTTTTGATCTTCTGGGTAAAGTACAGCGAGACAACCGTCAGGCAGGCGCCGATGAGAAAGGGCAGCTTCCAGTTGAGCAGCCATAGGCTGCCGCCGATCAGTGGAATGACGATGGCGGAAATATGGTTGATCGTGAAGCCGATAGCTGTGCTTTGCGCCAGGTCTTCGGGATCTGCTGTTTTCTGAAGGTAGGTGTTCAACCCGATGGCGAAATTGAAGAAGATGCTGTCGATAACGTACAGGATGACGGCCACCCAGGCATTCTCGATAAAGGCATAACCGAGGAAAAGGACAAAGAGGCTGGCGCTTTCCAGGGAGAGGACCATCCGCTCGCCATAAACGTTGATCGCCCTGGAGATGTAACGGTTGGTCAGGTACGTCAGGGTATAATTCAGGACATAGATACCGGCGATGGAACTGACGCTCAGGCGGTATTTCTCGACGAGAAGAAAGACGGCAAAAACAATGAATATCTGACGCCGTGCGCCGCTGAGGAAATTCAGGACATAGTAAAGCCAGTACTTGCGCCGGAGGATGAGTTTGTTCTGCCGCTGGAGACCATGCCCCTGGACGGGATTTTTCGTGAGCATATACATTCCGGCAGACGTCACAAAGATCCCAAGAAACAGAAAGTTGACATGATAGGGCAGGATAAAGGAAAGCCCCCAGACGACCGTGCCGACAGCAATATTCGCCAGGGCTCCGTATCCCCGCAACCGCGCAAAGACCACGGGTGCGTCCTTCCTGTTGAAGTACTGCACGGTCAGGGACTTGTTTGTCGTTTCAAAGAAGTGGAATCCGATCGACATGATCACCGTAACCGCCAGCAATCCCACAAACGTCGTAAAGAAACCGGTTGCCCCGATTCCGACCCCCAGAAGGATCACGGACCAGGCCGACAGACGGTGCTCCTTCATAATCAGCAGGACGTACATGACCATGAAAGTCAAAAATCCCGGAATTTCACGGACCGCCTGAGCGATACCGATCTGAAAACCGTTTACCCCCACGACTTCCTTGGCAAAATTTGTGAACAGGGCCATCCATCCCTGAAGGCCGGCACTGGCGCAGATCACCAGAACCATCAGGTAGGTGTACATCGGCTTGTCCCTGAACAATTCCATAGATTTTCCGGTATCGGGGATTCGCGGATCCGGACGGCTTTACCGCGGCTGAAGCGTGGGATGCTGTTCAGATTTCAGGCTTTTTGTCAATTAATTTTAGCATCACCTTCTTCAGCCGCTATTCTAGCTGTAGTCATTCACGGATAATTGTGCTATGAACGCGCTGATCGAGAAGGATGAACTCACATCATCCAACCGGGGAAAGAAGCACGCAGCGGCATATCGCAACGGTCCCCCCTGCGGGGACATGCATGAACTGCCGCCCGAAGCCTCCAGCGCTCTGGAAACCGGATATCGAGACATCCCCGGACAGAGCGGAAAGAGCTTCAACGAACGTCCCGGGGATGCCGGGAATTTCAGCAGGATGACTCATCCGGACACGCATAGAGGACGGCATAAGAAGAAAAACGATAAGAAAGGATACCTTTAATCAAGAGCCTATGAAAACGGCCCCCTTTGTCCTTCGGCGCAGACATAGAAGCGGAATGCTCAGGCGTCTTTCCTTCATTATACTCGGTCTTCTTGCGCTGATTCCGATCTTCGGCTGCACCCCCTCTCATGAGGGCTTTCTGTTCAAGTCCAACCTTCGAGAGGCCAATAATTTATTCAGTCAGGGAAGTTACAGAGCCTCTCTGAACAAATATGAACAGATCATGAACGATTATCCCGAAGCGGTAGACCGAATTCTCTTCGAGATGGGCATGATCTACGCCTATCCTGAAAACACGCAGAAAAATTACGAGAAATCTCTGGAATGCTTTCAGAAGCTGCTGAAGGATTACCCGACGAGCCGATACAGGCAGGACAGCCAGGCGATGGCCTCCCTGATCAAGGATGCCATGGCCAGGGATCATAAGATGACAGCGCAGCAGACCCGGATGGAAACGCTCGAACGGGAGATTCAAGGCAAAGGCGATGAAATTCTTTCGCTGAAAAAAAAGATCGCAGCCCTCGAACAAAAGGTTTTTGTCATGCAGAACGGTCCGGCCGACAGGATCCTGGTCTTAAAGAAGGAGCGGCTTCTGATGCTCATTTCAAAGGACAAGGTGTTTAAAACCTACAAAATCGCCCTGGGGAAAAACCCGAACGGCCCGAAGGAGAGGGAAGGCGACAACAAAACCCCCGAGGGAACCTACACCATCGATTCAAGAAACAAAGACAGCCGCTATCACCTTTCCCTACATATCTCCTACCCCAACCAGAGAGATAAGGAGCGGGCAAGGAGACTGGGCTTTTCTCCAGGCGGTAGCATCATGATTCACGGCATCAAGAACGGGTTCTCCTGGATCGGTGATTTTCACAGGGGGTTCGATTGGACGAATGGCTGTATTGCCGTTACAGACGAAGAGATCGAAGAAATCGCCGCCCTGGTGCCCAACGGTACTACCATTGATATCAGGCCGTAAGCCATCGCATCGGCATGGCGACTCGGACAATGCCCGGACATCCCTCAACCCGGAATTTAAAAAAATGCCTGATTTTACCATCAGTCCTTTTCGGATCCATGTGCAGAATATTTGAACATTCCATGTCGTCTTACCACCTCCGCCTTGTCGTTTTGGTGATCGTCCTCCTGTTTTTCAACGGATGCGCCCCGAGAAAAATTCTACATTTGGAAGACCACCCCTTGCCGGCGCATCCGGTAAAAAAGATCGAAACCAATGAGTTCTTTCTTGCCAAGGGAGATGACATCATTGGCAGGTCAGCCTTTCTCAGGCTGGAGGCAGATGACACTCTGCCCGACATTGCGAGACACTTCAGCCTGGGCATCCATGAAATCAGCGCCGCCAATCCGGGAATCGATTTATGGGTCCCTGCCGCCGGAGAGCGGATTTTGCTTCCCATGAGCTTCATCCTGCCTGACGCCCCCAGAAAGGGGATTGTGATCAACCTGGCCGCGATGAGACTCTTCCAGTTTAAAGAGCAGGCCACATCGCTGACCGTTTCGACCTATCCGGTCGGTATCGGTTCCGAAGAGCGCCCGACCCCCAGAGGCCTCATGTATGTCAGCCGCAAGACGGTCCGACCGACCTGGCATGTGCCTGCCTCCATTGCAGAGGACCACCTGCAGAGGGGGGATCCCCTGCCCCCTAAAGTTCCTCCGGGGCCTGAAAATCCCCTGGGAGATTATGCTTTATACCTCAATGAGCCGACGTACCTGATCCACGGAACGAACAAATCGGCCAGCATCGGCCTCAATGCAACCAATGGCTGCATCCGGCTCTATCCTGAAGACGTGAAAAAGCTCTACGAGGACACGCCGGTCAATACCCCTGTAAGCATTATTAACCAGCCCTATCTGGTAGGCCTGCGTAACGGCGTCATTCATCTGGAGGCTCACGGCAGGGTCGGAGATTCCGATTCCGCTGAGCGGAATGCGTTCTACGCAAAATTGAGAGGCCTGGAGAAGAAATTGGCCCGGAGATTCGACTGGAAAAGAATAGAGGAAGTTCTGTCGGAACAGCGAGGAATCCCTGTACCCATCTCTGGTAAAAAGGGGACTGCAAAAGAGACAGAGATCCGGCATCCGGACAAACTGTATGGCAAACCGGAAACAGCAAAGCTGAAAATGGATGCCTGGTACGTTCTGGCTGCCGAGACAAGCGACAAGTTGAATGCGCTCAGGACTGCCGCCATCATCAACCACCAGGGACCGCCGATCCCGGCCAGGGTGTTGACAAAGGGAAACGGATACCGGGTTATCGCCGGCCCTTTCCAGGATGTCCATGCGGCCGAAAATGCACTCAAACGCTTGAAAATTAACCTGGAAATAGAGGGCATTGTGATCGAACCCCCCAACAGACGATAGGGGAACATTTTTTTCAATTGTAATCCCAGTCGAAATATTTTAAGCTCCCCACAACTTTAGTACGGGAGCAATATTCAGAATCAAGAGGAAATATCCTGATTCCAGAAAATTAACCGTTACTTGAACCACCGGTAGAAACTTTAAAGAAAGGAGGTGATATCAGGGATGAAGAAGAGCCTATGGGTGATTTCTATTCTGTTTGTCCTCGCCACTCTGGTGGGGTGTGCAACAAAAGGCGACCTTGAGAGAGTGCAGGCCAATGAACAGCAGATTAATATGAAAGCAGATCAGGCGTTGAAGGAATCTCAGGACGCCAAGGAGGCTGCAGCCAAGGCAGCCGAAGCCGCGGTTCGCGCCGAAGAGCGGGCAAAGATCGCCGAGGAACGGGCGAATGTTGCCGAAGAGAAGGCAAAGAAGGCCGACGCTGTTTTCGAGAGGTCAATGAAAAAGTAAGTGCATGTTATTTCGAATCTGTCCACCGTTGCTTCAGGTTCAGCATGGGGGCGGCCGGGTTTTGAATCCCGGCCGCCCCTCTGTTCTTTCCCCCTTCGTGCCTTCCGGAGCTCCCGGAGGCGTCTGGGAAACCAATCCCCTCCGCATGCCGGGGCATCTCTCATCCGCCAGGGCCGCCGCAGAGCACGCGGGGAAGATCGCGCTCCGGCGGATGCGGGCCGTATCGCCCGCTCCGGATCGCCTTCAGACTCCCGACAGCTCTGAACAACAGCCTGCATCCCCTTACGTTCAGGGATCGAAATAGAGCGCTTCCTCAATGACGCCCCCACCAAGCACTTCATCGCCCTTATAGAGGACAACGGACTGACCCGGGGTGACGGCATCCTGATCCTCGGAGAAGCTCATCCGGATTCGTTCCCCTTCGGGAAAGATTCTGCAGGGTGTCGTTCTCTTGCGGTAGCGGATTTTGGCTTCAGCCTGACAGGGCCGATCCGGGGTCAGCCAGTTCAAGTCACCGGCAATGAGCCCCTGCGCATAGACTTCCTCCCTTTTCCCCACGATCACAGAATCGCTGGCTGTATCAATGGCCACCACGTACAGGGGATAGGGAGAGCTGATCTTCAGGCCGTGGCGTTGACCGATTGTAAAAAAAACCGTTCCCGAATGTTCCCCCAGGATTCTTCCCGAACGGTCTACAATAGGCCCCGGCCGGACCGGACACCCCATCTCCTGAAGGAATTCGCCGTAACTTTCCTGGGCAACGAAGCAGAGATCCTGGCTTTCCGGCTTTTCGGCGATCGGCAGACGGACCTGCCTGGCGATTTCCCTGACCTCTGTCTTCGTCAGGTCGGCAAGGGGAAAGAGGATATTCTCCAGGTCCCTGATGGAGATGGGGTAGAGAAAATAGGTCTGATCCTTGGCCAAATCCTTCGGTTTCTTCAAAACCCATCGATCTTCCGTGAACTCGATCTTCGCATAGTGGCCGGTAGCCAGATAGTCAAATCCCATGGCGCGGGCCTGCCTCAGAAGGTGTCCGAACTTCAGATATCTGTTGCAGTCTATGCAGGGATTGGGCGTCCTGCCAAGACGATATTCCCTCACAAATTTGTCAATGACACAGGCTTCCAGCAGACAGGCGCAGTCCAGGACACGATGGGGGATGCCGAGCGCCTCACAGACCCGACGGGCATCCTCGCCTGGGTCCCCTGCGCAGCGGCCCGCTGCGCTCTCCCGCCCATGCTCGGCGAGGCGCATGGTGACTCCGGTAACCTCGTACCCCTGTTCTTTCAGGAGCCATGCCGCCACGGATGAATCCAAGCCGCCGCTGAGGGCCATTAAAACCTTTTTTTTCAAGATCGCCTCAACCTTTCCCGAGTTTCTTTTCCTCTTTTCACCGGTATTCAAAAAAACCCGACCGGCACTGACCCCGCAGGCCGATGGAGTTCCGTTTTTTCCCCGCCGGAATGAGCCTCGTGCACGGAAACGGGGCAGTCGACCATTCTGAAAAACCGGATGTTCTGCTCCCGCGACCGTTTGCAGCAATCCCCCCGGGTGTAAAAAAGCCCGCTGGCAAATTCTGCGGCGGGCAGCGGGTCCATCTGTTTCTTGGTGCAGATGTTTATGAACAGGGAACCATATCCCGCGCTCCTCCGCCCGCCGAATGGCACACGTGCTGACTGAAGCACATCGGTTCGAAGCGGGCATGTTTCCGTTACTTCTTGTTCTTCTCCTTTTCAGCCTGCCTGTTGACCATGGCCTCCAGGGTAAGAGACTCCAGGGTTCGGAGCATCCCCTGGCTCGCTTCCCGCCAGACTTCCCGTGTTATGCATGTCCCTGAATGCCGACATGCCGCTTCATTGTCGACACAGTCCACAAGAGCCAGCGAACCTTCCATCACCTGCATGATCTCCTTCAGGGTAATTTCCCCGGGAGCCTTGGCCAGGTGATAGCCGCCGTGGGCACCGCGCGTGGAGCTGACCAGCCCGGTGGCCTTCAGGGGATGGATGAGCTGCCAGAGGTACTTTTCCGAAATGCCCTGACGCCGGGCAATGTCCTTTAAAAACACCGGGCTCTCATGATGGTGAAGAGCCAGATCCAGCATGCAGCGCAACCCATAACGGCCCCTGGTGGAAAGTTTCATATCCTTCCTGTCCTGCCTGAAATGTATTTCTAGTGTTTTGATAGAGATTTTTAAGGAACTAAGAGGGACTCTGTCAAGGAAAAACTTCAAGCCTGCCCCCAGATCCCTTTAACCTCCCATATTCTTCTTGTTGCAAAAATCATCAAATGATAAATTACCGGAAATGTCGTCTCATGATAGTGTTGCAGGTTTCGTTGAGGCGCGGGGACGGGGAAAGGAGTTCAGCACGTGACGAATATCAAGACATCCCTCAGATCTTTTTTTTCTTCCATTCGGCTTACCGTTGTCCTTTTGATCGTGATGGCCCTGCTCTTCATGGTGGGAACGTTTATCCCCCAAAGAGAAAGCGCCATGGAATTCGCCCAGCGGCTGTCTCCCGGCATATCCAGCCTGTTTCACGCTCTCGGCTTGTTCGATGTCTACCATTCCCCTCTCTATTACGTGCTTCTGGGTCTTCTGGCCCTCAACCTGACGGTCTGCTCCCTGAATCGGCTTCCCGGTTCGTGGAAGTTATATCGCACGCCCCATTTTCCGGTGCCGGAGGGACTCTTCAGCAAACTCCCCCCGAACCGGGTTCTTCTGACCGAGCAGAATCGCGAGGCATGCCTCTCATCCCTGGAAAGCCTGCTGAAGGCGAGCTACGGAGCCATTGAAAAGGACGTCAAAGGTGGCCATGTCTTTTTTTCCATTCGGAAAGCGGGCCTGTCACTGTTCAGCGTCTACGGGGTTCACTTGAGCATTCTGTTTATGATCGCGGGATCGGTCATCGGTTCCGTCTTTGGTTTTGAAGGATACGTCAACATCGGTGAAGGAGAAACCACCAATCTCATCGATTCCAGGAATGGAAGAGACATCCACCGGCTCGATTTTTCGGTGCGCTGCGATAAATTCACCCTGGAAACATATGCCAACGGCATGCCCAAGACTTACCGGTCCGACTTGACGTTCCTCAAGGACGGTCAGCCCATCCGTCAAGGCGCCCTGATGGTCAACCATCCGATCCATGTCAATGGATATCGATTCTACCAGTCTTCCTTCGGCAGTGCTCCAGGCGGCCGTGCCGTTCTGAACTATTCGAAGGGAAAGGGACAGGAGGAGAAAGTGGCTGTCTCGGTTGGCGACCGTTTTGACCTCAAGGAAGGCGGCGCCCATGTCGAGATCCTGCGCATCGAAGGAAATCTGATGAAATTCGGCCCCGGGGTGAAACTGGACATTGCGTCGCCGCAAGGACGCCATATCCAGTTCTGGGTCCTTCAGCACATCGACGAGATCGCGGAGATGTACCCGGAGCTGTTAACCCAGTTCCCTCTCTTCGATCCCGCCCTCTTCAAACCGTACCGCTTTTTTCTCAAGGAGATTGAACAGCAGTATTACACGGGTTTGCAGGTCGTCCGTGATCCAGGCGTCCCGCTGGTCGCATTGGGGGCCTTTCTGATGGTGACCGGCCTTATTCTCCGGCATTTCATGCCTCACCGACGCATCTGGGTCCGTGTCGATGCGGCGGGGCGGCAGACCCGTATTTCACTTGCCGGTAGAAGCCGCCATATGGCAGCGCTCGATCGGGAGCTTGATTTGCTGGGCCGGCGGATTCAGGAGAAAGGAATCGTATGAGTCACACTCTCATTCTGAGTTGGGTTACGTTTATTTACTTCGGCGCCTTCGTTCTGTACCTCTTCCGCATGATCCTTGGAGGCCAGTCCTGGGGCAAGCTGGCTTCTCTTGCGGCTTGGACGGGCTTTGCCGCCCAGACGGCGGCCATCCTGTGGAGGTGGAACGTCTCCTACAGCCTGGGGATCGGACACGCACCGCTGTCCAATCTCTATGAGTCGATGATCTTCTTCGCCTGGACGATCATGCTGTTCCACCTCTTCATTGAATGGCGGACCGGCAGCAGGGCCTTCGGCGTCTTTGTCGTTCCCCTGGCCTTCCTGGCGATGGCCTATGCCTCTATCGCCCCAGGCGTCAACAACGAGATTCAACCCCTTATTCCCGCCCTGCAGAGCAACTGGCTCACAAGCCACGTGGTGACCTGCTTTATGGGCTATGCGGGCTTCGCCTTTGCTTTTGGATGCGGCTTGATGTACTTCCTGAAAACGGCGGACGCAGACAAACCCGAAAATTCGAACCATTTTCTTAAACGACTTCCGACACTGGCGAGCCTTGACCTCATGATCTACCAGAGCATTGCCCTGGGATTCGTCTTCCTGACCATCGGCATCATGACAGGCTCCATCTGGGCGCATTACGCCTGGGGCTCTTACTGGAGTTGGGATCCCAAGGAGACATGGTCGCTCATTACCTGGATCGTCTATGCCGTGACCCTTCATGTCCAGTATATCAAGGGCTGGCGGGGAAAGCGGATGGCCGCCTTGACCATCGTCGGTTTTACCTCCGTCCTGTTCACGTACCTCGGAGTCAACTATCTGCCGGGTCTGCACAGCTATCTGAATTGATTTGTCCGCAAAAGGCCGGCTGGATGCCCTCCGTCGGGGGTCATTCTTTGAGACGGAGCAGGACTGCCGCTTTATTCTCCAGATTGGCGCAGAAGAGACGGCCGTCATCGAGTTCGACGCACTGGCCGTTTCCGAGCCGGGGTGGAAAGCCGATCTGTTCCGTCGAATTTCCGGCGGGATCGAAGACCCTCAGCTGCCGTCCGGAAATGAAGAGGATTTTCCCGCCCCTCAGGGCCGTGATGGATGACGCGGCAGGGTGCATCCGTAATGCGCCTGCCGCCAGAAGGGTTTCATAGCGCCATTCGGAAGGATCATAATATTCGGGATAGGTTGTCTCACCTTTTTTCATGAGGATCACGTTCCCGTCAGGCAGAGTGGCCGCGGCATAAGGGCCGGGACCGCCCGCCGGCTGCATCCTCATAACCGATGAAACGTTGTGCTCCGGATCGTACGATTCGGCTGCCGGCATCGCAGGAGACGAATAATCGCTCATTCCACCGATGTTTAAAATTTGTCCCGTAGAGAGCAGGATGGAGACATGCCCTGATCCGGATCGCGGGGCAGCCAGTTTTCCGACACGCGGAACAAGGGTTGAGCGGCTGATGTCGAACCTGTCCAAAAGAACATTGCCGCTGCCCAGGGTTCCCTCATAAGCACCTCCGGCAATGAGCACGTTCCCGTCGGGCAGAGCCGTGCAGGTTGGAGAGGCCATTCTGCCGACCGACATGTCCCCGACATTCGTGAAACGGCCCGTCCGCGCGTTATAGAGCTCAACGCTCCTCAGTTCGTATAGGAAGCGCCCGGCTGACCCTCCCGCCACAAGGACGTTTCCGTCCGCCAAAGCCACGCTGCAGTGCCCGCTCCTTCGTTGATGCATCGAACCGGTGACTCGAAAGGCTCCCGCAGCCGGGTCGAACACTTCCGCCAGGGCATGGGTCTGATCGGCGTCCCCTGACGCCCCGCCGATCAGAAGGACCCGGCCATCCCTCATGACCGTCATGGTCCCCGCTTTATGAACATGCTTCATGTCGGGCAGGGGCGTCCATTCATATCCCGCCGCCGGTGCTGCGCACACCAAACATGTGACGAGCGCGAAAATGTAAGGAAATAATCTTGTTAGTCCGGTCATCGCCTGGATATCCTTTCCCTGCACAAACGCCCTCCCGGCCATCACTTGATCCATTTCAACTCGTCCCTGAGTTGATGGGTCACCCTGGTTGCATCATCGGCATTGGTCAGAATGGTGGGGGTCACCAGCACAAGGAGCTCCGTCTTCTCCTTTGTTTTTCCCGTGGACTTGAAAAGGTTTCCGATGAAGGGAATGTCACCCAGCAGGGGCACCTTGTTTTCGGTGAGGCTCGAAGTCTCCTCCATGAGGCCTCCCAGCACGATCGTCTGTCCGTGGGTGGCGACCACAGAGGTGTTGATTTTTCTCGTTGTGATAATGGGAGAGTCTCCGACGCCCGCGCCTTCGACCTTGGATACCTCCTGGCTGATCTCCAGGGTCAGCAAACCCTCTGTGTTGATGGTGGGCTTCACCTTGAGCATGATTCCCGTGCTGCGGTACTGGATACTCTGGGCAACGCTGGTTGAGCTGGTCGTAGTCCCGCTTACATCGGTAATCTGTCCTGTTACCGTCGGCACATCCTGACCGATCTGAATGGTGGCTTCCATGTTGTCGAGAACCATCAGGCGCGGTGTGGAAAGGATATTGGCCTTGTTCGCCAGGGCGTAGGCGTTGATCAAGGCCCGAAATTGCCCGGTCCTGCTCAGGAAAGAATAGGACAGGCCCACGGGATCCGTGCTGAGCCCCGTGCCAAGATGTCCCAGGGTTCCCATCACGTAAGCGTCACCGTTCCATGTATTTCGGATCAGCCACTCCACGCCGTATTTCAATTCATCCGTGAGCTTCAGTGAGACAATCGTCGCCTCGATAAGAACCTGCCGGGCCGGAATATCCAGTGTCTGCAGAAGGTTGAGGAGATTCCGGTAGACATCGGGCGTGCTGAGAATAATGATCATGTTTTTCTTGTCATCCGCCGACATCTTCAGACCGGTGGATTCGAAGGAGCTGTCCTTTCTTTCAACGGCGGCTCTTACCGCCGCCGGTCTTTGAGGACCAGCGGCGGCCTGCATCGCCGTTCTCCCGGATACCGGCATCGAACCATAGAGCTTCTGGATGGACTCCACCAGTTCGGAAGCCAGGGAGTATTTCGGGATAAAGGTATAGGCCTTAAACTCCGTGCCGGCCGCCTCCGGGGTGTCGAGCTTCTCCTTCCAGCCAAGGATATTCCGCGCCGTGGTTTCATCGGGTGCGATCACCAGGACGGCGTTGAGCTGCTTGATGGGCATCAAGAGCGGCCCAGGCTCCCTGGGCGTCTTGGCAACGATAAAACCGAGGCCTTCCATGATGCTTTTGAGCTGGGCGATAAACTCATCCGTCTGCCAGTAAGTCAGCCGGAGAATAAAAACCTTCTTTTTCTGAAGATAGGGAACATCGAAGGTCTCGAGAAATTCCATAACGGGCTTCATCTGCGAGGCCCGGCCATACAGAACAATAACATTTTGCCGGCTGTAGGGCTTCACCTTTACACCGGACCGGAAGAGATCCTTGATCAGGGGCTCCACATCGGCGGGGCGGACATGACGGAGAGGAACGACCTGCAAAATCTCTGCAGGACTGTTTTCCGGCGTTGTGCCGACCCGGATGTCCACAGGAGAACTCGGCTCCCTGGGCTCGGGCGGTTTTTCAAGGACGTAGAGGGCTCCGGCTTTTTCATCCAGATAATATCCGTATTTTTCCAGCATCCCCATGATCATGTCCAATGCCTTCTCGGGCGGCATGGGCTCGGGCATCCGCATGGTGATGGGCTTTTTGTTGTTCAGCATCTTCTCGTCCATCACGAAGGCAACTTTCAGCGTTTCCCCAAGGGCATGAATGATAAAATCGGAAAGGGGCATCCGTTCGGCGTTGATCATGACCGGAGTATCAACCATGGTCACACGGTGCGCCTCAATGGACTTTACGGGGGGAGGAAGCTTTTTTGGGGGCGCTTTCCTCTCAAAGGCCGGAACCGTAATTTCTTCAACCTGCGGCCTCATGGCCGCTGGTTCCGAAGCGCCGCTCCCGCCAATTTCACCCTGCTTTTCCGTCCCTGCCGGCCGGTCCAGCGACACATGCTGCCGCCATCGCGGCTGATTCATGCAGCCACTGAGCGCAAGGATACATAACAAAACAAGCAAGGCGGACAGAGTCTTCCGTTGCCGATCCCTTTTAATCATAACGAGTTTTTCCCTTTGAAATGCTCATAGTAATCCAACACCCTCTCGATGTAATTCCGTGTCTCCCGGAAGGGGGGGATGCCGTTGTAGTTCATGACCCGCTGCGGACCTGCATTGTACGCGGCGAGCGCCAATGGCAGGTCGCCGTTCATGCTGTTCAGCAGTTGACTTAAATAGCCGACTCCGCCGAAAATATTTTCAACAGGATTGAAGGGATCGGACACCCCCATTTCGCGGGCGGTATTCGGCATGAGCTGCATCAGTCCGATGGCCCCTTTCGGCGATCTGGCCCCGGGATCGAAATTGGATTCCGCCTTGATCACAGCTCGGACCAGATGGGGATCCACGGCAAAATGCTCACAGGCGGACAGGATGGCCTCGGCAAACTCCTCCTGCTCAGAGGCCGGCCCCATCCCCGTTCTCCAGGGGACGGAAGCCTTCTTCTTCGGCCTCATTCTCAGGGCGTAGGGATTGATCTTCCGATGTCCAGGACCGGGTGTATTGGTGTAATAAATCTTCCCGCCTTCCCCCTGGAAGGAGTACAGCTCAATGGCCGCGGCGGTCAGGGGGAGCAGAACGGCCATTCCCAGAAACAGCAATCCCGCCGGCACAAAAGCGGAGATACATTTCATGGCATTTCCCTTTCCATTGGACGGGGCATCCGATGTCATGTTCTCTTCCCCATTTCATCAGGACCCTTTTGTTCCTTTCGCAACGGGCTTTCTGGTTTCCCCTTTCCCGCTCCGGATTTCCGCATCCGGCTTCCTTCTTTACCACCATCCGGCAAAGAAGGGTGGATTTTTATTTCTCCTTCAGGCGCTCCGGAAACTCCGTCCCTCCTTGCCGGCTTCGCATCCGGGTTCTTCCCTGCCGCTTCCCCCCTGACGGCATCCGCCGGCTTGCGGCGCACATCAAAGAGACTCAGCTCCCTCGTCTGTCTCCCCTTCTTTGTCCATACGGAACGGGGGGATATGCGGGTAAGCACCGCTCCGTCTATGAGCGTTTTCCCCTTTGTCACCGTATGAATGGTCCCTTTATAATCCCTGAAGACGGCCTTTTGCTCCTTCCCCAGCATGACCGCCACCAGGGAATAGGGGTTTTCCGGCAGCACTTCGGCTGCTTTCCCGGTTTTCTTTTCAGGAAGGTCGTAGCTCCCGCCCTCTGAAAACAGGTTACGCTGCTTCAGTGCCGTGTCCAGCACGAGTGGAGGGGCCCAGGCCTCCTTCTGTCCCGCAGCCGCTCCCGTTCTCTCCGGCCGGACCGGCGGCGGAGAGGTTGAAGGGGAGAGACCTGCGGCGATAAAAAAAGCGATCGTTACGATGATGCCTGCCACCAGGAGATCCGGAAGAGCCTTTTTGATCATCTCTCTAACCTGTAAGCCGAAAGGGTCAATGTAAGCAGGTACTCCTGCGGGCTTTTAGTGATTTCCATTCCCTTGACGTCAAGAGATTTTCCTGTCGATTCCACGGCTCTCAGGATGTTCATCAGGGCCTGCGGTGGTCCGCTGAACCAGAGCGTCACCGGAGCTTCGCTGAGGGTGCGGCCTGGAATCGTTTCGAGCATCTCGAAACGCACCAGTTCTCCGCCCTTTTCCCTGGCAAGGACGTTCATCCTGTGGACGATGTCCAGTTGAATCCCCGTGAGGCTTTGCTCCTTCTCATAAAGATAAGGGGTCAACTGCTCCCTTCCCACGAAGGAAGCAAGCGGCGCCCCGCCTTGCTGCTGATTGAGAAGGCGGGTCTTCAGGCTCAGGCTTTTCTTCTGCTCGTCAAGAATCTGCTTCTGCCTTTCCAACCCATTGCATAATGGATAAATCAAAAAGCGCAGCAAAACGAGCAGAAGAATCAGGTAAATGCCCATCGCCCTGATCGAACTCTGCTTTCCCGCACCGGCCATGGGTCTATCCTGCCAGTTCGATGGTAACGCTGAAAGAATACTCACCGGTTTTTCCTTCCATGTTCAAAGGACCTTTAAGCTGGATGTTCCGAATTCGTTTCTCTTCAGCCAACGCCTTGAGAGCAGCCAGTGGTTCCTTTGAGATGATCAGAACTTCCACATTTTTCTCATTCAACTGCACGCTGCTGATATAGCAGTCCCCGGGCAGCGTGCGGGCCAGCATGTCCAGGACGCTCAGCGGCGACTGCCGGGAATCGAGCCTGTCGCTCAATTCCTTCTGTACCGCGGAGTAATCGATGGCCTGGATCCCCTGCCGGGAGTCCGCCAACTGGATTCTCCTGTCCATCTGCCGCGACATCTCCCGGAGCGCCTGGCTGGCCCGCTCATGATCCCTCATGTTCAGATAGAGCACCAGGCCGCAGCCCAGAACGCCGTATAGCGCGATCCGGAACAGGAGTCCAGGGTAGGCAGGAATCCGCATTTCCCTCTTACACCGGAATTCCCGGAGGCTCATGGAGGGGATGTTGTCCAGACAGGGAGAGTATCCCCTGTCGGGCACGTTCTCTACAAACAGGGCAGGACGTTCCCTCACGGTAACGGGAAGGGTTCCGTACACTCTCATCCTGTGCATTTCAGCCCCGTAGGCCTCCATGCTGTTAAAGAACCGTTCGGCATCCTCCTCCGTGAAGGCATCGGCCCGATGGGAAGCGGCGCCGAGAAACCGGCGTTCCGATACGGCGAGCAGATGGATCACTCCCTTCCAGGTCCACAGGAATACTTCGGCTGTCGAGGAGGAAAACGCCGCCTCTTCAGGAATCGCGTAATGAAAAGGCAGGACGTTTCGCAAAAGGGTGTAAGACTCGCTTTCCCATGCCCAGATATCCAATTCCGTATAGGCCGAGGACGAGGAGTTTACGCGGCAGTAAAAGTCCGGCCGGGAAAAAGGGAACAGCTCCCCCAGTTCCAGCCGGACCGCCTTTACCAGTTTTTCCTTCGGCGCCGGAGGGTAGCGTTTCCGGATGTGGAGGAGTCGGTCTCTTCCGATGATCAGGACGATCCTCTGCAGCGCCCCCCGAAGGGGGGTCATCTCATCCAGGGAGCCGCCTCCGGTCCGGACCGGCGTCCCCTTTACATAGCGATAGAGCTCAAGGCCGTTTCTGTGCCAGTATGCCGCCGTCAGTCCCCGCATGTTGCCTATTCCTCCCGCCAGTAGAGAACGCTGTAAGGTGCGATGTTGTTCTGTCGCAGACTCAATCCCGCCTTGATGGTATACATGGCCTTCGGTTGACCGGCACTGACCGAAATATCCATGAAAGGGGATGGCTTGAAATAGATTTTCTTCCTGTTCTTGGCCATCATGCGCCCCGTCAGGAGCTGAAGCGCACCCTCCGTAATCACCCCGTGTTCAGCCTTGAAATCCTTTATGCGCTGAAGCGTTTCTTCCGTAATATCCAAAAATGCCATCATGACCTCATCAGGCGCCGTATTGGGGTTGAACCCCGTCGCGGGAAGCATGGTGAGATAGGATCGGAGCCGTTCATATCCCTCCGGCGTCATTCCCCGCACAAACCCCAGTTCGTCCATGTACTGGAGGGCGTAGTTGCGCGGTGGCAAACCCCGATGGCTCCTGTAGTAGGAGGACTCCGCCCCGTTCAATCGGGTAAGATCGTCCTGATCGGTCCAATCCTGCAGACTGGCCAGAGGAACCGAGGCACTGTCGACCGACAGGACCCGCTGGAGAAGCTGCTGCATCGCCGCCGTATTGATCGTTGCCAGGGAGATCAACCCATTGCTGTCCTGAATACGGACCGTTACATCATCGGACAACGGAATCGGGGCATTGTCCAGGGGAAGCGTTTGAAGCAGGGTCAGATCCTCCGTACCGGAGAGCACGACCTCCCGGGGCATGGTGCGTCCCCTCAGGAGGAGGTAAATCAAAGTGTCATAGGCCGACCGCGCCTTCACGATGGCTTCCGCCTTGTTTTTTAGGTTCTCCGATGCCTGAAGATGCTCCTTGACGAGCCAGTTGAACCCCAGTCCGACGGTCATGATGACCGTCACCATAAAAACCATCAGCATGGTTGCCGAACCACGGCGGTCAAGGCGCAGCTTGATAGGCGTCATTATATTCCGTCTTCATCAGCGAGTTTACATACAGGTTGAAAACGATTTTTCCCGAATAATCCCCCTGCCGGTAAGACACCCGGACCATCGCGGGAAGCCGCTTCATCCTGCTTCCCTCATACCGATCAAACCAGACGTATCCGCGTCTAGCGGAATCATAGCCGAAGTAGGAAAAGGCGATGCTGTCCGCCTGCTCCAGGATCCGGACGCCCTGCCCTTCCCTGTAATTCCCGGAGATAAAATCCCTTCCAATATCCTCAAATGTTTTCGTGTAAACGGGCCGTTCATAATAGACCAGGAACAGTTTCCCCTGCTGATCCATTTCCTTTATGATCCAGATGACCACCGGAAGCTCACCGGCAAAGGGGGCAAGGGACACATAGGATACACTGTCCATGTTACCCCGGAAATAGGGGAACCATCCGTCGCTCCGGGTCCGGACATAATAGTCGGTCGTTGAGGTGAAACTCTTTTCGATCCAGATCATCTGTGCATAATCCCAGAAGTTCAAGCCCTTTTCCATGAGACTGCGGTACTGCTGCAGTCCCTGATTGATCGCCATACCGGCGAGCATGACCATCACGGTAAAAATGGCGATCGCCACGAGAACTTCAATCAGGGTGTAGCCCTTAGGATGAGGGTTCATTTGTTGTCTGCAAGGCCTTATATCTGAGAACATGCATGGAATAGTCTCTGCTTACTCCCTGTGCCGACAGGGTGAATTCCACCTGGTAGAGCAGGAGATGATAGAGGAGCGAAGAAACCTCTCTCTTGTCGGCGGATACCGGCATCATGGAGGAAAGAACTCCGGCATTCCATTTGAGGGTCACCCCCTCGCCCATCTCCTCCGTTCCGCTTACCTTTTCCAGGTCAAGGGACCGGATCAGGCCGGTCGCCTGAACGAGCTTCGCTGACAGCGTATTGGATATTCTCGCCTTCTCGAGGTGTTCAAACCCCATCCGGAACAGATACATGGTGGCGGCAATCCCCGCGGTAAGAATCAACCCCGCAATCAGGATCTCCAGGACAAGAAAGCCCCCGTATTTGAAATCTCCCCGCCGTTTCATGCGGCCTCTTCCGCGGGCTCCAGGGAAAGGGTCCCGAAGGGGGCCGTCACATGGAGAAGATAGCGTTCTCCGTCCACGGTAATGTCTATTCGTCCACCGGTGGTTGTCCCGTTACTGTAAAAGAAAATAGGGGGCTCAACCGTGATCTGGACATCGGCGAACGGGATCGATGCCCCATCCACCGTCAGCGTATTTTCCAGAGAACCCAGGAGATGCTTTTCACTGTAGAGAAAGGCGTCCCGCCGGAGTCCGGAGATATAGAGCATGACCTCCTGGGCGCGCATGGCGGCCCCATATCGGCGCACCATGTTGTATGAGACCGGAAGGACGGCCGAAAGCAATACAGCGAGAAGAATCATGACCACCAGGATCTCGATGAGGGTGAAACCCCTCTGCCGTATCGGAAGTTCGCACATGTTCAGGCCCTCAAAGTTTGATGCTGCTGACGCTCATTACGGTCAGGATCAACGTAATGACAATGAAGCCGACGACAGCCCCCATCACGAGGATGATCACCGGCTCCACCAGGGTCAGCATGCGCTTAACACTGTTTTTGAAGCGCTCGTCAAACATCGAGTAAAGTTCAAAGAAGACCTCCTTCAGGCTGGAACTTTCCTCCCCCACCCTGACCATGTTCGCTACGATGTCGGGCAGAAGGGGAATCTCGGCGAAGACGTCGGCAATCTTCCGCCCTTCCTTGACCAGCCCCACGGTGGGTGCCATGGCGCTTCTTATGGACGCGTTCTGGATCAGGGAAATGGAAAGCCTCAAAGCGCGGAGGAATTCAACGCCGCTGAGAAGCATGGAATGCATGGAGTAGCAGAACCGGGAAAGCTCCAAATTGATAATCAGTGTTCTCAACCCCGGAAGAGAAATCAGGCGGTCCGACAGATCGGGCAGCCTGACATGGGCGGGATAAAATCGGCGGGCCACCAGGAGAATGCCCCCCAATGCCAGCAATATGGCCAGGGAACGGAAGTTGACCCATCCGCTCAGAGTGTACAGCACCTGTGCCGGCAGGGGCAGACTTTCCAACTGGGCGCCGAAGATGCTGAAAAACCGGGGAACGACAAACTGGAAAATAACCAGGAACGTCACGATGCTGGCAAAGATGAGAAACAGGGGATAGGTCATGGCATTCCGGATTTCCGACCGGAAGGCGATCTGGAACTTCAGGTATTGGGCGATGTTCTCGAAGGCGGACTGCAGATTGCCGGCAGCCTCGTTGACCTGGATCATGCTGACCAGAAAGGGTGAGAAACAACCCGTCTTTTCAAAGGCACGTGCGACGTTTCCCCCGGCCTTGATATCCTGAAGAACCGCGTTCAGCACCTCTTTCATCTCCTTCTTTTTTGCGCCATTGCGAAGAAGCTCCAAGGCGCGGTCGATGCGAATACCCGAACGCAGAAGGGTGCTCACCTCCCTGGAAAGGCTGTAAAGGTCCTGAGGCATGATTCGCTTGCGCAGGACAAATCGTCGCTCCTCTTCTCCCGCCTTTTTGGTGAGGTTCGTTACCGTAAGTCCCCGGGCTCTCAGCTTGGCCAGAGCCTCTGTGTGATCGGCGGCCAGCAGAGTTCCCCGGACTTCCCGTCCTGTCGAATCCAGTGTCAAATAGGCGAATTCCATCAGCAGACCCTCAAAACTTCGTCCAGAGTCGTCTGCCCCCGTGCGACCTTCAGGATCCCGTCTTCCCGGAGGTAGCGGAAAGAAGGCCGCTCCCGCAGGGCTCCCCTCAGGGCTTCCAGCGACATCTTCTTGAGAAAGATTTCCTTGAGATCATCCGTATAGTCAAAGAGTTCAAAAATGGCCATTCTGCCCCGATAACCTGTTCCACCGCAACGAGGGCACCCCTGCCCCCGCTGCAGATTGATCCCGTCCCCGAGGAGATGGCCGCACTTTTCGGCGACATCGTCAAGGGCATATTCCCGCAGCAGCGCTTCGGCCCCCGGATCGGGACGGCTGCAGAAAGGGCAGTTTCTCCGAAGAATTCTCTGGGCCATGACCCCGACGAGAGCCGCGTTTAGAAGATAGTCTTCGATTCCCATTTCCACCAGTCGAAAGAGGCTGCTGGGCGCATCGTTGGTGTGCAGCGTGGAAAGGACGAGATGCCCCGTCAGGGACGACTGTATGGAGATTTCCGCCGTCTCCCGATCCCGGATTTCTCCGACCAGAACAATGTCCGGATCATGCCTGAGGATGGAACGCAGAGCCGCCGCGAAACTCAGCCCGATGTCACTGCGGACCTGGATCTGATTGATTCCCTGAATCTGGTACTCCACCGGGTCTTCGATGGTGATGATCTTACGGTCCGGATGATTCAGGCGTGTCAGCATGGAATAGAGGGTCGTGGTCTTCCCGGACCCGGTGGGACCGGTCACGAGCAGCATTCCATACGAAGAGCCGATCATGCGGACGGCGAGTTCCTTGTGGTCCGGTTCCAGCCCCAGATAATCCAGATCCAGAGAAACCTTTTCCCGGTACAGGAGGCGGAGGACTGCGCACTCCCCGTTGACGGTGGGCAGCGTGGATACGCGGATATCGAGGAATAGCGAGGCGATCCGCGTGGCGAATTTCCCATCCTGGGGCAGCCTCTTCTCGGCGATGTCGAGCTCCGCCAGAAGCTTGATGCGCGAAATGACGGCAAGATAAAACGCCTCCTCGAGGGTGTCGATGTCATGGAGAATTCCGTCAATCCGGAATCGGACCCGGTGTTTCTTCTCAGCGGATTCCATATGAATATCGGAAGCTCTCATCTCCACGGCCTTGTTGAGCAGGCTGTTGAGAAAGGTGATCACAGGCGCTTCGAAGGCCATTTCCTTCAGTTTTTCCGCGTCCTCTTCGACGGTCAGGGGCACGAATTTCCGCTCCTGGACCTCCAAATAGCCCCTGGCCAGATCCTCGACAACCTTTTCCGGCGCCAGCTGCAATTGAACGGCATAGCCGAGATTTTTCACGACATAATCGGGCATGGAAGAATTAAACGGATCGCTGGTAACCGCTGAGAGAGCTTTCCGTTCATGGTCGATCGACAAGGGGAAGAAGTGGTTTTTGAGAAGAAAACCGTAATCCAGGCAACCTTCCAGGCAGGCAACCAGCGAGTCATCCGCCGGATATTCTTCCTGATAGAGGGGAATCTTGAGATAGGAGGACAATCCTTCGAGCCGCTGACCATCCGTTATAGAGCCTACCTGCACCAGAAGCCGTCCGATATCCCCCCCCAGGTCCTTCTGCAGCTTGAGGGCCTTCTCAAGATCTTCATCGGGCAGGCGATAGATCTCCTTCAAGAATTGTGTGAGAGACATGGCTACCAGCTCTTCGCCGACTTGTCATCCAGTTTGCCGTTGGGTCCGAGAGAATAAAGGTCAAAGGGGCCATGTTCGCCTGGGACCTTATATTGATACTCCTGATCCCATGGGTCCCTGGGAACGATCTGCTTGGACAGGTAAGGCCCACGCCATCTGGCGTCCGACGACTTGATCAGTTCCTCCAGCGTCGAGGGGTAGCGGCCCACATCCAGCTTGAAGGACAGGACTCCGGACGAAAGCATCTCCACCTGGGTTTTCGCGATTTCCTCCTTCGAGCGCTCATAGCGCCCGATCAGATTGGGGGCGATGAGAGAAGCGATGAGGCCGATGATAATGACCACGATCAGGATCTCAATGAGGGTGAATCCCCTTTCCTTTCCGGTTTTCCGCTTATATCGGCACGACCTGTCCGCTTCATGCCGCCTGGTCGTTCTTAATCGGGACATTGAAAATCCCCCTGTCTTTTTCTTTTGGATTGCAGGAAATGTTGCACATTGAAAAAGGGATGTCAATGTTTAGATCAGGGCGCCTTTCCGTCGGTCACTCAGGAATATCCTGATCCAGGACGTTCAATTGACTGATCGATTCCTTAAAGCCTTACGCAGGAAAAGGGTTTTTGTGTATTTTTTATTCCCTGACTTCAGGACAGAAATTAAAGATGGATAAGTTACATCACTTGTGACATAACCTGCCAATCAAGTCTTTCTCAATATCGTCCGTCAAAGGAGGAATTATGAAGAGTATCTCATACATGAGGATTTCCGCTTTCTCTGTTTTCTTTTTGCTCATCCTGCTGGGCATCAGCAGCATGGCTGTCGCAAAGCAGCCTGAAGCCTGTGACGTTCGGCTGACCGCAGGTGACCCTGTCGAAGGGGCGGAGTTCGGCCGGTCCGTTGCAATCGACGGGAATCTCGTGGCTGTGGGGGCAGGAAATGCCAATGCCGGATCGACAAGCGGAGCCGGCGCCGTCTACCTCTTTCATCGTCAGGGACAGACGTACATCCGGGAAGCGAAGCTGGTTGCCCCCGATGCAACTTCAGGGGCCGAGTTTGGCCGGGCTGTCGCCATCCAGGGCAACCTGGTCGCCGTCGGCTCCCGTTTTGCTGAAGCCGGCGGCTTAGAAAAAGCCGGCGCGGTCTATCTCTTTCGGAAACACATGGGATCGTGGCGGTATGAAGCCAAGGTCTCCTCTCCAAACCCAGCCGATGAAGACAATTTCGGCAGAGCCGTCGCCCTTCAGGGAAATATCCTTGTCGTGACCTCCCGTAAAGAGGAGAGCGGGGCCGACGATGTGGAGGCCGACGATGTGGGGGCCGCCTATGTCTTTCTCCACAGGGGAAATCGATGGATCTTTTCGGAAAAGCTGACGGCGGGCGATCCGGTCCCAAAGGCCTATTTCGGCCAATCGGTGGCGCTGCGGGGGAACCTCCTGGCCATCGGCGCTCGGAATGCCGATCCGGAAGGCGCCGGTGCCGTCTACCTCTTCCAAAGGACGGGAGAGGGCTGGAAGGAATTTGCCAAAGTCATTCCGCCGGATGGGGCGAAGGACGACAATTTTGGTTTTACGGTGGCGATGCTCGGAAACACGATGGCCGTGGGTGCACGAAGGGCAGATCCCGGCGGAACGGAGGACGCGGGGGCGGCTTATGTTTTTTCTGTGTCCGGGCATACCGTTGATCATGTGGCCACACTGACGGCCAGCGATGGCCAGAAGAAGGATCAATTCGGGCAGTCCATCGCCATGGCCGGTGATGTCATCGCCGTCGGCGCCAACCGCGCCGATATCGGCAAAAATGCCGGGAAGAAAGGCGATCAAGGCGCCATCTATCTCTTCCGCAGGGCGGACAATTCCTGGAAGCAGATCCGGAAGATGACGGCCTGCGACGGTCTGGCAGGCGATGAATTCGGATATTCCCTGTCGGCCTTCGGCAATAAGCTCGTCACCGGGGCGCACTTTGCCGACTCCACCGCAGGCGCCGCTTATGTGCTGCCGCTGAAGCCCTAGGCGACATGGCGCATAGAAACGGGTTCAAAGGGGCCAGCCTCATCGCGGCGGCCGGAAATAAATCATCTTAAGGGAGAAACCATCATGAAGAAAGGAAAAGGAAATCTGTTCGTTCTACCGGCCGTCCTGGTCGCGGTGTCCTTCCTGTTGTTTTCCGGAATTCAGATTTATGCAGCGTACAATCACCAGGGCGATCTGGACTCGGCAAACTTCCGGGAAGCCTACCCCGGCCAGATCGGCACCAAGCTGGACAGCTGTACCCTGTGTCACTCTGGCGGTTCATACACATCGGGGAAAAAGGTCGTGACGCTGGGCAGCTGCCAGTGGTGTCACTATAAAACAGGTTACGGGGCGGACAGCAGCGAAGAGAATCTGCTGGCGACTCTGAATCCCTATGGTCTGGCCTACAAAAACAAATGGCAGACCAAGGGAAGAACGGCCGCTGCATTGCTGGCCATTGACGGTGATGACTCCGATGGCGACCGCTTCAGCAATGCAAAGGAAATCAGTGCCGGAACATATCCCGGCGATCCAGCCGATGATCCGTCAAAAGTACCGGCCCCTTCCCGTGTCCTGTCTCTTGCGGAATTTGAACGGATGGCTCAGCACAACCAGTTCATGATGATGAATGCCAGCAAGTCGGATGACCGGTACACGGAATACAGGGGAATAGACCTTGAAGACCTGATCCGGGCGATCATGCTCGATTCAGCCACCGGCATCACGGTTTATGCTCCGGACGGATTTGCCACCTATCACCCGCTGAACCCCAGCACTAATGACAGCTCTTATCATGTACTCGGCATTTATCCCAAGGGGACTTTCTACTATGACAAGCAGGCGGATATGGCAACCAACACGGCAACCGGGTGGTGCGATTACAGTTCGCCCGCAGCCGACGGAAGGGTGAACGGAGAAGGGATAACCAATCCCGATGATTTGAAAATGATGCTGGCTTTCAAGCGGGACGGCCAGTATCTGACGCCGGGTCTATTGACTTTATCGAACAAGCTGGACGGAGAAGGCCCCTATCGTGTCGTACCTCCCCAGAAGACTCCGGGCCCCCCGGATCAGCGTTCGAACGCCCCCAACCCGACTGCCGAGGATGCCTGGATCTGGCCGTACAATGAAGACAATTCCATCAACGATCATAATGCGGGATTTTCATCCCGGACCGTCACCATGATCAAAGTGGAACCGCTGCCTCCGGGAACAACGGACATCAACACGCTCGAAGCCGGATGGCCCTATGTTGACGAGAAGAAGGTCATCATTTATGGCGCCATCAATCCCCGGCCCCTGTATCGTCTGTATACAGGCCTGGACATTTTGATCAATACTGTTAAAGCTCAGGGCACGAAGTCTTTCAAAAACAGATCGTCACAACTGGCTCTGATCACACATCTCGAGACGATAAAGAAGCAGGTGGCCAGAAAGGCCTATTCCGCCGCACGAAATAACCTCAAACAGAATGTGGCGAAAAAGATGGATGGATACCTCACCGGCAAGGTTGATGCCAATGACTTGGTCGTGGACCTGAAGGTTCAGAAGCAACTCTACAATGATCTTCAAAAAGTCTGGATCGCCCTCGTCATTTTAGGCGGCTGACCGTGACGCACCGCTCAGCCGGCTGCCCGGAATGTTCGCACCATGGGGCGGCCGGCTGTTTTCCAGCCCGGAACGTCAGAAACAATTTTCAAGAATGCGCTTTTCAGAAAAGTCCTTCAGCCGATAGTCCTCAGGGGGTCGTCCGGCCAGCGCCGCCCGGGGGACCAGGCCGATGAGCTCCGATTCCAGGATTTCTACGCTGAGACGTTCGGCTTGCGCCTTGATTTCATCAAACACCCGGCACATGGAGGTTTCCCGGTAATCGGTCAGGTTCATCGAAACCTGAACGAGGTTCCGGCTTTTTAAAGGAACACCGAGGGCCTTGACATGCCTGAGCCCCCCGCTCGACTGCCGGATGCTGCGGGCGATATCCTCCGCCGGTTTCAGTTCGCTGCAGTTGAGGACAACATTGAAGGCCACAAGAGGAATCCTCGCACCCACGGCCGTGGCCCCGCTGTGCGCATTAAAAAAAGCCGGCCCCGCATCAGGTTTCCAGTTCGGATCTTTCAACCGCTCTTCGAGGTTCTCGTATCCGCCCCTCCGTATATCGGGAAGCTCCCGCCGCTGTGGACTCAACGCTGCCGCACCGTAAAAATAAACCGGAATCCCGTTCCGGGTTCCGAAAAGCGGGCCGAACCGGTGCGCCGCATCCACGGCATCCTTCATCTTCGCGTCGGCGAGAGGGATAAAGGGCACCACGTCCACGGCCCCGATTCGGGGATGAACAGCACCCCTGTGCCTTCTCATGTCGATCAGCTCGGCGGCCCGGCTGCAGGCGGCCTGCGCCCCGTCCACGACACGTTCCGGCGGTCCGATAAACGTAAAGACACTGCGGTGATGATCCGGATCCATGCTGTAATCAAGCAGACGGACACCGGAAACGGCCGCCAGCGCCGAGGCGATGTCCTCTATGATCCGCCGGTTTCTGCCTTCACTGAAATTCGGCACACATTCGATGATGTTCATCCTTTTTCAAATCCCCCGGCAATAAACGATTTCAAACGGGTCCGGCAATCAAAACGGCCAGGTTACGTGCCGGCGTGACCGGCTCGTCCGTTCATTCATGGTAAATTCATCCGTCGGTTCATCCTCTTCATGAACATTCCCTGAAGCCGGATCCGGAACGACCGTCTCATCTCCGTCCTTATCTTCGGGCGCTTCCCCTGCCATGGAGTCGTCGGCGGCCTCTTCATCGTGGGGGACAGCCTCTTCCTCCGGCATCTCATTCTCCTCTTCATTCAACGATGGGTCCGATTCCGTCCCGTTCTCAGGTTCCGTCGAATCGGATTCGGCGGTCGCCCCGTCATCCTCGCTGCCGTTTACCCCGATTTCTATGGAGTGATCATCCCGGGAAAAAATCAGGGAATTCCATTGCGGCACTAGCCTCTGAAGAGCCTCGGCAACACCGACGCCTTCGATTTCACACGCAACCACCGCATCTTCCCTGGCACCGTATGCATGGATCGTCATACCAAGCTCACGGGACAATTTTTCAAGAATCTCGGAAAGCGTCGATTCCGTGCTTGAAATACGGACAAGGCCGTTGCTTACGGAAACATGCAGTCCCTCTTCACCTCCCTCAGAGACTCCACAGAAACTAAAAAACAAGGCCATGACAAGGAAAATACCCATTCTGGATGTCATCCGTTGCTCCTTTCTCTCCCGCGTCCATTCAGCCTATTCCGGCCCTGTGATTCCAAACATGATCCGCTGATGGGGGGGAAGTTTTTTGAAAATTCTGTCATACAGCTCCTGTTCCTTTGCAGCTAACGGATCGGCATACCTGACATCCGGCGGCGGCTGCAGCCGCGCCAGGCGGCCATCGGCGCTCAGCCGGTAAAAGGATTTCTGCTTCTCGAAGGTTTTCTGCAGGAAGTGTCCGCCGGGAAACAGGATGCCGTCAAACTTCCGGGTGATGACGGCCTGCTGCGCACGAACGGCTTGGCCCTTCGGAGTCAGGATCTTCACATTTCCCTCCAGGACAAGGCTTTTAAAATCACCTCCCAGAAACGCTTTTTCAGCGGCAAGTTCCAGGACCGTTCCCGTGGAGTAATGAATCTTCACAGCCAGGCGATCAAATTGTATCCGGCTGAGAATATCAGTTTCCCCATCGGTGTTTTCCTCAAGGTATGAAGCGATGGGTCTCGCCTTTTCTACGCCGGGCAGCAGGTGAATGCATCTCTCCAATAAATGGAAGGGGATGCCGCACTTCTCCGCAGAAGAGGCTGAATCGGACAGATAGATGTCAAAGACCGCAGAATGAAGGCGCAGCTCCTTCAGATTCTGATATTCAAAAAACGGTGTTTTTCTTTTTCTGTGGATGATCTCCTCGATGGACAATCGGATCATCAGACCATTCTGGTCATATTCCAGAAGGCTGACGTTTCCGGCACGGAACTTGTCATAGGTCCGCTCTCCCGCCGTTCTGGGTTGTACCGCACTTTTTTCTCCGTCGTTCCTGACCGCGGAACAGACAAGCCAGGCAGCAAAAAGCGCCAGCAGAAGGCCGGACAGAGATCGCTTAACCCTTTGCATGACCGGAGAAGGAGCCTGGGATGGAGCCATGGAACTCACAGGCTGTTATGGAACATTCACCAAGCAGGTGCCTCCTCCCAGGGAGTTCCCGCGGGCATTGACAAAGTCCACAACCACCATGGCCATTTTCCCCCTGAAGTCAGCTGAAACGGAGTTGACGATAGAAAGCGAAGTAATTTTCACGGTTTGCCCTGTTGCCGGGATCGTTCTGGCTCTCATCGTTCTTGCGTAAGGACCAAACACACGTGATGAACTCAGGACGTTGTTGGTGTTGGTACCGACCATCCCCGCGGCATACCGGTTCAGGGTTACAGCATGGTCTCCATCGTTTGACACATAGGCAGTCACCCTCAGCACGCTGCCTGCATTGACAGAGCTGGGGCAGGATAATTCGACATCCAGATCCTCTGCAAAAGCGCCACTGACCCCAAAAACCGTTATTCCTATCAGTAAAATTGCCAATCTTTTGATCATAAGCCCCCCTTTTCATCACCAGAAACATTTACGGAACCACAAACTCCATCCCTTCGTTTTCATTAGACGAATCTTGCTGTTATGTCAAGGCATACCGGCGGATTTCAGTCATGACCTCGCCCGGCCCGTTTGAAGCCCGTGCCTGCCGACTCTGCCTCATGGCTTCCGCCTGTGACTGAGGATGTGGATGTATGCCGGGGGTCAGTTGGTGGCGGCTAAGATCAGGTTGTCGGTACGATGATCGAGTCCCGCGGCGTCAGGGGCGTCCTGCCTCACCCTGTCCCGCGGCGTCAGGGGCGTCCTGCCTCACCCTGTCCTGCGGTGAGGCAGGACGCTGGCGGTCGGATCGTGAGGTGGACGGCGGCGGAAGAAGCCGAACGTTCCGGAACAATATTTTTACATCGTTTTTAATGTCTTTCCATACTATTTGCTTCTGTTTCCCTCGGAGAGTTTCCCGGAACCGGACGGAAAGAGCGTCGGCAAGTAACAATCCATCATACATGAGATAAGGGGGATAACATGTCGCTGAAGGTCTTCTGTTCTGTTCTGGCCGTGCTGGTATGGGCCGCCGCGGTTTGCTCCTCGGCTGAACTGCGGGACGAGAACCTGGTCCTGAACATTCCATCGGGCTATAAAGTGGATTACCAGGTCAGGCAGGGAAACATGCTTTTGACAGAAATGGTCCCCCGTCATCAATCCGTCAAAAATTGGACGGAGATGGTGACCATCAACACCCACTTCGGTCTCCGGAACATTTCGCCGGAAAGCTGCAAGGCAAAGATCCAGCAGTGGTGGGACGCATCCTGCAAGGGCTCACAATTCGCTCCGGTAACAAAGGGGAAGGAAAACGGCTATTCCTTTGCGCTCTGGCTTTCGGTCTGTCCTCTCAACCCGTCCACAGGAAAACCCGAATATACATGGTTCAAGGCCATTCAGGGCAACGACAGTTTCTATGTCGTTCAAAAAGCTTTTAAATTCAATCCCTCTGAAGAGCAAATCACCCAATGGACGGCGTTCTTTCGTTCCATCAAAGTCTGTGATTCGCGTTTGAAAGACCGTCCATGCCCGAAGGTCCTGAAGTAAACTCCCCGGAAGGGACATGCGCGGGAAACGTGTCGGGAAGGAAGGACGCGGGCTAGGAATCGCCCTGTTCGAAAAGGGCCGAAACGAAGTCCTCGCTGCTGAATTCCCGCAGATCATCCAGCCCTTCACCGATGCCGATGTAGCGGATGGGGATATTGTATTCCTTAGCGATGCGGAGAATGACACCGCCCTTGGACGTTCCATCCAGCTTCGTCAAAACAAGGCCGGTCACCCCCACGGAATCGCTGAACATCTTCGCCTGGCTGACGGCATTCTGACCCGTTGTCGCATCCAGGACGAGAAGAACTTCGTGAGGCGCTCCGGGAAGCTCACGGCTCATAACCCGTTTCATCTTCTTCATCTCTTCCATGAGGTTGACCTGGGTATGCAGCCTCCCCGCCGTGTCGACAATAAGCACATCGGACCTGCCGGTCTTCGCCGCCGCGATGGCATCAAAAACCACCGCCGATGGGTCTGAATTCATTTTCTGCTTGATCAGGGGAACCCCGACGCGCTGGCTCCAGATTTCCAGTTGTTCAATCGCCGCAGCCCGGAAGGTGTCGGCGGCAACCATCAGGACGGAATGTCCCTGCTCCTTGAATTGATGGGCCAGCTTTCCGATGGTGGTGGTTTTTCCCGTCCCGTTGACGCCGACGACGAGAATGGTGAAAATCCCGTTTTTCGGAAGTACCAGGGGGGCTTCATTTTTTTCCAGAATGGCCTTCATCGTGTTGCGCAGGACCTCCTTGAGCCGCTCTGGAGAATCCAGCTCCTTGCGCCTGACGGAATCGGTCATCCTTTCGATCAGCTCCGCGGTGAAGGCGGGCCCTACATCAGCCGCGATCAGGGCCTCTTCCAGCTCGTCGAACAGCTCCTGATCAATCTCCTTCTTTCCCAGGATGATATCGTTCACGTCTGTCAACAGCAAATCCCGCGTCTTGGCAAGACCCCGCTTCAGTTTCTCAAAGAACCCCTGTTTTTTTTGAAAGATGCCCATACGATCCCCTGCTCTATCCATCATTTAAAACGGAAACGCATCGCAGGGACCGCTAACTGGAAACCTCATGATTTCCCTGTTATGCACCAGCTCGCATCGGAGGCGTCACCGCCCGCATGCCCTGCTGTTCCCCTTGACTGGCAACCGGAATATGTTGACTCCTGCGTATTATCCCCTCACGGCCTTCCCATGGCGCCGTCGGACCCGGCACGGCCGAAGCGGCCACGGCACCTTGGCTGTTATACAGAGGATCATCGCCTTGTCAATGTAAAATTCCAGGAAAATACATTTCAAGAGTTGTAATTTTCTGGAAATTCTGATTAACGGGAAAGCATTGAGGACCGGCTGGGCCGGCGGAATAAAGGGGCTGTATTTTGATATCCTTGAATCATATTTCACTTTCCTTTGGCAAACGGGTGATCTTTGACGACGTGAACTGGACCATTACTCCGCGCAGCCGGATCGGTCTGGTGGGAGACAACGGTGCGGGCAAGACGACCCTGCTGCGCGCCATCGCAGGAGTTCAGGAACTGGACAGCGGCAGCATCGAGATGATTGACCGCAGGAACACCACTCTCGGCTACCTTCCCCAGGATCTTGTCGAACTGGAATCGCTCAATATCCTGAACTTTCTGAAAAAGCGAAGCGGGTTGTCTGATCTTGAGGCCACCCTGAAAACCTGCGAGGAACAGGTCTCCCTCTGTGCGCCCGACAGCCCCGATCACGGAGTTTTACTGAAGGCGTACGAACAGGCCATGGCCGCGTTCCAGGCCGGGGACGGCTATGCCTTCGAAGCCCGCGCCCGGCAGGTGCTTCACGGCTTCGGATTCCGGGACTCGGATTTTGAAAAAAACTGCCTGGAATTTTCCGGAGGCTGGAAAATGCGCATCCTCCTCACCGTCATCCTGCTGGCACGTCCCGATGTCATGCTCCTGGACGAACCGACCAATCACCTGGATACGGAGAGCATGGAATGGCTGGAGAGCTATCTCCGGGATTATCCCGGAACGCTGATCACGGTTTCCCATGACCGCACGTTTCTCGACAAGATCACGACCGTAACCGCCGACCTTTCTCTGGGAAAAATATCACTCTACAAAGGAAACTACTCCTTTTATCTGGAAGAGAAAGAGAAAAGGCGTCTGGCCCTGCTGAAGGAGATGGAAAGCCAGAAGGCGGAAATCAGGAAGATTCAGGAATTTGTCGAACGGTTCCGTTATAAGGCCAGCAAGGCGGCCCAGGTCCAGAGCCGGTTGAAAATGCTCGAAAAGCTGGAGCTGATCCGGTCGTCAGGAGCAAAAAAGACCGTCCGGATCGCCTTTCCCTCCTGCCCACCCAGCGGCCGCGATGTGATCATCCTGCGCGGGTTGTCCAAAAGCTACGGGAAAAACAACATCTTTGCCGATCTGTCTTTCACCATCACCCGTGGCGAAAAAGTGGCGCTCGTGGGCATCAACGGGGCTGGAAAATCCACCCTCTCCCGTCTTCTGAGCCGGGTTGAAGCGCCTGACACAGGCGATGTCCGCTATGGCCTGCACGTCAAGCTCTCCTTCTTCTCCCAGGAAACTGCGGATAATCTGAATTACGACCGGACCATCCTGGAAGATGTCAACAGCATTTCCACCCGGTGCACCGATCAGGAAAAGCGGAACCTCCTCGGGGCCTTTCTCTTTTCCGGCGACGACATCTACAAACCGGTCGCGGTCCTGTCCGGCGGCGAAAAATCCCGTCTTGCCCTTCTGAAAATCCTCATGCAGGACGCCAATCTCCTGATTCTTGACGAACCGACCAATCACCTCGATATGAAAACGCGGGACATCTTTCAGGAAGCCCTGCTGGAATATAGTGGAACCGTGATCCTCGTTTCCCACGACCGGTATTTTCTGGACCGCCTGGTCAACCGGGTCATCGAAATCCGGGATGGCCGGGCTTTCGAATACAAGGGCAATTACTCTTATTTTATTGCAAAACGACAGGAGGATTTAGGCGGTTCCGGAGCCTCGCCGTCCGCAGAAAGGGCGGCTGACCCCATCGATACCGGCAAAGGAGGAAAATTTCAGAGGAAAGAGCTTCGGCGCCTTGAGGCGGAAGATCGGAACCGCCGCTCGAAAGTCCGCAGCGCCCTGAAAAAAAAGCTGGCAAATCTGGAAGGGTCGATCATGTCCCTGGAGGAAAAAAAAGGAGGGCTGGAAACGACCCTCTGCGCACCGGATATCTATCGGAACCCCGAGCAGTTGAAGACGCTCCGGCAGGAACTGCATGCCGTCAGCTTGAATCTGGAGCAATCCTACCAGGACTGGGAGGAGCTTTCCTCGAAGATGGAAGCTCTGGAACATGAAGCCGGGGAAAGCCCTGCGCCTCCCCCGGCATGAAACTTCCCGCCTCAGGCGCCGTCCAGCCCGGACCGCTCCTTTTCCTGATACCAGGCAGCGGGATTCGTCAGGAATTGCTCGGTGTCCTTCAGGGAACTGTAATGTTCCTGTTCAATCGAGGCCAGAAGATCGAAAAAGGCCTTTTCCTGGGGATCGGATACCTGATCGCGAAGGCGGGCATAAAAGGATGCCCCCTTGGCCTCAAATTCAATGGCCGTCTGAAGGGCCTTGCGGTCATCATCGTCCCCTTCGGGCATTTGGGAAACGGCTTTGATGACATTATTCAAAACGTTTTTCACGGAAGTTTTTTTAACCTTGAGAGGGAGCGTTTCCGGCCATTTTCCTTCCCTGGACCAGTGGTCATGCAGTTCCTTGAGCCTTTCGTAGTGCTCCAGCTCTTCATCGGCAATCTGCGTGAACATGGCCTTTCCCAGCGGATTCCGGGTTCGTTCAGCATTTTTCAGATAAAATTCTCTCTCGTTGGATTCGTTTTTCAAAGCGATGTTCAATGCATTCAAACGTTCTTCCATAGACCGGCCTCCTGGTGCGACGGGTTGATAAGTTCTGTGCGGGCCGAGATGACGTTCCCGCGATCTTCTCGATAAGCAGAGCCGTAAAACTTTCTGGAAAACTACCACAGGGATTGCCGGCGGGTCAAGGGGTTTGCCGGGCCCAAATCCACCGCCTATTTTGAAGCAACTGATCATTTCGGTTTTTCACGCCACGTTTTGAAGAAATTCAGAACCGAAAGATTGGTTGTAGTGTCAAA